>JACCDX010693472.1_pt1 | contig 33115 bp, 42 predicted proteins | sample 7449681 | NCBI WGS metagenome assembly JACCDX01 (sample SAMN15323450, study PRJNA562643) | freshwater metagenome | isolation source: river surface water | place: USA:Blue River Watershed | collected 2017-08-18
ATAACAGGCTAGTTCTGCCCAAGAGTCCATATCGACGGCAGAGTTCGGCACCTCGATGTCGGCTCATCTTATCCTGGGGCTGGAGAAGGTCCCAAGGGTTTGGCTGTTCGCCAATTAAAAAGATACGTGAGCTGGGTTCAGACCGTCGTGAGACAGGTCGGTCTCCTATCTGCTGCAGGCGTTGATTCTTGAAGAGATTTGCTTCTAGTACGAGAGGACCGAAGTGAACTGACCTCTGGTCTACCTGCTGTCACGCCAGTGGCACCCGCAGGGTAGCTATGTCGGGAAGGGATAAGCGCTGAAAGCATCTAAGCGCGAAACCCACTCTAAGATAAGGAATCGTTGAGACCCGTGAGAGATGATCACGTGATAGGCTTTAGGTGTACGCACAGCAATGTGTTCAGCCGAGAAGTACTAATTTGTCGACCTATTGGGAACCCAGAAAATCACATATGATTCATATGAGATTTTCTACCCTCTCTTCCCTCGGGAAGAAGAGTAAGGGTTCAAAGAAAGATCAGTATCGCAACAATCGTTTCAAGTGGTTGTTGTTCGATGATCACACCTTGCATAACTGTTGGAATCCTGAATACATCATATTCGTAGTCATAGTGGTGGCTTGGCGTCGTGGAACCACCCGGTCCCATTCCGAACCCGGAAGTTAAACGCGATAGCGCCGATGATACTTTGCACAAACAGGGGAAAGTAGGTAGCTGCCACGATGACTGTGTGTATGAGCAGAATGCTCCCATGAGGGAGTTTTTTGTTTTTTAGCTCCGCTCGTGGTATCCTCATGGAAGTTTCGTTCATCGAGGTGTGTATGGATCAAGAAATTTCAGTGACTCCTGAACTGTTCAAGAAGTACTTGAGCAACCCCAAAAAGCCCGGATGGCGCTATGTCCCCGGACGCGAGCTTCGAGACACCTGTGAGGAGGTCGCTCGCGAGCTTCCACTTGAGATGTGGGAGATTGCAACAGATGCTCTCGAGCCCAATCAAGTCTCATCCCTGGCACTCCTATTTCATCACGCTGGGAGAAGACTCATCGTCTATAATCGCCGACTACGCCTCGAATATCTTGGGTCTGATCGAGGTGGACACTATTCCACCGATTATTATTCCTACCTCGTGTACACCCACATCCTCGTGGATTCTCTGTAGGCCCCCCACACCTTTATGGTGTGGTTTTCTCTAGGTGCTTTGCAGGACACATTCCTGAGGTATAATGAGAACACTCACTATCAGTAATCTATTGCATTAGTCCTATGAATAATAAATACCTCGTTTTTGGCCTCGTTGGCGCGCTCATTGCTGTCGGAGCACTTTTTATGATTTCTCGTGATCGTGATACGCGCGACATCCCTCGTGTTCCTGATGCCGTGCCCACTCCAGCAGCTCCAGTGATTCCAAGTCCCGGGGTATCAGTCATGACAACGACGACTACTCCTGCATCAGATTCATCTTCGGGATTACGCGAGAAGACTTTCGCTATTCAGTCGTGGATGGAAACAGTGGACGGCAAGATGTCCGCACACTTTTCGATGCCACTTATTGAGGTAAAGCAAGGTGACTTGGTGCGACTCATGATTACAAATTCGAAGGGGACTCATGACTTCGTCATCGACGAATACGGAATCAAGCAGGATACCCCCGAAGGCACCCTTACCACGATTGAATTTGTCGCAGACAAGACAGGAGACTTTGAGTTCTACTGCAGTAAGTATAATCACCGCAACATCGGACAGAAGGGGACACTCCGGGTGACTCCGTAAGCATCTCGAATGCATCACTCACACGCCCACGGGGGCGTGTGTTTGTATAAATGTCAGCATATGCAATGGATATATCGCGAAAAGGTGCTTGCAGATGCACCCCAAACCATAACCTGTGATGGCCACGAGTATGTGCCTCAAGCACTCGTGCGTACCGAATTTTTACGCCCTAATCTCCGGGTGTATCATTGTCCTACAAAAGGTATGGCGACTTATTACGATTTCGTCCATGCAGGTGAGGTGGTCAAGGATATTGCTTGGTCCTACCAGAATCCTTATCCCGATCATGCGGATATTCGAGGGATGTTTTCGTTTTCCTCGCAGGTGGAGGTACAAGCCTAGGCTCGTCTTGCGGAGTCTATAAAGAGAGGGTAGGCTAAGGCGAGCTGTACTTTGGAGTGCTCATGCACGACGACCATTTTGGCGTGAATCCGCCTCTCTATCCTTCCATTACATTTGCTGTCCCTGAGGCACACGTCCCAGCAGACTATTTTAGTGCCGGGGTGCCAGAAGGGAGCTACCTCTATGGACGATTTGGTCACCCGAACGAATCGCTCTTGCGCCAGCTCCTTTCTCGCATGGAAGGCGGGGAGGATGCGCTTGTCTTTGGAAGCGGAATTGCTGCCACCTTTACTTTGTTTTTTGGACTCTTGTCTCCGAGAGATCATATTGTGGTCTCGAGTCGTCTCTATGGAGGCACGAGGGGGCAATTGGCCATGCTTGCGAGCAAGTTACAACTCGATGTCACCGTGGTGGATATCACGAATCAGCATCACGTCGCGCTTGCTCTTCGCCCAGAAACCAAGCTGATGTTTGTGGAGACTATCTCCAATCCAGACATGGTGGTGGCGAATATTGCCATGCTCAGTCAGGCATGTCATGCACCCGAACGGCACATCGATGTGCTCCTGTGTGTCGACAATACTTTTGCGACTCTTATTGCCAGCCCACTCAAGGATGGTGCTGATGTGGTGATGTATAGCATGACCAAGTATCTCTCTGGGCGCTCTGACATGATGGGGGGAGCCCTTGTGGGTCGACAGTCTCTCATGCGAGAACTCGCACACCCCGGGACTGGAGCCGCGTCACTCGTGGGTGGTATTCTGCATCATGCACTGGCGCACGAGCTCGCAGAGCGCCATGTGCAACTCAAAGATCGCGTCATGGAGTCGAGCCGTAGGGCTGAGAAATTGGCCATGTTATTTTCGGGGCACGGATTGGATGTCCGTTATCCCACTTCGATGCACCATCGTCGCGAAAAAGTGCAAATGTCGCGATTGGGACCCTGTCTGGGCGGTGGAGTTTTCTCGGTGCAATTTGCCACCGAAGACGAGGGGGCAGCGTTTGTGAACTCTGTGCGGTCTTTTGTCGTCCATGATCCTGTTTTGGGCCCGACACCACTTGCCTATGCGGCGGTGTCTTTGGGGAGTACCCATAACTATGTGTGGTGTACCACTGAAGCCCGCGTGGCGGGTAGCGTGAAGCAGTGGGACCCCCTCCCGTTTGCCCCAGTCGGCTTAGGGTTTGTCCGGATAGCGGTAGGGTACGCAGGCCATGCCAAGACTCAAATCGGTGGATTTACCCAAGTACTCAGAAAGCTCGGATACAAGCATAGTTGATACTCACCCCGCCAAGTGCGGGGTGTTTGCTATTTAAAGGCTTCGGAAATAATGCTTTGCATGGTGGAGATTTCTCCGTCTTGGTAGGGATTTCCATGCCAATGCGCATGCCCATCACCGGTAAAGCGGGGAATGATGTGTACATGCAAGTGAAACACAATTTGCCCTGCAGCAGGGTGAGTGTTGATGCCTATGTTGACCCCCTCAGCCCCGACAGCCTGCATGACTTTTGGTGCCAATTGGTGCACGGTACGCATAACCGCTTGGAAGTCCACGGAAGAAGCTTCGAACATATTGGCACTATGACGCTTCGGTACGACAAGTGTATGCCCCCGATTAATAGGGTGGATATCTAAAAAAGCGTACGTGTCCTCATCCTCGTATACTCCACTAGAGGGAATGTGGTGCGAAATGATGTTGCAAAACAGGCAGTCGTTCATACAAGAAAATTAGAATATACTTCGTGTCTTGGTGTGTTGAATAAAATCATCAAAAATTTTGTGCACGAATGCCTGCTGTCCAGGAGTCAGGTCATCTCGAAGGAGTTGCTCGATATGGGTAGCCTCCTTTTGATCCACAAGTTCAATATGGTTCACGCGCTCAGCATGTGTATCGCTATCCATCGAGAGTGATACAAGTTCAAGAATACGCTCGACCGCCAAATCCGATAAATGCTCTGTGCCATGCCCAGAACGTAATCTTCCCCGAAGGAGGGGGATTTCTTTTTCAGTGATTCCTTTCGGGATGCTTGGGCCAAAGAGAGACATATGCGGGAGGTGTGTTCTAGTATAGCGTAAATGTGGAAGTGGAGATAGTCAAAGCAGGAGAACGGTCAACATGTGGTAGGATAGTCTTCATGATGACTTCGCTCCACCCACTCACGAACCTTCTCCTTGAGCGTCGAGGCGTGCTGGACGATGAGGAAAAAAGGCGCTTTGTAGAGCCAGATTATGAGCGTGACGGATTTGATCCATTTCTGATATTACACATGGAGCGTGCGGTTGAGCGCATACTTTTGGCCATGAAGAACGGGGAGCGCATTGTGGTCTATGGGGACTATGACTGCGATGGTATTCCTGGTTCAGTCATCCTTCATGACCTTTTTAAAAAGATTGGCTATGCACAGGTGCATCACTATATTCCACATCGCCATCTTGAAGGGTATGGACTCAATATTCCTGCTATTGATGGGTTTGCTCAGAGCGGGGCTTCACTCCTGATTACGGTGGATTGCGGTATCGCAGATGTCCTTCCCGTCCTGCATGCTCAGGGGTTGGGGATTGATGTGATAGTGACTGATCATCATCTTCCCCAAGAGGTACTGCCACCTGCATATGCCGTCATCAACTCCAAGCAAGAAGGGGATACATATCCTGATGATATGTTGTGTGGCGCAGGTGTGGCGTTTAAACTCGCGCAAGCGATACTTAAGCGTGGGCAATTCTCACACATCAAAGAGGGGTGGGAGAAATGGCTCCTCGATATGGCAGGGCTCTCAACCATTGCTGATATGGTGCCTCTGCGAAAAGAGAATCGCATGTTGGCGTACTACGGCTTGCGTGTACTTCGAAAGTCTCCACGCCCCGGCTTGCGTGCGCTGCTCTCCTTGGCTGGAGCACACCAGCCTGAGCTCACTGAAGAGGATGTAGGGTTTACCATTGGCCCTCGAGTCAATGCTGCAAGTCGCATGGATGTGCCCATGAATGCATTTCTTATGCTCGCGACTACGGATCCGAGTGAAGCGATGGAGCGTGCACGGCATTTGCATGCACTCAATGATGCACGGAAACTTGAGGTGGCCCGGATTACTCGTGAAGCGCACGATATGCTGCGTGGCCGAGTCCTCTCGGATGTGGTCGTCGTTGGGCATCCTGATTGGACTCCTGGGGTGGTGGGCATTGTGGCCAATACGCTCGCAGAAACATACTCATGCCCGGCTTTTGTGTGGGGGAAGGGCGAGGGAGCGATCTTGAAAGGTTCGTGTCGCTCCAACGGGCTCGTGAATTTGGTGGAGATGATGCAGGCCACTGAACCGGGTACATTTTTGCATGCGGGAGGGCATGAGTTTTCGGGAGGTTTTGCGGTTGAAAGCAGTATGGCTCTACTCCTCGAAGCACGCTTGTCGGAAGCGTATGCTCGTGTCCCCAAAAAGGCAGAGCGCCCCCCTGCATTTACTATTGATGCGGAATTGGCAGTGAGTGATGTGGGCGAGGATCTCTATCGCGCCATCAATGTGCTGGCGCCATTTGGAGTGGGAAATCCTAAACCTCACTTTTTATTCCGCGGTGTCACCCTTGTTTCGGTTTTGCCGTTTGGGAAGACGAAGAATCATCTCAAGTGTATTATCACTGATGGCACGGGGGCACTGGTCACGGCGATAGGATTTTTTATGACCAAAGAGCATTTTGCTTCCGTCACACTTCGTGCTCACGCGGTGGTGGATATGGTCGGCACCATAGAAAAATCATTTTTTCGTGGCCGTCCTGAATTGCGCGTCCGCATTGTCGAGTTTCGCCTCTCTAGTGTGCTATAGTATTCTCTATGGAAAGCGATAATGCGCAAATTATGCTGTTTGGAGATGGAAGCTCGCTGGGGAATCCCGGTCGGGGTGGGTGGGGTGCTGTCATTGTGCTTCCGCTTTCACGCGTGATTGAACTTGGTGGGCATGTGTCGCACACCACCAACAATCGCATGGAGCTTACGGCTATTATCGAGGGCTTGACGCGACTTACTCACGAGGAGGGGGATGTGACTATTTATTCTGATTCCACCTATGTGCGTAAGGGTGCCACCGAGTGGGCACCAGGGTGGGAACGTCGAGGGTGGAAGACGATACAAAAAACGGATGTGGAGAATCAAGATTTATGGCGCACTTTGCTCCCGTTACTTCATGCCCGGGCTCGTGTCGGCACAGTGACCTGGACGCATGTTCCTGGCCACAGCGGGGTGGCCGGGAATGAACGATGTGACACCATTGCAACTGGGTATGCAGGTGGGAACCCCCCAGTTTTATTTGATGGAGCTTTGTCTGACTACGCCATAGACATTTTAAATATTGATGCATTAGAAGAGCGCATTCTTGAGCGCGCAGAGTCAAAGTCACGCTCGCGTGAAAAAGCATACTCCTATCTCTCGTTGGTGGACGGTGTCGCAAAGCGTCATATGACATGGGGGGAGTGTGAGGCGCGCGTGAAGGGAAAATCGGGGGTCAAGTACAAAAAAGCGCTTTCACCAAGTGATGAAAGCGCCATTCTTCTTGCGTGGGGAGCTCGACTTCAGTAAGGCTGACTGATGCGCGACTCCGTTTCCTTTTGCCAGGATGCTATTGCGGATTCCGCCTCCGAGCTCGGGGTGGCCGTTCCGTACATGGTGCGGGTCGATGCATCGTAGCACAAGCGTGCATAGGCGGCGATGAGTTCGGTGGGAATCTGTGACGCACACGTTTCACATACCGTCATGATGCCCGCCCCATCTTCGTCAATGGGGACGACTACCGGCCGCACCAACTCACCCATGTAGGCACTATGCCACGGGCGCTCACAGTGAGCGCATTGTCCCATAGTCATACGTTCTCCTTGTGGTCATCTGGTCACATATCACCATAAGTATACGAAGAATACAAGTACCTAAGCGAAGTGTGTAGGGTAGGATAGAGAAATGGAGTTTGCGTCTCGGTATCTTCCTCACGGTCTCGTGATATTTCTGTGCGGTTGTCTTTTGGGGGTACTTCCTTGGGTGCAGGTGTGGATATTTCCGCTCGTCCTTGGGCTCGCGTTCTTGGTCGCCCTCATTTTCTCTCGCCGGAGGGGGTATGTTCTTGGAACATGCATGTTGGCTATGTTACTTTTGGGTATTGCACGCGGAGAATCCTGGGAGCGCTCTTGGATGCTTGATCGTGGACAGATATCTCACGATACGTCAGCGACTCTTGAAGTGATGGTATCACGCGAGCCCGACCAGAGAGAGTCGCTCACTCACCTCACTGCGATAGTGCGTCAGGTGGATGGTCAAGTGCCCACACGCAAGACCCACGTGCGCATTTCTGTTTTACCATACCCCACCTATGCATATGGAGATATACTGCGCGTGAGTGGAAAAATCACTTATCCCGAAGCATTCATGGGTGAGAGCGGGAGACTATTTGATTACCCTATGTATCTGGCGACGAAGGGAGTCACCCACACGATGTATCTCCCGAGTGTGCGCGTGCTTGGGCGGGAAGGACATGTCGTGATGCATGGACTGTATGCATTCAAAGCATGGATAGTGTCTCGCTTGCAGTTGCTCTATCCTGATCCTCATCAGGCATTGCTCTCGGGCATGCTTTTGGGAGAAAAACGCTCACTCGGGGAAGAGTGGATAGACTATTTTACTCGTGCCGGAATCATTCATATTGTGGTGCTGTCTGGGTACAATATGACCATCGTTGCAGAGTGGATGATGTTCCTGTTTCGTGGATTTGGTTTTCGCATCAGCTTGGCGTTGGGTGCACTGGGGATTATGGGGTTTACCTTTATGACAGGGGCAGGTGCAACAGTGGTACGTGCCGGTATCATGGCACTGTTGGTGCTCTTGGCGCGTGCCACCGGGCGCCCTGAACGCGTGTTGCGCATGCTCATCATCGCTGGTGCGCTCATGGTGGCCCATGAGCCTGCAATTGTTGTCTATGATCCCTCCTTTCAGTTATCTTTTCTTGCGACACTCGGCTTAGTACTCATCGCTCCCCTCATCGATGCGCGACTGACGCTCTTCCGTGCTCAACCCCTTCTTCGGGAAGTAATTATTGCGACGTGTGCCACTCAGCTCATGGTGCTCCCATTTTTGCTTTATCTGATGGGCATGTTCTCATTTGTGGCACTTCCCATCAATGTGATGATCTTGCCGTTTATACCACTCGCGATGTTGCTTGGTACGGTATCGATTGTTGCAAGTATAATTCCACTACTCGGCTTTGTCGTTTCGGTGCCAACGATTGCCATTCTGGAGCTGATTTTGAATACTGCCCGTGCTGGCGCAGAGCTTCCCTATGCTACGGCACTCATCCCCGTATCTTTTACGATGATGGTGCTCCTCTATCTGATGCTGTGTGTCCTGTGGTATAGGACGTCCGCATCCGATTAATCTCGGCGGTGACCGACGGTGCATAGAGCCGACGGTACAAGAGAAAGAGAAGTCCCCCGGCTACGACAGTGAGGATGAGTGCGTAGGACTTCCAGACGTCACTGTCCTTGCCGAAGACATAACCGATTGTCATAAATCCCGCGGCCCACAGTGTCGATGCCACAAACATCAGGGTGGTAAACACCGCACGATGCACATGAGCTACACCTGCGATAATGGGAATAAAAACTTTGATGGCAGGGAGCAGTTTGCCCACAAAGAGATACCAGGCGCCCTTGGTCTGAAATACGATAGAGACCCGATCGATATCTTCTTGGCGGAGGGCTCCAAATTTTGTTGCAAAATGTGTCCCTCCTCTTCGCACTCCTTCGTAGAGGAGGATATTGCCAATGGTGTTGCCGACTGCGCCAAGAAAGAGGGCGGGCAAGAGCGCGAGTGCTCCTGTTCCAACAAAATATCCTACCACAATGTAGAGCACCTGACTGGAAGGGAAAGACGCTAGCCCATTGAGTGTCATGAGTCCCAATATGCCAATGTAGCTACTCCCCAAAATGATGGCTTCGATATCCATGGTGCCCAGTATACACTATGCCTGACTGCATCGTTGCGGTAGACAGATATTTAAAGACATGGTGTTGTATAAAATACCTTGCGACTCCATATCGTGCGACTATGATGAAGAAAGAGTGTTTTTTGTCACGAAAAAGGAGGCCATATGGCTCAGATCAATGACACCCGAGGCACGCTTCTCCTGAAGTGGCTCCTCGTCAATTTGACCGGACTGATTTTGGTCGGATATGCCTGGCACGTAGGTTGGGTTGCGGAGATTCTGGAGATGGACACCCTGCATCTCAATAAGGGGATTGTGCTCTTCTTCATCGGTGCTGCGTTCCTGTGCGCCATGCAGACCGTCAAGATGTCCCGCGAGCTCGAGATTGCGCGACGTTATGTCCTTCTCATCAGAAGTGAAGGGGGGAGAAATCACCCCGAATTTTTGCGGATGGAGCAAGGTGCGTCGCGCGTTGCTGAGTACATTCGCAGTATTTCCGGGCTGTCACCCGAGAATCGCTACTCACTTGAGCACAACCTGCGAAATGGTCTCGACAACAAAATCCTGGGGGTTGGCATCAACATGACCAATCTGTATTCCTTCGCCATCTTGGTGACGGTCGTGGGCATGAAAGGATTTGCTCTCGCACTTGTCACTGTCGGCGGTGCTTCGGACCCCAAGGTGGGCGACATTCTGCGTATTGCGATGCCGTGGCTTGACCTAGCATTCACCGGAACACTTCTGGGTGGTATCTTCGCCATGTGGTTGGGATACCTCTACAAGGTCTTGATTGATGCCAAGGAACTCTTGGTGTCCACCTTGATTCAAGCGGGGGTCTATCATGCGTCCGAATGATCAGTATCAGCTCGGCGTTGAACGCTTTCAGACCAATTTTTGGCAGAAAGGGTTTCTGACGATGCTCGCACTGCTCCTCGCGGTGCTCATTACGTCGATGGTCCGCAAACAAGAAGCTGTTAACCTCAATGATCGCTCCACCGCAGGAGATATCGAGGTGACGGTGCATTGGCCAGGGTGTCGCGCATATCAGCAAGACAGCGATGTCTTGCCAAAGCCGTGCACAGACCGGGTGGATGTAGATGTGGACGTATGGCTTCTTTCCCCTGATGATGAAGTCCCCACCGGGTATTCCCACCGCACGGGTCGCACATGGAGTTTACTCCGAGACGATCTGGGTACCTCAAACGACAAGACAGACCGCAACTACGAAAATGCATTTGCTCGCGGTGCACCAAGTGGTGACTATGTGGTGAATGTGAAGCTCTTCAAAGTTCGCGATGGTCGCACTCCAGAGGTGCCGGTGGAGGTGCGCGTGACCAAGCGCCACCAAGACGGGCGCATGGAGCCACTGGCTACTGGCGGGATTGCCGACAACGAAGGAGTATTTCGTGTCACCTTGCGACAGGAGGAAGAAGAAGTGACTGTCGTGCGCTTTCGCCTCGATGAAAAGGGAGCACTTGTTCCCGACAGCGTCAACAACATCCCTATGGAGCTCAGCACATGGAAAGCACCGTTCGACTTCTCTCCTCGTACGCAGTGATACTTGCCGTGATGGCGCTCGGACTCGCGGTCATTACGGTGTACTCTCGACGCACCTTGAGTCTCAAAGTGACGGCACTTGGACTGACCGTTGGGGTGATGGTGATAGGGTATCTGGCGTTCCGAGATCTTCCTGGGCGCGCAAAATACCTCAGTATCGACAGCTTCCGAAGTGGATTTCACTGTAGCAAGGTGCATTATGTTGATGCGCGAGAGCGCAAGGGTATCACCTTGATCGTGGAGCGACATGCTTCCTCGGGTCGTGAGTACGTGGAGCTTCCGTGGAACCTTCGCTTGGCGCAAAGTCTTGAAAAGAGCAAGCGGGCGCAAGCCGACAGCAAGCGCAAAGGCGCCATTTTTTACGGAGGGAAGTCCTGCCAGCAGACCTTCGATGAAGGTGAAGAAGGGCAGGAAGGCCGTGAGGGCAAGAAAAAAACTCCGCATCGACAGCTTGGTGGTGACGAGCAAGATCAAGAGGAAGACTTCGGTTTTCATGCCGAGCCTCCTCCTCCGGCACCAGAAAAACAGTATGAATAACAACACCCCCAAAGGGGGGTGTTTTTTTGTTTACCGTCGAGAGGCCTTATGGTGTGCACGGAGGACTCTTGCTGATCAGATCGTGGAGCTCGTGCACGCGATTGCCAAACGAGATGTGGGTGAATGTGCCTTGAGCCATCCCTCCGCTCACTGCCACTACTTGCCCCACTACTTTTCCGGTTGCGGTGCTGACGAGCGGGCCACCAGAATTTCCAGGCAAGATAGGTGCCGTAATCTGAATGAGCGGAACACTTTTCTTTCCCGTTTCTCGATCTTCCATGATGTGGTTGGTGTTTCCCACATATCCCATGGTAAACACGTTCTCCTGCCCGAGCGGTGCTCCGATGGTGAAAATTTCGGCACCTACATGAATCTCTTCCGGTGAGGCAATCCCCAAAATCGGAAGCGGTGTAGGGGGGTCAGAGAGACACAGTGAAGCAGTGTCATGCTCTTCGTTGTAGGCAACCAGCTTGGCGCGATGGACGCGAGTGCGCTCCTGGTCCATGACGAAGCACCAGGTGGGCTTGGCTTGGGATATCCGTGCGAGTACTTCTTGTTTGAGTACGTCACGCTCACGGGGGTCATCCGCGGAATCGTTCCCCACCACACAGCGCATCGTGCGTTCAATCAGGTGCCAATTGGTGAGGATGAGTCCATCGGCACGAACTGCAAATGCAGAACCCGAGGTTGTTCGCGCGCGCATAGCGTCGACAATAGTAGGGTCCGACAATTGTGTGGGGTCGGGCAAGTCCGGGTACACCGCATAGCTCGCGGATCGCGTTGTGGCAATGCGTTTTCCGCGTTCCAGGTCGGCGATTTCTGCAATCGACGGCGCTGGTGTGCTGGAAAAAGAACCTTGCATCTCGCATGCGGAAAGCACAATCAGTGCGATGAGCGATACACCAGAAAAAAAGAGGCGACGCATGTAGGTCTCCAAAGTACGGTACTTCCTTCATGCTAGGGGAATGCGGGTGATTGTCAATTCTCTCCTATGGGGGTTCGGTCTCGCTTATGGACACGGAAGGAGAGATGATTCAGGTGAAGTGGGGTGAGTTGAGTCATCGCGGAGATGGAGATTATCGGCTTTGTGTGCTCATGTGTGTGTTCTGTCTTTACATAATGAGTCAAGCTCGATACGCTCGAGTGATATGCGCTTTTTCGTATGGGACTGGATACGTACGCATCCGCGAATCTGCCTTCTCTTTGGCATCATGCTTTTGGCTATTGGTATGGTGTGGGCTACTCGACATCAGGATGCGCGTCCGCTCTCTGTGTCGTTTCTTGCTGTGGGTCAGGGTGATGCGGTGCTCATCGAGATTCCCGGCGGGAACCGAGTCTTATATGATGCCGGACCACCAGGGGGAGCAGTACTCCGAGCACTCGAAGCAAGATTGGGTCCGTTTGCGCGCACGATTGATGTCGTGGTGCTGTCGCATCCAGACATGGACCATATCGGAGGATTTCCCGAATTGTGTGAGCGCTTTCAGATTGATTTGGTGATCATGTCCGAAGTCGAGGCCACCCATGCTGTCGATGATGCATCCCGAGCATGCATGGAAGCTCGCGGGGTGACCCGACTCATTGCTCGTCGAGGCATGGAGCTTTCTTTGGGTGGGGGAGTGACGGGGAATATCTTGTTTCCTGATCGAGATGCGCGCCAGATGGAGACCAACAGTGCTTCTGTGGTGTTCCGGCTTACCCAGGGTTCTTCAACGGCACTCTTTTCTGGGGATCTCCCTATCGCACTCGAAGCGTACTTGGTGGACCTGGATGCCGCATCGCTTGATGTCGATCTCCTCAAGCTCGGACATCACGGAAGTCGCACGTCCAGTGATGCAAGATTTCTTGAAGCCACCTCCCCCGACTGGGCCGTCTATTCTGCAGGAAAAGAGAACACCTACGGGCATCCCCATTCAGAAGTCCTCGATCGGCTTCGCGTGCTTCAGATTCCTGTGTTGGGCACAGACCGTGAGGGGACCATCACCTTTCTGGCACAAGATGGGACTTTTGTGCGCGAGCACTAATCCATAAACTTGCTTGAAGCATAAAAATGTGCTATGATTGGCTCATACGGCCTAAATTGTGCGGCTAAAGCTCTTTGAGCAGAAAGGTAGAAGACACTATGAGTGAGGTCATAGCTCCATTCCATGAACGTTTGTTTTTGGCTGTGGCACGGCTGGATACCCCAGGCTATTACCGTGTAACGGGGCGTACGCCGTTTGTCATAAGCTCGGCGAGCGAAGGTGAATTCAAGCTGTGGAGCCAGGCAAACGGGGGAGGTTTTCGTCGGTACCCTCGGCAAGTGGAATTATGGCAGACCCGCGATCACCAGAAGTTTTTGTTGCTTGCGCGTGCGCGTGACACCTTCCTGTTCGAATTTCATCCACATGGTTCAGATGTGGCGATTTACCCGCCACGACATTTGTGCATCTAAGTAGGGCCGCCCTTCGGGGCGGATTTTTTGTATCAAAAACTCCCCACAGGTGGGGGAGGGTGAAACTTACTCGTCCTTGGGACGCATGGCGTTAATGAAGCCACGAATCACGGCGACTTTGGCCCAGACGACCAGCCCGCCCATCGAGAGGGCAGAGAGAATGCCCAGCCCGCCAAGGCCGTAGGTGAAGATGGTGCCAATGGTCTGTTGCATGAGGTGCTTTCGCGGTTGAGGGAAACGTTCTGGCGTGAGTATGCTACCTTGACGACTATTTGTCAACTCTCACGCTCATGATTGGGGATAACCCTGGGGACAAGATGGGGAAGGATAGGGAGGTTTTTGTATCACGGCAGTTGACTCTTTTCCCTGTTCTGGTATCCTGTATGGACATTGTCATTTGGGCATTTCCTGGAGGAAACAGCACACAATGCACGTGTACCGAATGTTATGGGCCCTTCGCTCATAACCTCTTCATATTTATTTCAATTAATCAAAAGCTATTATGGCAGATTTTGATCGTTCGAAGCCGCATGTGAACGTCGGAACCATTGGTCACGTCGACCACGGAAAGACTACTCTCACCGCTGCGATCTTACACGTGCTTCACATGGATGGACAGGAGGTGAAGATGAAGGGAGTCAACGAAATTGACTCGGCTCCTGAGGAGCGTGAGCGTGGTATTACCATTGCGCTTTCGCACAATGAGTACTCGACTGCGACTCGTCACTATGCGCACATCGACGCTCCAGGACACGCAGACTATATCAAGAACATGATTACCGGTGCTGCTCAGATGGACGGCGCCATTATCGTGGTTGCAGCAACAGACGGTGTGATGCCTCAGACCCGCGAGCACGTGCTTCTCGCAAAGCAGGTTGGCGTTCCCCGCATTATCGTCTTCTTGAACAAGGTGGACATGGTGGATGATCAGGACCTCGTTGAGCTCGTGGAAGAGGAGGTACGTGAGCTTCTCACCAAGCAAGGCTTTGATGGAAAGAACTGCCCTGTCATTCGTGGTTCTGGACTCAAGGCACTCGAATCTACTTCGATTGAGGATCCATGGGCACAGAAGGTGCTCGAGCTCGCAAAGGCTCTTGATGAGTACATCCCATTGCCACAGCGCGAACTCGACAAGCCATTTCTTATGCCTGTCGAAGACGTCTTCTCTATTGAAGGTCGTGGTACGGTCGTGACTGGCCGCATTGAGCGCGGTATTTGTAAGGTTGGTCAGGAAGTCGAAATCGTTGGTATTACCAAGACTGCCAAGACCACCATTACTGGTATCGAAATGTTTAACAAGTCCCTCCAGGAAGGCCAGGCAGGTGACAACGCAGGTATTCTTCTCCGCGGTATCAAGAAGGAGGATGTGACCCGTGGTCAGGTGATCGCTGCGACAGGATCTGTGACTCCTCACACCGACTTTGAGTCAGAAGTTTATATTCTTTCCAAGGAGGAAGGAGGACGCCACACACCGTTCTTCTCGGGCTACAAGCCACAGTTCTATGTCCGCACTACGGACGTCACTGGTGAAGTGACCCTTGATCAGGAGATGGTGATGCCAGGAGACACGGTGACCTTCAAGGTCAAGCTCATCAACCCCGTCGCGATGGAACAGGGGATGCGCTTCGCAATCCGCGAGGGTGGACGCACTGTCGGCGCTGGCGTTGTGACCAAGATTGTCGCATAGTTTCCCCATTGTCACTTACCCACTATTGTCATGACCACAGCTACGGAACCCACAAAGAAGGCAGCTCCTGCCAAAGCGAAGGATGGCGTGTCCAAGCTGCGCATTCGCGTGCGTGCATATGAGTACAAGATTCTCGACGCTTCAGTGCGTCAAATCATGGACACTGCACTGCGCTATGATGCGAAGCTTGTTGGCCCGATTCCGCTCCCAACTCAGATCACGAAGTATACCGTCAACCGCGCAGCGTTCATCTACAAGGATGCTCGTGAGCAGTTTGAAATGCGTATTCACAAGCGCCTGATCGACATTGAGAGCCCAACCCCAAAGGTGATCGAGGCCCTCACGAATCTGACTCTCCCTTCTGGGGTGAACATTGACGTCAAGATGATGTAAGACTTCTCGCATGTATCCGCTAGGATCCATGCCTGAGGCCGTGCGATGCATGACCGAAGCGTGACCGCTTCTCGAAAGGGGAGCGGGAGGCTTCGTTCATGAATCACATCATCGTGTCTCAATCATGACTACTTAACCTACCGACATGAAATTTCTCTTAGCAACCAAGCAGGAAATGACGCAGTACTTTTCCCCAGACGGGAAGTGTGTTGCGGCTACTCTCCTGTCCGCCGGACCGGTCACGGTCACTCAGGTGCGCACCAAGGAGCGCGATGGGTACGAGGCGGTTCAGTTCGGCTTCGGCACACAGTTGCCCAAGCGCGTCAACAAGCCCCAGCAGGGCGCACTCAAGGAATTGGGTGTCTTCCGTCACATGCGCGAGTTTCGTCCCAAGAAGGGCGGCGCAGGCGAGCTCAAGCTCGGTGATACTATTACTGTCTCAGCCTTTAGTGCCGGCGACTCAATCGAAGTCTCTGGTGTTTCCAAGGGAAAAGGCTTTCAAGGTGTCGTGAAGCGTCACGGTTTCCATGGAGGACCTCGATCTCACGGACAGAAGCACTCTGAGCGTGAACCAGGTTCTATCGGTGCCACAGGACCCCAGCGCGTTGTTGCTGGTACTCGCATGGCCGGCCGTATGGGATCTGATCGTGTGACGGTCAAGGGACTCAAAGTCCTTGCCGTGGATACGGTCAACAATCTTCTTCTTGTGTCGGGAGCTATCCCAGGTCGACGCGGGACACTTATTGAGGTGAAGGGCGATGCATAATTCTACTATCATGACTACATCAACCAAAACCAAGAAAGTTGTCTCACTCGAGGCCAAGGTATACTCGAGCGACGCCAAGGCAGTCGGTTCGGTCACACTTCCAGAAGCCGTGTTTGCTCGTGCGTGGAATGCAGACCTCGTCCACCAGGTGGTCGTAGGTATGCAAGCCAATGCGCGCCAGCCTATTGCGCACACCAAGGATCGCTCCGAGGTGCGCGGTGGTGGACGCAAGCCATGGAAGCAAAAGGGTACTGGCCGTGCCCGCCACGGTTCATCCCGTTCGCCAATCTGGCGCCACGGTGGTGTGACCCATGGTCCACGCAACGACAAGGACTATTCTCAGAAGATCAATCGCAAGATGCGTGTTGCAGCACTCATGACGGTACTGTCCAAGAAGTATGCTGAGGGTGAGACGCTCTTTATGGACCGTTTGTCTATGACAGAGCCAAAGACCAAGATTGCTCGCGAGTTTGTGACCAAGTGGGGAGGCATCGAAGGATACACTCCACTCGCTACTCGTCGCAAGAACGCGCTCTACGTGATTTTGCCCAAGGCTGATGCCACCATCAAGAAGTCATTCCAGAATATGGGTAACGTCTTGGTCGGAACTGCTCAGACCGTGAACCCCGTAGACCTCTTGTCTTATCGCTACGTGCTGTTTGTCGAACCAGCCGAGATTACCAAGCTCATGGAAGCTAAACTCAACTAATATGGCACTCTTCAAAAACACCAAGACCAAGGCAACCAAGCCGGAAGAGAAGAAGGAGTCTCAGGAGATTGCTCCCGTGAAGACGGTAGTTTCGCTTCCGACAGTGCGCGATATTCTTGTGCGCCCGCGTATTACTGAAAAGGCAACCGATCTTTCGGAGCACAATGTGTATGTCTTTGAAGTGGTAAAGTCTGCAAACAAGTTGACTGTTCGCCAGGCGATTGAGAAGCGCTACAAGGTGAAGCCTATCAAGGTGACTATCTTGAATACGACTCCCAAGACCTCTCGCAACCCTCGCACTGGTCGAGTGCAGGCCAAGACATTCGCCGTGAAGAAGGCCATGGTCTTCCTCAAAAAGGGCGATAAGATTGAGTTGGTGTAATGCCTCCTCCTACACACTATGAAATCATATAAACCAACGACCCCGTCACTTCGACACACTGTCCTGACTCCGTATAAGGAATTGCTTTCAGGCGATACCTTGGTACCCAAGGCTTTGGCTAAGGGCAAGCGAAAGACCGGTGGTCGTAATAATCAGGGTCGTATCACGATGCGACACATCGGTGGAGGGAACAAGAATTTGCTCCGCACCATTGACTTCAAGTACAAGAAGCGTGACGTACCAGGACGCGTAGAAGCAGTCCAGTACGACCCTTCTCGCACTGCGTTTATTGCACGTGTCGTCTATCATGACGGAGAGCGTGCGTATATCGTGGCCCCTAAGGGGATGAAGAAAGGAGACAAAGTCATCACCAGTGAGACTGCGACCCCCACAGTGGGCAATCGTCTTCCACTCAAGAAGATTGCCGTCGGTACCTTTGTGTACAATGTGGAGCTCCATCCCGAAGGAGGTGCCAAGCTCGCTCGTTCTGCAGGGAACTTCATTGAAGTGATTGCAAACGACTTGGGCTATGCATTTCTCAAGATGCCTTCATCAGAAGTCCGTAAGGTTTCTGAGGAATGCTGGGCATCCATCGGAGCTGTGGGCAACGATCAGCATAAGTTGCGCAATGAAGGAAAGGCCGGTCGTAACCGCTGGAAGGGTATCCGCCCACACGTCCGTGGTTCTGCGATGAATGCGGTTGATCACCCTCACGGTGGTGGTGAAGGACGCATGGGTCGCGGTCTGCGCCGCGCCAAGACGAAGTGGGGAAAGCCGTCTGGTAAGGGACAGAAGACCCGCTCGCCAAAGAAGTACTCGAATGTGTTTATTGTTTCTCGCCGTAAGGTTGGAAAGAAGTAAGCTGTCTATGTACGCTGAAAAAAACGCTCAAATAGAGCGTTTTTTTCATGGCATCGCTGTCTGGTGGCTTGCATATATAGAGTAAAATGTGAACAATACACTCAGAGAGAATAAGGAGTATTGATGGAATCCCTCCATACTGCGATGGAAGTCGTGGACAAGATGCGCGCGCGACCCGATTATGCACACTACGCCCCACGAGTTACACAGCTGTGTATCGCGCTTCGGGCTCAGCTGGAGCAAGATGGGCACATTTCTTCGCCTCCGTTTTTGCTCGGCATGTTGAATGGAGTACTCCAGTCACGTCATGCATTGGTGCTTCATGGGCTTGAGTCGCATGTGGCCCAGGACACATTGGTGATACTAGCTACGGCACTGTCAGAAATCTTGATTGACAGCACCGAACCCAAGACAATGTAACAACACCCCTGTGGGGGTGTTTTTAGTTGAATATCGTCTGACGCCAGGCCGCTTCTCCGCTGTCAGAGATGATGTAGAACGTCTGACGCTTTGGGGCACCATCCGCCATCGGAGTGATTGCATCGATACGAATCAGATGGCCTGCTTCGATAAGCGACTCGACGAGCGGACAAGAGAGCTGAAGCAGGAGAGTGGGAATCACCACAGTGCGGTCTTCCATGCTTGCATATGCGGTGATTGCGAGTTCATAGTGCGTCCGTGACTCGGTGGGAGACAGGAGCCGCAACGTATGGTCGTCGTATGCCGGGGTGAGCGCATCGAGCGCAACGGAAAGTTCCGTGATGATGGTGCTGTGGGGATGCCCCCAGTCGCGTCGAAACGGATAGTGGGGATACAACTCAAGGAGTGTGTGCATGTCGCAGGTGGGAGAACTACTGCATGCACCCTAACACGAGTGTGCGCCCACGTCGACACCTGTCCATGGGAACGCGTTGTGTGCTAGGATAATGGTATGTGGCGACAATCTCATGATCAAATCGAGCGACTTTCTGCTCTGATACGCGAGGCTTCACAGCGCCCAGGTGTGTCGTGGAATCGGGTCACTCGCTTATCTCTCGCACTCACGGTGCTCTTTTTTGGTGTACTGTATCCCGCACTCGCGTTTTGGATTGGTATGGAGTATGAGTCTACTCGGGCACTCCTGGCACCATAGCATATGACCAATGACGCATTCGAGGCATATGTGGAGGAAGGGATTCGTGCCATCCCAGAGCGTTTCCGCTCCGCCCTACGGAATGTCGCGTTTCTTGTGGCGGAAGAACCCACTGTGAGTGAGCGTGTGGATGCGGGGCTCGATTCAGATGAGACCTTGTTTGGATTATATCAAGGAATCCCTCTCCCTGAACGTGGAGAGTCGTATGGCATAGGCATGACATTGCCCGATCGCATCACTATTTTTCGCGCTCCAATTCTTGAGGAAGCAGGGGGAGATGAAGACATGGTGCGGACTCTCGTGCGAGACACGGTGTGGCACGAGGTCGCGCATTATTTTGGCTATGATGATGACGCCATCTTTGCGCGGGAAGTGGCAGGGACTAATTTTACTCCAACCATCGACGCCCAAGAGAACTTGACGTAGGATGGTGACATGTCTCCACTAGCTGAGCGGTTGCGCCCACACACAAAAGAAGAATTTATTGGACAGGCACATGTGATGGGTCAGGGAAAACCATTAGCGCGCGCCATGGAGGAGCGCCATCTTTTTTCCTTTATCCTGTGTGGGCCTCCTGGGGTAGGCAAGACTACGCTAGCGCGCATGTATGCGCGAGCTTGTGACGCTGATTATTACGAGCTTTCTGCCGTGTCTGCAGGAAAAGCCGACATTAAAGCGATTGTGGAAGACGGAGCACCTCTGCGTCCCCGGATTCTTTTTCTAGATGAGATTCATCGGTTTACTAAAGCCCAGCAAGATTATTTGTTGCCATTTGTTGAGACGGGACATTTGACGCTTCTCGGTGCCACAACAGAGAATCCGAGTTTTGAAGTCATACCAGCATTACTTTCACGCATGCGTATTTTTACCCTGCGTGCACATACTCCTGATGATTTACATGTGCTATTGGATCGCATTGCGCATCTTCCGGAGTTCGAGGGGTGTATCGATTCGTCCGTCTATCCTTTGCTTGTCGACGTGGCCCAAGGCGATGCGCGTTCCCTTATCGGTATTATTGAAGCCACCCATGCACTCTACGGTACCATCACGAAAGAGCACGTGTCCCTCGCATTAGAGTCGCGACATGTCCGACACGACAAAGGAGGAGAGGATCATTTTAATGTATTGTCTGCGTTCATTAAATCCCTACGTCGGTCCCAGCCTGATGCAGCAATGTATTATTTGGCACGACTGGTTGAAGCGGGGGAGGATCCACTCATGATTGCTCGGCGCATGGTGGTGTTTGCAAGTGAGGATATCGGACTCGCTCAACCCACGGCGCTGGTAGTCGCGAATGCAGTGTTTCGTGCATGTGAAACCGTGGGGTATCCGGAATGTGCCATAAATCTTGCTCATGGTGTCGCATACCTGGCGCATGCCAAGAAAGACCGTGAGGCATATGATGCATATCACAGAGCGCAAGCGGACGTCGCGCAGTATGGTGGCCTCCCGGTTCCCTTATTTCTTCGTAATGCTCCAACGGCCTTTATGAAAGAAGAGGGATATGGAAGGGGGTATGAGTTATATGGCAAAGAAGACGCACTTCCGTCCGAGCTGGTAGGAAAGAAATATTTCACTAAGCCCCCTCAATGCTGACCTGTGGATAACTTTCTTGCAGGGTAAGTACAGTGGGTGTATAGTAAATGAGTTGGAGGGCCCAAGGCCCTCTTTCTTCTTTTTGAAGACTGGCACTCGGCTCTCCAAGGCGTGATCACGCCGTATCTCATTATTGGTTAGCCTCACATGTATGTACAAAGCATTCGCACAGGATTATAGCGCGGTCGCAATGGTTATTTCTACCATGTCCACCGTGTTTCTCTGGACGGTCATCGCGACCTCCTACCCAGTGCTCGCGTAGTAGCAAGCATGTGTCTATCCAAAATAGCGCACCACGGTGCGCTTTTTTGTTGTCACAGAATGAGATGGTGCGGGTTATACCAAGAGAGCTCGAAAAGGAACGCGCGCTCGTGTACAATACTGATATGCCAGAAACGATCACTCCGACCTTTGTTGAGCTGATGGCCCGCGCCAAGCGTGGGGATCGGGATGCGTTTGGTCTTTTGTATGAATCGCACCTGACGCCGGTTTATCGCTATGCGGTGATTCGCGTGGGTCGCAAAGAAGATGCAGAGGATATTGCCCAAGAGACTTTTATCCGTGCATACAAAGCACTGGATCGGTTTGAGGTGACGACAGATGATTTTTTGCCTTATCTTTTTACCATCGCGCGGAATCTGATTATTAATCATACCAAGAAAAAACAACCCGAATTTCGCGAAACCGAAGACATCGACCAGTCGGGAAGTGCTCTGCGCGCTGATGGTGATGCCCTGCATCAGGAGCGAACGCGTGACATTGGCATCCTGATGGAGTCCCTCTCTGACATGGAGCGCGAAGTCATAGAGTTGCGATTTTTTGGGGAGCGGACATACGTCGAAATTGCCGCTATTTTAGACAAAAGGGAAGACGCGGTGAGACAGCATATCGCCCGAGCGCTTCGTAAGATGCGTCAGCACCCACTTATCTCACAACTTTCATGACCCCATCACCATTTCATCACGATGACCCTATCACCGATTCCATGGTCGAGCGTTTGCTCGTGGGCAAAGATGAGGGGCGCTCATTCCCCGATACACTCGCGCAGTTTAGTATCCCTCCCACCAAAGAGGAAACAGATGCACTCCGCGAGGTGTGGGGGTGTGGAACGGTACTGATGCGTCAGAACGCGAAGATTTCTCCCGACCCCGCTCTCCTTCATCGGTGCCTAGAAGCGCTTCCCCTTGTCACAGAAGCAGAGGGAGTCGGTTATGAGAGACAGGAAGCACCGAGACCACTTCCTTCAATTATTCATCAGTTTCAACTTTCTATGCAAACCTATCTCAAGTACGGTATTCCCGCACTCGTCGTCGTGGTTGCAGTCGTTGCCGTGATGGGGCAGTCCGACACACCCACGCCAGCGCCTGAAATGGCGATGATGGCCCAAGATGCCGCCCCCGCAGAATCCATGATGATGATGCGTGCCGCAGACCCTGCTCCTGTATCGGGAGAAGTCGATGATTTGATTGCCTCTCTGTCGAGCGAGGCAGATCTGGATGTCACACAATTTGCTGACGCAAGTGCGGACATCCAACTTATGAACTCGGACACCCAGTCCTTAAATGACCTCACCACGGCTTATGATGAATCCACGTTCTAAGTTTTCAGTATCCACTCGTGCCTTGGTTGTGGGAACCATGGTGAGTATGTTGGTGCCAAGTGCAGTCTTTGCTCAAACTCCGCCTACCGCACCAAGAGACGCTCGTGCCAATTTTTGTACCCGCATTGAAGAGGTCACTACCAAGGTCACGACTCAGCTCGCTGATCGCGAGGCGAAGTACGAATCGCGACGTACCGAGAATCGCGGGAAGATGTCAGAGCGATTTGGGGAGCGCGATTTAACTCGCACAGAGAAGCGGAGTAATTGGGATGGAAAGCGTGAAGAATGGAAGACGAAGCTCGCTGAGCGCGCGACATCAACCGAGGCGAAGGCAGCGGTAGATACCTTCATCGCCACCATGGACCAAGCCGTTGCTACGCGTCGAGCTGCCGTCGATCAGGCAGTCAAGGAGTTCCGCGCAGGAGTGGATGCGGCTGTCGTATCACGAGAGTCTGCTGTGTCGGCACATGTGGCAACCTTGAAGCAGGAGATTCAGCTCGCAGGGGAGAAGGCCAAGGCAGATTGCGCCCTTGGTGTAGACCCCAAGACCGTGCGCACGACCTACGTCGCCGCGATGAAGGCTGCAAAGGAGAAGTTTCGCGCCGGAGTAAAGTCTGTCGAGGCGCGTAAAGATACGCTGGTGCCACTGGCCAATCAACGCAAAATTGCCATCGAAAGCGCAGTGCAGACATTCAAGGAAACTGCCAAAAAGGCTTCATACGACCTCAAGCAGATGGTCAAATAATGAATCCAGATAGCACACCCCCTCATCTGAGGGGGTGTTGTGCTACTATGAATGCATGAAAAAAGAGGAATGGATGCGGGTCGCCAAGTGGATAGGATGGGTATATGCGCCTATTTTCCTCTTTATCTTGGGAGTATTTCTCTATATTCAATCTGTCATGTAAAAACTCCCCATTTGGGGAGTGTGTTATTTCTTTATCAGTACTGCGGGACCGAGGAGTGTGCGAAAGAGGGGCATCACGTGCTTCACCTCTTTGGTAAACGATACAATATCCTCCCTCAGGAGCTTCCTCATGCAGGATTCCAGTTGAGGATGGAGCACCAGTGGTGCTCCATGAGTGGGCCAGGTGGCGTTCATCTCCACATGCCACGGGTGTGTAGGTGCGCCACAGAGCCAAAACGCAACAGTGCGCCTGTGGTCAGTTACCACCAGGACATTCCAGCGATGGGTGGGCGAGGACTCCGTGGTGATGATGCTTAGCAATCCACCATCTCCGGACGTTGTGCGAGCACTTGCGCTTCCATCGAGGTGAAGCGTTCATATGCTTTGGTGCTGTGCGTGGTATCAAACAATGCCAGACGGTGGCAGTTTTGAAACCCAATCCGTACGGGTGTCCCAGTGGCGATGGTGCAGTGCTCTTCGACAGCCGTTCTCATGGCGGTAGAGGCGCAGAGTCGCAAGAGTTGTCCTCGCGTGTGGTCATCGAGAGTGGGTGGGCAAAACTCTGCCACACCTTCACTGGATTGCGACAGCGCGCGCTTGAGGTCTTCGATAATGTGCCACGCCAGGGGGAGTGAGCGGGCGATGAGTGCCACAAAGTCTGAAGACGAGAGCATGCCTTGATTTGCCCGAGCCAGCGTGATGGGGTCAACGGAAAGTGACATGGAGAACTCCTTGGGTTGGGGTGAAAGGAACAATACCTAGCATCAGCCAGGTATCAAATAGGGCAATGCTCTACTGGATACCGGGCTTATGCTGTGGGGTACTCAAACGTAGGATCAATTTGGGCGGTCAGATCAATTCCGATATCTGCATTTCCCCATGATTCTGCATTCTTGATATGAAAATGAATGTGATGGGCCCGTGTGCGGATTCTGTCGATAGGAGATGTCTCAGCATGTGCGATAAGCCGAGACAGTGCTTCGCGCGTGGGGGTGTCGAGTGTGTGGAGGGAAGGAGTCTCTCCTCGCTCCATGCTCCGTACATAGGGAGAAAGTGGAATAATTTCTTGGAGAGCATCACCGAGTTCAGTGAGGAGAAAGTCGCGGTCATCTTGTCCCATGGCCTTATTCCCGACGGCACATACGGGGACGCCATACTCTTGTGCATGCGACTGGTACTGACGAAATACTTCGAGAGAGCGTAGCGTGGGTTCGACGACAATGTAGGTCATATCAAACTGCGCAAAGAGTCCAGATGCGAATGCGTCTGCGCCAGCTGTCATATCTACGACGACAAATTCTTCTGGTCGGTCGATGAGATGAGACAGCAAAAGTTCCACCGCCCCTGTCTTGGCGTGGTAGCATCGGGTACCCACATCGGAATCGGTGATGGTCCCCGCACGGAGAAATCGAATATCTGAATTGGTGTACGCATGAGTCTCCCATAGGGGGTGCGATGCATGGGGTCCGAGCAGAGTAGACCCAGTGCCAGGAGGGGTTGTTTTAATCATGTGAGCGGGATCTTGGATGCGGGCGTTTGTACCACGAAGATAGGATTTGAGTGTAGGGAGGTGCTCTCCTAAGGGCGGGGGAATACAATCTTCAGGAATCCCTACCGCACGCCCCAGATGCTGATTCAGATCTGCATCAATAGCAAGAACCGGGTATCCTGCTTCTTGGCGCATGCGCACAAAGAGACCCGCGAGGGTTGTTTTTCCACTTCCACCTTTTCCGACAAATGCGATTTTCATATATGCAAAATAATTGCATATCAAATCTAGCACAGGAAAACATTTTATTGCAAATTATTTGCATATATGATATGCTTTCGCAATGCCATCCACCGCTCAACCCTTTGCTGATATTTTGCGCGCACATGGACTTCGTGTGACACATCAGCGCCTCGCGATGCTGGCTGCGCTCTCGCGTTTGGACAGACCGGTACCCGTGAGCGAGCTTGCTCAAAAGGTCAAAGACATTGATCCTGTGACCTTGTACCGTTCACTAGAGTCCATGAAAGAGGTCGGCATTGTGCGTACGGTGGAAGTCCGTAAGGCATATCTGCATTACGAATTGGTTGCAACCAAAAAGCATCATCATCATGCAACATGTGTATCCTGTGGGTATATGGAAGATGTCTCCGTGTGCTTGCCCAAGGGGCTGGAAGCGCAGGTCCTAGGATCGGCGTCGCGGTTTCGTTCTATTACTGGTCATACGCTCGAGTTCGTTGGATTGTGTCGTGCCTGTCAGCACGCGAGCCCTACTCATTCTTAATTTATGGTCATTCTCATTGCGTGCGCCACGTTTCTGTCGACGTATCTTGGAGGGTTATTTGCACTCCGATTTCGTGATCAACTCCATCTTGTGTTGGGATTTTCTGCAGGTGCGGTAGTGGCCGTGGCATTTTTTGATTTAATTCCTGAGGCCATAGAGATGGCTGAAGGGGTGTATCACCCAGAAACAATTCTCGGGGCCTCAGCGCTAGGATTTTTAGTCTATCTCATATTAGACCGGGCAGTATTCTTTCATGCACACCACGCAGAAGGAGAGCATGAGCATGGCGCGCATTTGCCCCATCATCGACGTGGCGTGCTTGGAGCGGGCAGTCTGGCTCTCCATAGCTTCTTGGACGGTGTGGCAATCGGACTTGCCTTTCAGGTGTCGACAGCGGTTGGGGCAGTGGTAGCCGTGGCAGTATTGGTCCATGATTTTTCTGACGGTATCAATACCGTCAATATGATTATGCGTCATGCTGGGAGTGCTCGTTCGGCTAAGCGTTGGCTCCTTTTGGTGGCTGTGGCTCCTATCTTAGGTGCGCTGTCTACCATGTTTTTGTCCGTCTCGCCCGAAGCGCTGGCGCTCATGCTTGCAGTCTTTGGTGGATTTTTTCTGTACATTGGAGCGACCGATCTTATTCCAGAGAGCCATCATGCTCATCCAAAGTCCATCACCACAGTTATGACCGTGGTGGGCGTGCTTGTGATGTATGTGGCAATTATGCTCACTCATAATACTCACGCATAGTATGTTTCGACTCGCTCTTTTCTTGCTCCTCTTGAGTACCCCGCAGGTGGGGGTGGCACAGATACGTGAAGATGCCGAAAGTACCGTGGTGCGAGCTGAAGTGGTGCATATTCTAGAGTCAGAGCTCCGCGATGTCCCTGGCACGGATGTGACGACCGTGTATCAAACGCTGACCGCGAAAATTACGAGTGGAGAAGATGCAGGGGAGGTGGTCACGGTGGAGAATGATTACCTCGCCCTTGAGGTCGGTGATGATTTTTATGCAACCCGCACGACGATGCCTCTTGATGGAGAGGTTGTCTATGATGTGCTCGAGCCGTTTCGACTTCATGCACTCTTGTTTCTCTTTCTCCTCTTTCTTGTCGTCTTGGGCCTATTTGGGGGGAGACAGGGTGCACGAGGGTTGCTCGCGCTCCTATTGAGTTTCGGATTCATTTTTGCCTTCTTGTTGCCAGGAATTATGGCGGGATATGACCCTGTGATGGTGGCGATTGGTGTTGCATCAATCATCATTGTCATTGGTTCGTATGTGACACACGGAGTGAGTCGCACAACGACGAGCGCGGTCCTCGGCATGATTGTGACCGTCATCCTTTCTGGTCTTCTTGCTACACTGGCCATACGCTACGCCTCACTCGGCGGGACCGTAGGGGATGAAACATTTTATCTCGCCCTCAACTCCAAAGGCGCTTTGGATTTACCAGGAATTCTTTTGGGTGGAATGCTGATTGGACTTTTGGGCGTACTCTATGACGCTGCCATCGGGCAAGCCGTCGCGGTAGAAGAATTATTTGCTGTCGGACAAGACAAGAGCGAGCGTGAAGTATTTCTGCGTGCATTACGCATAGGCAAAGAGCACATAGGCGCTCTCGTCAACACGCTTGCGATTGCGTACACTGGTGCCGCGCTCCCGCTCATCCTGCTTTATTACTCCTCAAGCGAGGCGAGTATGTTTTTGACGCTCAATCGAGAAGTCTTTGCGACAGAAATTGTGCGGGTATTGGTGGGGAGCATCGGGCTTATCCTTGCTGTTCCGATTACGACATGGTTTGCGGTCAAGATGTGTGCGCAGCATCCAGGGAAGTGAGGCGAGACAGCGCCAATGCTATCGTCTCTTGCCACTCCGGCTCAAAGAGATGCATGTGCCCACCTGAGGTATAGAGAATATCTTTGGAGGAGAGACCAAGCGAGCGCGCGATGCGCTCGGTGGTGCGTGGAGTAATCAGGGGGTCTTGTTGCCCTGCAATGATGACGATGGGTGTCTGCGTCAGCGCTATCGGGGAGGGATGTCCACACAAGATACTCTGTATCATGAGTGCCGATGCGGGGACGAGGCGTTTCTGCAAAAGAGCGCCCTTGTCTGTGCTTCCATGTGGTGAAACGAGTCGTGCGAGATATGCCGCTTGTGGCACGAGAGGGTTGCGCATAATGTACGCCCATATGCCCCAAGCGATGTCGCGCCAGGGGGACGTGTCAAAGATTCGGATAGTGAAAAGATCGCGCCAGAGCCCATCCGTTGGGGCACTATGTGAGAGGAGGAGCCCCGACAGTGGGTGCCCGGCTTTCTCGTATACGCTCGCAACCACTTGCGCAATGTATCCTCCCATCGAGTGCCCCCACAAGATTGGCATCACACCGTGGGTGCGATGGATGTGTTCCACCATTGCATGCACTGCTGTGGTGGCATCGGACATGGTGGTGGTCGAAATGGTAGGAATCGATGCGGGGTCGTGCCCGGGGAGTGTGATGGCATACACACTGTGTCCATGTGAGACACAAAATGGGATTGCTTCTTCAAAGTACCATGCTCCTGTGAGTGCGCCATGTATGGCGAGGATGGGGGCACCACTACCGTGTGAGAGACGAACCAGATATGGGGTATGTCCAAGCATGCGCTCTTCCATAGACCCAGTGTATCACAGTGTCCCCAAGACGATGGACAAAATGTGCCGTATACTAGAGGCATATGTCCCAGCGTACACCTTTGCGCATGATGGTGTCCTTTGCACTCCTGTGTGTGGTGTGTGTGGTGATGGTGCTCCATCCATTTGTCCCTCATCAGCATGGGGGAGAGCATATCGTGGGAGTCTCTTTTGTCACGGCTCATACTGGTATGACCGAGCGCAGTGAGGGTGAAGTAGTGTTCTGGAGCACCCTACTGTTGGTGGCTTCGGCAAGCGCAGTATATAAGCTCTGGTTTGCCTTGAAACAACGAGGACTGCAACATGTCGATATTCCTATCCGACTTGCTCTCCATCTCGCACTGATGAAAGGAATTATACACGCCAGGCCGTATCACGGGGGTGGTGTTGTGTGATTAACCTTTTAACTGATACTTATGACCTATACACCTATTCTAACCCTTGGGGCAACATTGATGCTCCTTTTGCCGATTTCTGTGCTCGCACACGAACGCCAAGCCTTTACTATTGGAGGGACAGATTATTTGTTTGTGGTGGGTTCCTTGGCAGAGCCTATTGTGGTGGATGACAAAACGGGAGTGGACCTGCGCGTCATGAAACCCGACCCAACTGATCCGACAAATGCGAGCGCCAAAGGCGTCACCCCTGTGACGGGACTCGAGTCCGCACTCAAGGTGGAGCTTATTGCCGGTGACAAGAAGAAAGTACTTGATTTGACTACGGTATACGGGACCCCTGGATCATACAAAGCGATCTTCTTTCCCACGGTCAAAACAACCCTGACCTATCGGGTGCACGGTACTCTCAATAACACTCCGGTGGATTTGTCGTTTACGTGTGCCACTGAAGGGGTCACGGCAGTCGAGGATACCTCGCGAGTAGAACTCACTCCTGGGGTGACCCGTACATACAAGAATGGACAATACGGATGCCCGATGGGCAAGGAGGAGCTCGGTTTTCCTGAGGCAAGTGCTTCTCTCTACAACATGCATGAAGATTTGCATCGGGAGATGTCTGCCGACAAAAAGGCATTGATGGCAAAAATTAATCAGAACCCCGCTCCCGCCGCAATGGCATTTGCTTTGCTTGCGCTTGTCCTGGGTGGAGTGGCACTGTATCGCATCAAAAAACAGGCTTAAATCCCGATAGCACACGCACCTTGTGCGTGTGTGATTCGTGCTTGAAGTCACGATATACTATACATCATGCTTAATTTTCTCTTTCTTACCCTTACATTTTTTGTGCCAGTTTCGTATGCCTTTGCGCATGCCTATCCCATTACCTATACCCCAGAGGCATATAGCACCCTCCCGCAGGCGCCCTCTGAAGTTCAGATTTCAATGAGTCAGGGGTTGGCTCCGACTGGTCATGGAGTGAGTATCTATGGCCCCGATGGTGTCGTGCTTCCTGCGGTTGCGTCGCTGGTGGATCCGCGCGATGATCGCACATTACGACGCTCGGTGACCGACATGGGGGATGGAACCTATACGGTGTCGTGGCATGCTATCTCACGTGAGGATGGGCATGTGACTCGTGGAGCTTTTAGCTTTCTGGTGGGTACAAGTACAGTGGCCTCTGCTTCAGTTCTTCCCATGCGACCTCCGACAGAGTGGTTGCTCGTACTGCTTTCGACCGTATCTTTGATTACATTTTTATTATGTGTGCTACAGGTCTTCGTGCTGTCTTCCAAGAAGGAGGTGTGGCGCCAGGTGGCGTATGGAGAGCGCACGATGAGTGCAGTGGCACTTCAAGCACTGCCATTTGCTTGTGTGCTCGGCATGCTGTGGTATCTCTCCGCGCGATCGCTGGAAGCCGCCCTTCTGACACTCTGGGGGCAAGTCCTCCTCGGACTCACGCTCTTGGTCTGTATGTGCTTTGTGTTGGTCAGTATCGGATCGCGCACACGCACCCTGCGGTTTCGTTGCGGGGTATGCACATGGTCGTATGCGTGGACGATGGCTGCCTTGACTGGCGTCATCACCTTGCTCTCGATGTGGCTCTTTTTCCTGAGTCCTCCTGTGTATGCTTTTCCTCCATGGTCGATAAGCAAAGAGTCTTCGGAGGGGCGCATGATGCTCTTGGACGATATGCGGGACCCTGCTTCGCTCATCTTGCGCACTCATCGTGCAGATGGCACACTACGCACCGTCTCACCTGAAGTGGTGCTTCATGAATCTACACTCGGTATTGGACCCATGGTGGTACCGGTGACGACCATCGCTCCTGGGACCTTTATGGTGCCCGGCTCTATGCTTTCTCCCGTCGGCACATGGCAACTGGCCATCACCGTGCGAGAGGAGGGTGGCTATGATCATAGCGATACCTTTACGGTTGCGTATCCCGATGATCTGACATCGGCACGGCACCGTGCACTCGTGCCACAAGAAGGAGGATATCGGGTTGGTATCTTTATCTTTGCACTGATACTTATGGGATGTGGTCTGTTTGCGCTCCTTGGGCGTCGAGTAGAGGTGGATGTGTATGACACTACGCACCATCGTCAGGTTGGGCGAGCATTGTTGGTGACAGGAGTAGTGATGTCCACTCTTTTCTTGATTGTTTTTCTCCTTGTCCGTGTAGCTTTGCTCGTCGTGTTTCCTTCTGGTGCGTGATATACTTTTTCTATGGAAATCCCATCATCATCTCAGCATGAAGCGCTTCCGCCTCTTGCTCCAGCTCCCGCTCCGCATCCATCAACAGAAGGTGCTCCTCATGCGATGCGCATGCGCAAGGCCTTTGGACTCGCATTTTCAAAAACGATGGGAGTGGGAGTGGCACTCACTATTGGCATTATCGTGTTTTCCGTGGTAGCCACGATGAGCATGGAGCGCTCGTGCAATGTCGCGGTGCATCACCTCGCAGGAGAGATGGCGGTGACTCCCACAGAAGGCATGACGGATTCTGACTCTCTCCTTCGGGTGCTTCGAGCCAACGCCGAAGACCCGTATGTGAAAGCCATCATTCTCTCCATCGATTCTCCTGGTGGCGCCCCGGTTGCAGGTGAAGAAATCATGAACGCGCTCGCTCGAAGCGAGAAGCCTACGTTGGCACTCATTCGTGGCGTCGGAGCATCAGCCGCGTACTGGGCTGCGGTTGGGGCAGACACCATCATGGCATCACGGAATTCAGACGTCGGGAGCATTGGGGTTGCCGTTTCGTTTCCTGATGAATCCAGAAAGAATGAGCAAGAGGGAGTGCTCTATAATGAGTTTGGGTCAGGCAAGTTTAAACATTTGGGTACCCCCAATCGCCCTGTCACCGCTGAAGAAGAATCGCTTATCGAGGAAGGCATTCAAGAAGTCTTTTCCTATTTTGTGGAAGATGTCGCATTCTATCGCGGGATGTCGACCACGGCCGTCATGGCTATTGCCGATGGCGCCACGATGACAGGAAAGAAAGCGGTCGAGTTGGGTCTGGTCGATCAACTGGGCGACCTCGAAGACGCACGACGGTATATGGAAGCGCAGATTGGCGAAGAAGCCGTCTTGTGTGAGCCGTCACTGATGTCCGTATTTTAAAAAAAAGCGCCGACCCTTGGGTCGGCGCTGTGCTTACATTGTCGTATCGATCACTTCGAGTCGGTGGCTCCACCAGCGTTAGCGGTGGCGCCAATCGTCACCCTGGCTTCACCCTTCCCAGGGATAACCTTGGTGGTTGTGGTGTTCCCCGAGCGACTGCCCGGGCAGGCCTTGAAGGTTTGCCCTTTCTCGTCCCTGAACTCCATCAGCTTGCAGGTGCCCACCGTGCGCTCGACCGTGGCGGTCGGGTACTCGATCTTGGCCGTCATGGTGGCCATGAGGGCTTCACGCACCGCAGCGACGATGTCACGCTTGAGACCTTCCTGGTCGAGCGCCTGCGACGGACCCAAGGAGGGAGGAGCGACTTCGATGCCCACGAGGGATTCGGGGACCCAGCCAATGCCGACCTTCACCTGCTTCATGTAGCAGGTCTTGGGAGCGAGGTAGTACGCCGCCATGAACTGGTTGGCATTGCCACCCGAAGTGCCCACGCCACCGGCTCCACCGCTACCACCAATCTGAATGGTGGCACCCGATGTCGTCGACAGCGATTGGTGACCTGCGAGTTGTCGCGGGATCTCGCCTTGGACAATCCGCCAGCCCTTCGTGCCGTCTTTCGACAACTCTTCGCCCAGAACTTCCCAGTTGGGGCGAGTGGTCGACATCTGCATGGTCAGGAGGCCGGTATTCACCACCTCTGCGCGGTCTGGCAAGAACGAGCGACGGTGGAGCAAGGTCACCTTGAACTCCTCGTACGTGTACCGGGGAGCGCATTCACCATCGACGACGGTGAATTGTCCGGATTGGTACGGAAGCGCAGGTGCCGAGGCGGTCATGCCCGTGAGGGTGATCGACTTGACGGTGCTGTGGGTGGATACCACCGCACCACCTGCCGTTGCCGCACCACCGGTGCCGTTGCCACCAGACGCATTTCCGCCGGAACTGCTGGCGTTTGCGGTGCCGTTGCCGACATCCGAAATGCGTTGGGACTGCTGTTGGGCTTGGCGTTGTGCATTGGCCACCTGCGTGCG
>JACCDX010788117.1_pt1 | contig 33102 bp, 38 predicted proteins | sample 7449681 | NCBI WGS metagenome assembly JACCDX01 (sample SAMN15323450, study PRJNA562643) | freshwater metagenome | isolation source: river surface water | place: USA:Blue River Watershed | collected 2017-08-18
ACCGAGCGTTATGGTCATTACTCGGTCGCTGGTGAATTCGTCTACGACCGTCCGTTCCAGTGGGGCTCCAAGCGCACTGGTCCGGATCTCGCCCGTGTCGGCGGACGATACAGTGATGACTGGCACCGTGCGCACCTGACGAATCCCCGCGATCTGGTGCCTGAGTCGAACATGCCGGCGTATCCCTGGCTGGCGACCACGCCGCTGAACCCTGAAAGTATTGTGGCCCACCTGAAAGCACTCAAGCGTCTGGGCGACCCGTATTCGGATGAGCAGATTGCCAATGCGCCGAAAGAACTGGCCGGCAAGACCGAACTCGATGCACTGGTGGCTTACCTCCAGGGCATGGGCATACAAATCAAGTCGCGGAGGTAATCATGTCGATGAATGAACTGCTGTCAGATGCGCGCAGCATCGCGACCCTGGTCTGCATGATGACCTTTATCGGTATCGTGATCTGGGCTTACAGCGCACGACGCCAACCTGATTTTGACGAAGCAGCGATGCTGCCTTTCGCCGATGACGAATTAACGAATACCAAGGAGCAGGAGCAGCATCATGGCTGATTTTACGAGCGGATTCTGGAGTATCTACATCGCCGTGCTGACCGTGCTTTCAGTCATTGGATGCGCGTGGCTGCTGTGGTCGCAATCGAGCTTCAAAGCAAAATTATCCAAAGAGGGCAAGGTCGAAACGACCGGTCATACCTGGGATGAAGGTCTTGAGGAACTGAATAATCCGATGCCGCGCTGGTGGATGTGGCTGTTCTACATCACCATCGTGTTCGGTTTTATTTATCTCGCGCTGTATCCCGGCCTCGGTACATTTGCCGGCAAACTCGGCTGGAGTTCGAGTGGTGAGTATCAGCATGAACTCAAGCTCGCGGATGCCGAATATGGTCCGCTCTTCGCAAAATTCCAGAACACGGATATGAAACTGCTTGCAGCCGACCCGCAGGCGAAAGCCATCGGCCAGCGCTTGTTCCTGACTTACTGTGCGCAGTGCCATGGCTCCGATGCGCGGGGAAACAAGGGCTATCCGAATCTGACCGACACTGACTGGCTGTATGGTGGCGATCCTGAAACGATCAAGGCAACGCTGCTCAAAGGTCGTAACGGCATGATGCCCCCGATGGGAGCTGCGGTGGGTACAGACAAGGACATCGAAAATGTCGCGCACTATGTTCTCTCGCTCTCTGGTTCAGCCTCGGATCCGATCAAGGCCTCGTTCGGCAAAGAGAAATTCGGTGCCTGTGTCGCCTGTCATGGCGCCGAAGGCAAGGGCAACCCGGCCATGGGTGCGCCCAACCTGACCGACAAAACCTGGTTGTACGGCGGCAGCGTGGCAACCATCATGGAAACCGTCCGTGGCGGGCGCAACAATGTGATGCCGGCTTTTGGTGAATTCCTCGGCGAGGCGAAGGTACATTTGCTGGCGTCATATGTCTGGGGACTGTCAAATACCTCGACGCTGGCTAGCGGAAAGTAATCGATGGAAAGTGGTTCGCCCGACGTTGCTGTTGTCAGGATGTATGCCGCGCGGGAGGAAATTTACCCGCGCGAAGTGCAGGGACGCTATGCCAGTCTGCGGTGGTTCTTTGTCTGGGCCACCCAGCTCCTGTTCTATGGTTTACCCTGGCTGAACTGGAATGGTCGTCAGGCCGTTCTTTTCGATCTCGGCGCACGGAAATTTTATATCTTCGGCATCGTGCTCTGGCCGCAGGATTTTATCTATCTTGCGGCCCTGCTGATTATCAGCGCTTACTCGCTGTTTTTATTCACTGCGATTTTCGGTCGTGTCTGGTGTGGCTTCACATGTCCGCAAACGGTGTATACCGAAATTTTCATGTGGATAGAGCGGAAAATTGAAGGTAGTCGCAGTGCGCGCATGAGGCTGGATCGTCAGCCAGCGTCAGTCAGCAAGTTCCTGCGTAAATTCGCCAAGCATGTCAGCTGGGGTGCTGTGGCCTTGTGGACAGGCTTTACTTTCGTGGGGTACTTCACGCCGATCCATGTACTCGCAGGTTCCGTCATGTCGTTGGGTCTGGGGCCCTGGGAATGGTTTTGGGTTTTGTTCTACTCATTTGCCACCTATGGTAATGCGGGCTGGATGCGCGAGCAGGTTTGCAAATACATGTGCCCGTATGCGCGCTTTCAGAGCGCGATGTTTGACAAAGACAGCCTGATCATCACCTACGATCAGGAGCGCGGTGAGCCCCGAGGAGCGCGCAACAAGTCCGATCCGAATTCGGCGAAAGCTTTGGGTGACTGCATCGATTGCTCAATGTGCGTACAGGTCTGCCCGACCGGCATTGATATCCGCAAGGGCTTGCAGTACGAATGCATAGGCTGTGCCGCCTGCGTCGATGCCTGTAACAGCGTAATGGATAAAATCGGCGCGCCGCGAGGACTGGTGCGTTACTGGACCGATCATGCGATGAAATTCCGCTGGTCCACCGAGGAGATACTGCGTCACGCCTTTCGTCCGCGTGTCCTGATTTACAGTGTCGTACTGCTGCTGATCGTGTCCGTATTCTTCGGCACCTTGCTGACCCGAACGCCGTTGAAAATGGACGTGATCCGCGATCGCGGCTCAATGGGGCGCGAAGTCGAGGATGGCATGATCGAGAATGTCTACCGTCTGCAGATCATGAACACGGATGAAGCCGCGCATCGTTATCGCCTCAGTGTGTCGGGTATTGAAGGAATCGCTCTGCAGGGTGTGACGGAGGTCTCGCTGTTATCGACCGAGTCCAGGGGCGTGCCCGTAAACATTCGTATCCCTTCCGGCGTCGGAGAAAAAGGCTCCAACAAGATCGAGGTCACTCTGACCGATGTGGACAATCCGGACATCCAGGTTCGGGAAAAAGCGGTGTTCTTCGTGCCGCGCTGACAGGAAAAGATCATGCATACTTCGACCTTGATGAATTCACTTCCCGATCCCTGGTATCGCCACCGCTGGCCCTGGCTGTTGATGGCCGGGCCAGTGGCTGTACTGATCGCCGGCGCGGTCACGATGTGGATTTCATTTTCCGGCGCCGATGCGTTAGTCGTTGATGATTATTACAAGCAAGGCAAGGCCATTAATCAGGATCTGCGGCGCGACCGGCAGGCCGCTGCTCTGGGTTTATCCCTGTCGCTACGTTTTGATGCCGCCTCGGGCGCGCTGCTCGGTCAGGTTCGTGGTTTCAGCCAGCGCTCGGCGCTTCGCTTGTCGCTGATTCATCCGACCATGCCGGAGAAAGATCTGCAACTGGAAGCAGTCGCCGACGAACAGGGCAGGTTTGCAGTAGCGTTGCCTTTGCTGGAGCGGGCACTGTGGAAGGTTCAGCTCGAAGATGCGACGCGCACCTGGCGTTTGCGTGGCAGCTGGGCGTGGCCGCAACAAAAAGATATCGACATTCAGGCCGTGCCTGGCGCGGATCAGAGTGCAAGAGGAGGGGGATAAATGCTCAGACTGGCAATGGCCGTGCTGTGGCCTTCATTTATGGCGGCCATCCTGGCGGAAGGCTTTTTCTTTTCAATGTTTGATCCGGCCGACCTGATGATGGTCGGCGGACATATTGATATGCCACCGATCGGCGCGTACACGATTGGCTTTTTCTTTTTCTGGAGTTTCGGTGCGCTGGCCAGCATGCTGAGCCTGTATCTGGTGCGCTCTGACGAACCCGCACAGCCACCGTTCTGATCGCAGCTATCTTTGCTGGCTGCTGCGCGGTTCAGTCACAGACCTCGGTGCCGGCGGCCATTGCTCTTAACCGTACTGTGTCAATCAATTCGATTTCACGATTGGCTACCCGTATCAGGCCTTGTTTCTTCAGCCGCGACAACAGACGACTGATGCTTTCAATCGTCAGACCGAGATAGTTACCGATCTCCTCGCGCGACATTCTTAATTGAAAGCTCGTCGCAGAGTATCCCCTTGCGGCATAGCGTGAAGACAGATTAACGAGAAATGCAGCAAAGCGCTGCTCGGCACGCATATTCCCTAGCAAAAGCATCACGTTCTGTTCGCGCGTGATTTCCTGACTCATCATCCGGTGAAAATGATGCAGCAGCGTGGGTATCGTGCCGAACAACTCCTCGAGTCGGGTAAAGGGAATCTCGCAGACTTCACTGTCTTCCAGCGCCATCGCGTCGCAATGGTGACGGTCCGTGCTGATCGCATCCATCCCCAGTAATTCTCCCGCCATCTGAAATCCGGTGATCTGCTGATCGCCGCTGGCGCTGACCTGGTAGGTTTTGAAATGCCCCAGACGTATTGCGTACAAATTCGTGAACGGGTCATCCATCCGATACAGCAAGCTGTCTTTCGGCACCTTGCGACGGCGCCCGATGATCTGATCGAGCTTGCTGATGTCCGCCTCGCCCAGCCCCATCGGCAGGCAGAGCTGGTGCATGCTGCAGGCGGAGCAGCTTGCTTTCAGGGCATGCACATTGATTGTCTCTGGCGTTGATACCATGGTCAGGGGCTGGCTCATTGCAGATCTTTCGGAGGTCCAACCCGGAATTTAACCGATTTGGCGATCATCACCAATGTCAACCCTGCCTACGCTATGGTTTCAAACGGCAGGCCCACGTAGTTTTCTGCGATCGTGGTTTGCCCGGCGACGGAGCTGGTGTAATAGTCCAGCTCTGCTTCCTGAATACGCTGGTTGAACGGATCATCCGAGAACTTGTGCAGGATCGAGGTCATCCACCAGGAAAACCGTTCCGCTTTCCAGATGCGACGCAGGCAGATTTCCGAGTACTTTTGCAGCAAATCCGACCGACCCTCAAGGTAGTGCCGGGTCAGCACGTGATAAAGCGTATAGACATCGGAAGCGGCGAGATTGAGTCCCTTGGCGCCGGTGGGCGGCACGATATGGGCCGCATCACCCACCAGAAACAGGCGACCAAATTGCATGGGTTCAGCGACAAAGCTACGCAGCGGCGCAATACTTTTCTCGATCGACGGACCGGTTACCAGATTGCGTGCTGTCTCTGCCGGCAAGCGCGCACGCAATTCATCCCAGAAGCGATCGTCTGACCATGCATCGACTGTTTCGTTCAGATCGCATTGCACGTAATAGCGTGAGAGCGTTTCCGAGCGCATGCTGCATAAGGCAAAGCCGCGCTCATGATTTGCATAAATCAGTTCATGCGCCACCGGCGGTGTGCGCGACAGTATGCCCAGCCAGCCAAAGGGATAGACGCGCTCGAAAAGTCGGATCGCGTCGCCGGGCACGGATTTTCGTGCGATGCCGTGAAATCCGTCGCATCCGGCGATGTAATCGCAGCTGATGGTGTGTTGCTGTCCGTCTTTTGTGTAGGTGACCGAGGGCTGGTCGCCGTAAAAATCATGAAGCGCAACCTCATCGGCTTCATAGATGCTCAGACTGCCCGAAGCGGCACGTGCCGCCATCAGGTCTTTGGTGACTTCGGTCTGGCCGTACACCATCACGGTTTTGCCACCGGTGAGCGCTTTGAGATCAATACGTTCAACACGTCCCAGAAAAGACAGTGCAAAGCCCTCATGCACCTGACCTTCACGGTCCATCCGATCGCCGGCCTTCGCCTCACGCAGCAGATTCTGCGTGCCTTGCTCGAGCACACCGGCACGTATTCGCGATAGTACGTAATCGGGGGATTTGGCCTCGATGATGATGTTGTCGATGCCCTGTAATTCCAGCAGCCGTCCCAGAAGGAGGCCCGACGGCCCTGCGCCGATGATGGCGACCTGCGTTTTCATAAGATTGTCCCGGTCTGGTGTTTTTGTTTTGGATGTTGATGATGAGCTGAGTGGTCAGGCAATGGAATAGACTTTCCCATGGAATACTTGTACATTTCGAGTATTTCAGGCAGATATTGACCATCGAATGACTGTTCAAAAAAGTCTGCAACGAACGGTACCCGTCTACCATTTATATGGGGAGCAGGGGCTGGAAAGCGCTCCGGATCTGGTTCATTGCGAATCCATCGCCTCCAGGAGTCGCTTGCACAATTGGGAGATTCAGCCGCACCGGCATCATGGATTGTTCCAGATGCTCTGGCTGGCCGGGGGTGAGGCCGGCGTCGAGCTGGATGATCGTCGGGATGTGCTGTCAGCCGGTCAGGTCCTGCTGGTGCCGCAACATTGCGTACATGGATTTCGGTTTTCTCCGGAGGCCGACGGTGAGGTCATTACCCTCTCTTATGTATTTTTCGAACGCCTGCAAACCGGTCTTGGTGCGACGTTATACGGAATGACGGCACCGGCAGTGTGTGCGCTGTCGCACGGTGATGATCGCAAGCAGATCGAGATGGCGTTTCACTCGGTGCATCAGGCGTATGCCAGTCGTGACCCGCATCGTGGCCTGCTGATCGAGGCCCAGCTGGTATCGCTGCTGGTGTGGTTATCGAGGCTTTTGCCCGCGCAGGACGAGATGCCGCTCGCGCGTGGACGTGGGCATCTGGCGAAGTTTTCGCAATTGATTGAGGCAGCGTTCATTCACCACCCGCCGCTGGACTATTATGCAGACAAGCTGGATATCAGCGTCGCGCATCTGAATGCGCTTTGCCGCCAGCTGACGAATCAGTCTGCGCTGATGCTGATTCATGCGCGGCTGGGGCTGGAGGCAAGAAGGCATCTGATTTACACCTCGATGCCTGTCAAGGATATTGCGGAGGCGCTGGGTTTTGCAGACCCGGCGTATTTCACTCGTTTCTTCAAGCGTCAGACGGGACTGTCGCCAGCGGCATTCCGCACTCAGGCCCGTCCGGGTTGAACAATTCTCAAATCATGGCAGCAGTACCGACAGCTCGCTGGCCACATTCAGCAGGGCTGGCAGAAAAATTTCTTCGATTTGTCTTGCTGATGTGCGGTTTGACTGGGTGCCTACATTGACAGCCGCGACCACCATGCCTGACGCGCCACGCACCGGAACGGCAATCGATTGCAGACCGATTTCCAGCTCTTCATCGACAATCGCATAACCCTTCTGCCGCACCCCGGCTAAGATTTCGCGCAAATCGCTCTCGGTCGTGACTGTGCGATCAGTATGTGCGATCAGCCGGACTTTTGAAAAATAATCACGCAGTTCATCCTCCGACAGTGCGGCCAGCAGCACCCGGCCCAAAGATGTGCAGTAAGCAGGCACGCGACTGCCCGCATTGAGCGCGACGGCCATCACGCGTGAACTCTGCGAGCGGGAAAGATAAAGCACATCGGTTTCTTCCAGCACACCGAGTGAGCAGGATTCATTGAGTTGACGGCTGATTTTATTGAGCGCTGGCTGAGCCGATAGGGTCAGCGGTGTCGATGAAAGATACGAATAACCCAGCGACAGAATTTTTGGCTTCAGAAAAAAATTATTTGCTTCTGAGTCTGCATAGCCCAGCTGTTTGAGGGTGTACAGGCAGCGACGAACCGCAGCGCGAGGTATCCCTGTCTTGTGACTCAGCTGGGCGATCGTCATCGCGCGGCGCTGTTCACTGAAAGCATTCACGACCGCCAGGCCGCGGGCAAGCGATGTCATGAAACTGGGATCGGTCAGTGCATCGATTTCTTCTGCAATGGTCAGAGGACGTTTGGTGATTGCGGCGGCGGGTGTTTTTTCAGTGGATGGCTCAGGCAGCCGGTCGGAATTGCTGAAGTCGGTTTTGGCTTGAATGAAAGTCTGCATGGTCGGGGCGCTCATGAATGGAGTCGGTCGAACTGACGGGGCGTTACCGCGGCGGCGAAACCAAATACAGGACGCCGCGGGGGGTTACCGTAACGGAACTCCATGTTCTTTTGATAATCGTTGCTCTCGCGCGTCAAGGATCAACTCCTTGATAGTGACTGGCCGCACATTTTGTTGCGAAACAGACACAGGTCTCCTACAGAGAGACCTCGCCGTGACGAGTTCATCATCGCTCGCAGAAGCGCTCATGATCTTGCAGTGCGGAAATGCCAGGGATACACTTCGATGCTTATTTATTCAACAAACCGACAAAATTTGCGCAGCTGCGCGCTGGGAGAAGGCCGTTTGATTGACAAAATTTTTCCAGACATCGCTGAGGCGGTGGCCGGCATCCCCGATGGCGCGACCGTGATGATTGGCGGATTCGGTAATGCAGGCATGCCCAGCGCACTGATTGATGCGCTGATTGCTCAGGGTGCGAAAGACCTGACCATCGTCAACAACAACGCGGGCAATGGTGAGACCGGTCTTGCGGCCCTGCTTGCTGCCGGTCGGGTGCGCAAGGTCATCTGCTCATTCCCGCGACAGACCGATTCACAGGTGTTTGACGGGCTTTATCGCAGCGGTCAGATTGAACTGGAATTGACACCCCAGGGCAATCTCGCCGAACGTATTCGCGCAGCCGGCGCAGGCATTGGCGGGTTTTTCACGCCCACCGGTTACGGTACTCAGCTCGCCGAGGGTAAGGAGACGCGTCTCATCGATGGACGTCACTACGTGCTTGAATCACCGATTCATGCGGATGTCGCATTGATCAGCGCATGGAAAGCTGATCGCTGGGGCAACCTTGTTTATCGCAAGGCAGCGCGCAATTTTGGGCCTGTCATGGCTATGGCAGCCAAATGCACGATCGCTCAGGTGAATGAGGTGGTGCCGCTGGGTGATCTTGATCCCGAGGTGATTGTCACGCCCGGTATTTTTGTTCAGCGCGTCGTACATGTTCCGGGAGGTGCGCGATGAAGCGATTCACTCGTGATGAAATCGCACAGCGCGTCGCCCGCGATATTCCCGAGGGCTGCTACGTTAATCTTGGCATTGGCCTGCCCACTCTGGTGGCCAACCACCTCGAACCCTCAAAAGAGATTTTCCTGCACAGCGAGAACGGCATACTGGGTATGGGGCCGGCACCGGCACCCGGTGCAGAGGATGGCGACCTGATCAATGCAGGCAAGCAGCCCGTTACATTGCTGACCGGCGGCGCTTATTTTCATCAGGCCGATTCGTTCGCCATGATGCGGGGTGGTCACCTTGATATCTGCGTGCTGGGTGCATTTCAGGTCTCGCGCACCGGTGACCTTGCGAACTGGCATACCGGTGCCCCCGATGCGATACCCGCAGTGGGCGGCGCGATGGATCTGGCCAGTGGCGCGAAGCGGGTATTCGTGATGATGGAGCATCAAACCAAAACCGGACAGAGCAAAATTGTCGATCAGTGCACCTACCCGCTGACTGGCGTTGGCTGCGTATCGCGGATTTACACCGATCTGGCCGTCATCGATATCGTCGATGGGGAGCTGCTGGTGCGTGAGATGGCCGAGGGGCTGACGCTCGATGAACTGGCGATCCTCAGCGGCGTGCCTTTGCGTGCTATCTGACGGGCACAACCTACCAAGGAATTTCGATGTCTGATTTGCTTTCCTACCGAAAGGCGCCGCCAGGTGCGCAGCCTGATTATTTGTGTCCGCCGTATGCATCGACCGTCAAGCGCTCGCCATCGCAAGCGCTGATACTCCTACCGCAATCCTTATCGGAAATGACGGGGCCTGTATTTGGTCATGAGAGGGTGCAGGCACACGACGCCGATCTGACCCGACAGCATGCAGGTGAGCCCATCGGTGAGCGGATTATCGTTGCCGGGCGTGTGCTGGATGAAGACGGTCGTCCGGTACCGCATACGCTGATTGAAATCTGGCAGGCCAATGCGGCGGGCCGTTATCAGCACAAAAACGATCAGCATGATGCGCCACTCGATCCGAATTTCACCGGCAATGGCCGCACCATGACCGATGCGCAGGGTAACTATCGCTTCACTACCATTCGTCCCGGGGCGTATCCGTGGGGGAATCATCCAAACGCCTGGCGACCCGCACATATTCATTTCTCGCTCTTTGGTCATGCCTTCGCGACGCGGCTGGTCACGCAAATGTATTTCCCCGGTGATCCCTTGCTGGCTTTTGATCCGATTTATCAGAGCGTGCCCGATGAGAAGGCGCGGCAGCGCATGGTGGCAGACTTCAAACTGGATCTGACCGAGCCCCAATATGCTCTCGGCCTGCAGTTCGATATCGTGCTGCGTGGCCGGCATGCGACACCCATGGAGCGCTGAGATGAGTCATCTGCCCACCCCGTCACAGACGGTTGGTCCTTATTTGCATATTGGTCTCGACGGACTCAATACCCGTGATCTCGCGCCGTCTTCTATCGAGGGCGAACGCATCACGATTCATGGACGATTGCTGGATGCTGACGGTCAGCCGATACCGGATGGCATGATCGAGCTGTGGCAAGCGAATGCCCATGGCAAATACGCGCACCCGGCAGACACACAAAATTTGCCTTTGCAGGAAGGGTTCACAGGTTTTGGTCGTCAGCCGACGGATGCGCGAGGTGAATTCATGTTCACAACCATCAAGCCGGGCGCGGTGCCTGCAGCACAGGGGCAACTCCAGGCGCCCCATATTCTGGTCAGTATCTTCGCACGCGGTTTGTTGCGACAACTGGTCACCCGCCTGTATTTTCCCGGCGACGATCATGCGTCCGATCCTGTCTTACGTTTGATACCAGACGCACGACGAACAACACTGATCGCTGTGCCGCAGGCTGACGATCCGTCGCATCTTTACTGGCATATCGTGGTGGGTGGCGGAATCCACGAAACCGTGTTCTTCGATCTCTGATCCAAGTCTGGAAATCATGACTACTTCTTCACTGACGGCTGGCTTGTTTACCAGCGAAAGCATGCATCGTATTTTTTCCGACCAGAACACGATACAGAGCATGCTGATGATCGAGGCTGCGCTGGCGCGCGCACTGGCGACCGAAGAGATTATTCCCCGCAGTGCGGCAGAGATCATTGTCAGTGCATGCAAGGCTGACCAGATTGACACTGCAGCACTATCGAACGCCGTCAGCAGCGCCGGTAACCTTGCGATTCCTCTGGTGAAGCAACTGACCGCCGCCGTTGCGCGTATTAACACCGACGCTGCACGCTATGTGCATTGGGGTGCGACCAGTCAGGATGTGATTGACAGTGGACGGGTGCTGCAATTGCGTGAAGCGATCGATCTGATCACCACCGATCTCGCAGAGCTGGCCGACACGCTGGCAGCGCTCGCCCGCCAGCATCGCACAACGATCATGATGGGGCGCACCTGGATGCAGCATGCGCAGCCCACTACGCTTGGCTTGAAAATCGCGGGCTGGCTGGATGCCCTGATGCGCCATCAGGACCGCCTGCAGACATTGCGCGAGCGCTTGTGTGTGCTGCAATTCGGTGGCGCCACGGGCACGCTTGCTAGTCTGGGTGATCGTGGCCTGACTGTTGCAACGGCACTCGCGAAAGATTTGTCGCTGGATTTGCCGGCGCTACCCTGGCACACGCATCGCGATCGCGTTGCAGAGATGGCCACGACGCTGGGTCTGCTGGCGGGCACGCTGGGAAAAATCGCGCGCGACATTGCCTTGCACGCACAGACTGAAATCGCCGAACTGGCTGAACCGCAGGCACCGGGACGCGGTGGTTCATCCACGATGCCCCACAAGCGCAATCCGGTGGCCTGTTCTGCAGTCCTCGCGTGTGTCATGCGGGTACCTGCGCTGGTGTCGACTATGCTTGCATCGATGGTGCAGGAACAGGAACGCGCACTTGGCAGCTGGCAGGCCGAATGGGATACGCTGCCTGAGATCGCCATGCTGACTTCAGCGGCACTGAATCATTTGCGCGAACTATTGTCGGGCTTGACAGTCGACGCAGCACGGATGCGCGCCAACATTGACCTCACACAAGGCCTGGTGATGGCCGAAGCAGTATCACTGGCACTAGCCTCGCAGATCGGCCGCGCGGCCGCGCATGAACTGGTTGAAAGCGCGTGTCAGAGCGCGGTGGAGAGTGGACAGTCATTGCGCGACATACTTCAGTCTGACCCGCGCCTGCCGACGGCGTTTTCTGCGGACAAGCTTGACGTATTGTTTGACCCTGAACGCTACACGGGTGAAGCGCTGGCCTTTATCGATCGGGTGCTTGAACATCATCGGCTGCGCAAGACATAAGCGCAGTACAAGCGAGGCACAAGCGAAATACAGTCAATGTACCGGTAGTACATAACACGCGATCATCAGGGAATCATCATGCCATTCATTCAAACCAACACGGGTCAATTGCACTACCAGCTGGAGACCGCTGCCGGTAATGAAAATGCGCCAGTCCTGGTGATGTCCAATTCACTTGGCACGAACATGGACATGTGGTTACCGCAAATGCCGGCATTGCTCGAACATTTCCGGGTGTTGCGTTATGACACGCGGGGTCATGGACGATCCGATGTTTCTCCTGGCCCTTATACGATTGCACAGCTCGGTACTGATGTGCTGACCCTCCTGGATCAGCTGCAGATTCAGCGCGCCCATTTTTGCGGACTATCGATGGGTGGTATGACCGGCATATGGCTGGGCATTCACGCATCCGACCGAATTGATCGGCTGGCCTTGTGCAATACCAGTGCCGCGATTGGTTTGCCCGAGGTGTGGAACGCGCGTATCAGCAAAGTGCGGCAGGAAGGTATGGCGTCGATCATTGATACCGTGCTTGATCGCTGGTTTACGTCGGATTTTCTTGCGCATGCGCCGGCGCAGGTGGAGCGCGTACGGCGCATGCTGGCGGATACACCGGTGGAAGGCTACGTCGCAAATTGCGCAGCGGTGCGTGACATGGATCAGCGCGCCGAACTGCCTCAGATTGTTGCGCCGACACTGGTGATCGCTGGCCGGCATGACAAATCCACGCCGCCCGAGCATGGTGAACTGATTGCGCGCGTGATTCCTGGTGCGCAGTACGTGGTGCTCAATGCGGCGCATTTGTCGAACTGGGAAGTCGCCCAGGCCTTCACACAGAATGTGCTCGATTTCCTGCTGAATAAAAAGGTGTGAGATGGACGAAAAAGAACGTTATGAGCAAGGTATGCGCAAGCGCCGCACGGTGCTGGGTGATGCGCATGTGGACAAGGCGCAGGCCAAGCTCACTGATTTCAATCGCGACTTCCAGGATCTGATTACCCGCTATGCCTGGGGTGAAATCTGGACGCGTCCGGGCTTGCCCGCACACACGCGCAGCCTGATGACCATTTGCATGATGGTCGCGCTCAATCGCGAGGAAGAATTAAAGCTGCATCTGCGCGCTGCGGCCAACAATGGCATCACGCGTGACGAGATCGCCGAGGCGTTGCTGCAGACCGCAATTTATTGCGGCGTACCCGCCGCCAACAGTGCTTTCGCGCTGGCACAGCAAGTGTTTGCAGAAATCGATAGAACCGATAAACAGATCTGATTCGTATCACTGCCTTTTTTGATAAGGGAAACGCCGAACTTTATTCAGTGCTCCGCCAGATCCGTTATTTGTGCCTCCGAAGGGTCGCGCTTGCGTGGCCTCATAATAAAATAATCAGCGCCTCGTGAATCCTGGCCTCATTCGATGCTTAGCAGGGGCAGCCAGTTTGAACCTGCATCGGCTTCATAAAAGTCTTTGGCTTGCAGCGGTCGTTGCCGTTGCTCTACCGGCAAGATGTCCGGCGCGATAAAGGGGGCCATATCCACTTCGAAAAGCGTGCCGGTAATACGCTGCCCCTCGGCACGCAGTCGGTAATACAAGCCGTTGAAAGGATTCACGTGCAAATCGGTGGATTTGGTGCGCATGAACATCAGCGCGTATTCCAGCGGCAGTAAATCATCCTTGCTGATCAGTGCGGCTTCGTTATGCACCGGGAACCAGCATAGCCGCTGGACCGGCCCGGTCAGACAGAGGAAGGGCCGCATTGCCAGAAAATAATCCTGCATGTTCGCTGCCATATCGATGCGAAATGCGGTCTTGCCTTCTTCGCCGTCTGAAAAAATCACCTGACCTATCGTGTGCCGTTCGCCCGCAGCATTGGAGAGAATGATATTGCGCGTTCCGTTCCAGTCACCCGCCAGCGCGGGTACTGCCAGGATCAGATTGGTCATCCAGAGCAGGGCTGCGAGCCATACGCTTGTTTTCATCCGTCTCTCCCGGCAGGAATCGTGTTTGATCCGCAGTATACGATGCTCCCTGTTTCACGGGATGAGAGGCGTCTTCCTGTATATTTATGCATCCAAAGGCGCGCATCAGAAGACGTCTTCATCTCGGGGGAAGCATGCTTTCTGCAGACAATAAAGAAAACACGATTGCCGTCATGGGCGCGGGCTCGGTCGGTTGTTATTTTGGCGGCATGCTCGCGCGTGCCGGACACCCGGTGACCCTGATTGGCCGTCCGTCGCATGTCGACGCTATTCTTCAGCAAGGGCTCTTGCTCGAGACGCTGAGCTTTACCGAGCGCGTAACACTCCAGGCCAGCACCAGCGTTAGCGACATTGCCAATGCACGCATCGTGCTCTTCTGCGTCAAATCGACCGATACCGAAAGCGCCGCTCGCGAGATGCTCCCGCATTTGTCGCCGGATGCGATTGTGCTGTCATTGCAAAACGGCGTTGAAAATGCCGAGATACTGCAATCTATTTTGCCGCAGCGTGTCATACCCGCCGTCGTCTATGTGGCGACTGAGATGGCCGGTCCCGGACATCTGAAACACCATGGGCACGGCGAGCTGGCGATTGGCGATTCACCGGTGAGTGCGCAGATCGCGGCAATGTGCGCCGCAGCGGGCGTGCCGGTGCAGGTGTCGTCGAATATTATCGGTATTTTGTGGGGCAAACTGATTGTCAATTGCGCGTACAACGCGCTCTCGGCGATCGCGCAGAAACCCTACGGCAAGCTGGTCGAGGGAAAAGGCGTGCCCGAGCTGATGCACACCATCGTGACCGAATGCCTTGCAGTAGCGAAGGCTGCCGGCGTGCAGGTGCCGGGCGACAGCTATGAAACCGTGAGGCTGGTTTCAACCAATATGGCCACGCAATACTCATCAACTGCGCAGGACGTGGCGCGTGGCAAGCCGAATGAAATCGATTATCTGAATGGTTATGTATGCCGACAGGGCGCATTGCTGGGCGTGCCCACGCCCGTTAATCAGACGCTTTTAACGCTGGTGAAACTCATTTCAAACCCATAAAACCAGGGAGACATCATGGACCCGCAGGCATTCACACAAATGCTGAAAGACGAAGGCTTTGAGGTAGTCGTCGTTGAACGAGAAGCCAATAAGGCGATGGATTTACACAGCCATCCGTTCGAAGCCAAAGCGATGGTGATTGAAGGTGACATCCGGGTCGTCGTCGACGGCAAGGAAACGCACTGCCGGGCAGGTGATACCTTCCATCTGAATGCACATGTGGTGCATACCGAGACTTATGGTCCGAATGGCGTGAAATACATCGCTGGTCGCAAAGCGACTTCCTGATGATTTTTCTCACACTCGTCTGAAAAAATCCCGGGCTCGTGGCCCGGGATTTTTCAAGCGACTACCGGTGATTTTTATTGGCTTACTTAGCCGATGAGATCGACACGACCCGTCAGATCCATAATGCCGGTGATGACACTCAGCTTCGGATGACGCGTGTTGACTTCCTTGCGGAACATCGCCAGCGCTTCTGCATGAGAGCCGGTCTCTACTTCTTTCTCTGCGACGCCCGGGGCGCCGAAAGCCAGCTTCGCCGCGCCACAATCACGATGGGAGAGCGCGACCACACGTTTGATGTGATGCAGCGCCACCGTAATTTCGAGGTTGTCCCAGAACGTCTTGTGCCAGGGCGCAAACTTCGGATGAACCGCGCCGATCGGCCCGCCCGCCATCACGAAATGGCTGTAGTTGTCCCCCAGCTTTTCGCGATCCACACCTGAGAGCAGACCCATGTATTGCCAGCTCAGCGTGGTGAAACGAGGATCGATGCAATTGACCAGCATGGCTTCATAATTACCGCCAGCCGCCATCGAACGTCCGGGCACGAAGCCCATCATGCCACCGGCCAGCACGGCTGCGCCGGTCGCCAGAAACTGACGACGCGAAGTGCCAGAGGACATCGGGGTGCAGCAGGGGCAACCCGCCTGGTGCTGTTCGCCGGGCAGCGTCTCAATAATTTGTTCGGACACTTTTTTCTCCTTTGATAACAAGACTGCCGGGCATGGACCAATTCAGTGGCTCGAAGCTTCTCCATGCCTGATAAACGCTGTCAAAACTGAAATGAATGCAGCGCAATTTCAGTAAAAAACAAACGACACTCAGGGAATCGAACTGAGTATTGGAAATCTTTAGGGAAACACTCAATAAATCCACATATTATGGTGAGCCAGCGCAGCTGTGCGACGCAGGGCTTCGACAAAACAAGCGCCGGGCACCATTGCCTAAGCTACAAAAGTGTCTGGTTTTACCAAGTCAGAGCTTCGTTAGCCCATATCAGTATATTTGTTTGGGCTGTGGGCTACAGAAAATCGTTCAGGGTTCGATAATCCATGACCAGGTGACGGTAGCCCCGAACAGGGCTGGCCAGCGATGTCACAGTTTTATTTTTTTATTAACGCTCATGTTTGTTGCGTGAGTCCGTGAGCAAGAGCCTGTCTCGTATTGTGAAGGAAGGCCAAAAAATGAACTTTAACCAATTCCATGGGATCGCCGCGATTCTGATGCTGGCCAGCACTGCTGTGTTCGCCGCCGATGCGCATCATGATCATCCGCCCGCAGCCGCACCAGCTACCGATACTCACGCCGCGCCGGCAAAAGATGCGCCCGCTAAAGATGCTGCGACGCCGACTGCCGATGATCACGCAAAGCCGGCGCCTGCCAAAAAGCAGCGCAAACAGGCGCGTGCGAAACCGATCCATAAAGCGCCCACCCATGGTACTCAGGCAGAGGCGCATGGCGATACGCATCATGCGGCGCCTGCCGTCCACAAACCGCAAAGTGCCAGCGACTCGCATGGCGTGCCGCACGCAAACGAAAGCCATGGCAGCAAAAGACTGCGCGTGAAAGACCGTAGTGCGGCCGTAGCGCAGACAAGTAGCCCGTCGCATGCTGCTGATGCATCGCAGGCTTCGCATGCATCACCCGCGGCAGATGCGCATGCGGCGCCAGCCGCTACAGCGGGGCACGATGCACCCGCCGCGCATGACACGCATCATGCACCCGCTGCGAAGGATCATCATGCAGAACACGCAGCACCTGCAGCCAAGGACAGCCATGACACGCATGCGGCACCTGCTGCAAAAGACAGCCACAGCGACCATCATGATGCCCACGCCGCACCTGCTGCTCATGCAAAACAGGCCGACAGCCATGCCGCACCTGAAAAAGCATCGCACGCCGCCAATGCGGCAGAGTATTGCAACCCACCGTTGAAATCCGAGGTTGCTGCGCTGTTCGACCGATGGAATGCGTCGTTGCGTACCGGTGATCCGAAAAAAGTGGCAGCGAATTACGCGCCGGGATCCATCCTGCTGCCGACAGTTTCGAATCGTGCACGATTCACCTCAGCGGAAAAAGAGGATTACTTCGCGCACTTCCTCGCACGCCGGCCTGAGGGCACCATCGATGACCGCGTGATCGACGTGGACTGCAACAGCGCTACCGACGCCGGGCTGTATACGTTCCGGTTCGCCGATGGCACGTCCGTCAAGGCGCGTTACTCGTTTTCATATCGGAAGCTGGGCTCACAATGGCTGATCACCAGTCATCACTCGTCCGGCATGCCAGAGAAGCCTGAAGTCGCTGCCGAGCATCCGGTTAGTGGTACGGCGCACGCCAAACCTGCGGAGCGTACCGAGCAGGCGTCACCAGCCAAAGGGTGGGTACGTTACCCTTGACTTGATGCTTCTGTCGGCAGGGCTGAAAGCTTATTTTTTGAAGGCTTCATCGACCGGTACCTGCAGGCTGTTCGCGAGCGCATTGGTCTGACTCGCCATCGCGATCACTGCCAGCAGCTCGGCATGCTGTGCGTCAGTCATGCCCTTGGCACGCGCAGCGGCCGTGTGCGAATGCACGCAGTATTCGCAGCTGTTCGCCGCTGACACCGCAATGTAGATCAGCTCCTTGGTCAGCGCATCCAGTGCGCCGGGCTTCATTACTTGCTGCACTTGTGACCACACGCCCTGCAACACTTCGGGCGAATTGGCCAGCGCTTTCAGAAATTGTTCACATCATCGACGCCCCGGACACGCATGATGTCATCGAAGACGGCGCGTGCTTCGGGCGAGGCTTCCGCACGGGATAGCAGACGGACGGTGGTCATAGGTGTTTTCCTCTCTGTGATTAATTTTGGAGCTTAACGCCTCTCCATTCAGAGCGCCAGCGTTTGCGAGGGCCGGGATGTCTGCACTTGTCTTTCATGCACTGGGCTCCCAATGGTGAAATTTATTCGCCTTTGTTCCCGCCGGGGGACGGGGGACTAAAATTCAGACTCGATTGGTCGATTCATCACGAGAACAGGAATTTTATGGACAGCCTCATCATCCGCGACATCCGCGCCCGCGCCATCGTCGCACCACTGACCCGACCGGTCAGAACGGCCTCGGGTTCAGTGGCCGTATCGCCGCTGATTCTGGTGGATGTGCTGACCGAGCAGGGGATTACCGGCTGCGCGTATTTGTTCGGCTATACGCCCGTGACGCTGCGACCGATCCTGTCCCTGATTGATGAGATCAAGCCCGAACTGATCGGACAGACGGTGGTACCGGTCGCGCGCATGCAGCAGCTGGAGCAGCGTTATCGTTTACTGGGCATGCAGGGCTTGCTCGGCATGGTGGCATCAACGCTGGACATGGCGTACTGGGATGCTCTGGGTAAGTCGGTGAACAAGCCGGTGGTCGAGCTGCTGGGTGGTGAAGCAAAGCCGGTATGGGCGTACGACAGCTACGGTATGGTCGATCCGGTGAGTGATGCGAAAGCGATTGAACGGTCGATGGATCAGGGATTCCGCGCGATCAAGATCAAGCTTGGTGATCCGGATGTGCAACGCGATATCCATGTGACGCGCGAGATCCGGCAAATGATCGGACCGCAGACGGCGCTGATGGTCGATTTCAATCAGAGCCTGCAGCCGACCGAAGCGATCCGACGTATTCGTCTGCTCGAGCCCTTCGATTTGCACTGGGTTGAAGAGCCGGTGGCAGCCGAAGATTTGCAGGGGCATGCGCTGGTCCGAAATGCGGTTGAGGCAAACATACAGACCGGTGAAAACTGGTGGTTCCCGCGCGACGCCGAGCGCGCGATCAGTGCCGGAGCCTGCGACATGATGATGCCCGACCTGATGAAGATCGGCGGCATCACGGGCTGGCTGTCGGTGATGGGCATGGCGCGCGCGGCATCGATGCCGGTGTCGAGCCACTTGTTTATCGAAGCCAGTGCCCATGTGCTGGCGGTGACACCGACCTGTCACTGGCTGGAGTTCATGGACTTCGGCTCAACGGCGCTGGCCCGACCCTACACGATTGTGGACGGCCAGGTCACTGCGCAGGGCCCGGGACTGGGTATGGAATGGAATGAAGACGCTGTAAAACGCTACGCACTCAATTAGCGACCAGCCGGGGTCTCCGGTGTCATCGCTTGTCTGAACCTGAGGAGATTCACCCGATGAAATACCGGAACCCCATCATTGCCCTCATCGCCGGCGTCCTGTGTCCGCTGCTCAGTCACGGCGAAACGCTGCAAACCAATAACCCCGAGCTGGTCGTCAAGCGTGTGTACTGTGTTGACTACAATCTGGGCGGTGTCCTGGTGAACAAAGGCGGTCAGCCGTTTCGTGGCAGTTTTTCTGTGGCGGTCAAAGATGAAGAAGGCGATGTGGTTGGTCGCAACAAAATGCGACTGCGGGTCGGCGCTGAAAACGGCGCGCGCTTCTCTTTCCATTACATCAATACACTCGATTGCCGAAAACAGAAATTCGAATTCCGGGTTGAGTAAACAGGCACTCTGAGCACAGCGCTTCTGCTCGTACCGGGACTCGCTCGCCGTATTTCTCCCTATCTCTCCGTATAATCGACGCATTTCCTGTCTCGCCCCGTCCGATCGGCTGACGATCAGCGCCTGTCATGATGGAATGCCGTCAAATTTTTCTTCGGTCACTCGCGCATCGCTGGATCACAGCGATGGCCATGATCGCGGGTCCTCATGCGCTGGCCGCACCGCTGACGTCCGGACAGGCCTTGCTGAGCCTGCCGGCGGTCACGGCCTCAAGCCGTAATTTGCCTGGCTCGTTCAGAGAAACCAGCGTCATCACCGAGCAGTCGGTTTTTCTGAGTCCGCGCGTGAGCTGGGAAACCTCGACCGGCCTGACCACAACTCAATACACCCAGGCGATACCGCTGCGTTCACAGTCGGCGCGCCTGACCATGGGGCCGAGACTGCAGTTGGGCAGATTCGAATTGTCCGTGCCGGTGCAATCCGGCCACGAGCTGGGATCGGGGCAGAGCGACGTTGTCTGGACATCGAACGCGCCACGCATGAGCTTCGCTCTCGGGCCCAATGACAAGATCTGGCTGGAAGCCCGTTTGCAAAATCGCACCGAGCAGCGGCAGTTATCGTCACGCAAATCCAGAAAAAGCCTCGGCATCAACTGGCGGCATGCGTTCAGCGACACCTATTCGCTGAGAACCGGGCTGGGGCGCAATCAGGAAATCATCGGTGACGGTCTGCATCGCAGCCAGGGCGCTGAAGTCTATGCGCAACTGAACATGCAACTCCCTGATCGCTGGCAGCTGAGTGTGCTTGGATCGGTGCAGATGCTTGAGTATCCGTTGAGCGGATCAGCAACCCGGGTGACGCGCGATCAATCTACCTCACTGGCGCTGTCGGCCAGTCACGGACTGGGCGGAGGATGGTGGCTGAGCGGCTCGTATTCCATTGACCAGAACGCATCCTCTGGTCTTAATATCCCCGTTTACAGGCAGAGCGGCAGGCTGCGCCTGACGCGCGATTTCTGATCTGCAAGCGAGCGATACGTTGGAGCGGCATTTTTGCGGCGCCTGTCTGTCTGTGTTAAGTTCGCAGACATGCGTGTGTCGGCCCGAAACCTGATCCTCTTGCTGCTGTGCTGCCTGCTGCCAGTACAAGGCGCGCTGGCGTTTGCGCGTTCTGTCGGCATGATTTCGCATCACGCGCGCCTTTTGCAAACCGCTGCAGTGACGCAGCTTGCGCATCCCGCACCGAACGTTGCTGCTCATCGTACGAGCGCGCATCCGCAGACGGATCATGCGCACCATGCCAGCCACGCTCAGCATGTCCACGCGGCGGCGTCCGAATCTTCCGATACCACAGAAAAATCCTCACGCCTGACCGCCGGCACGGCAGGTCACACACCCGCTTCCTGCACTGATTGCGGTAAATGCTGCCGGACGGGTGCTGCAGCGCCGCCACCCGTTGTCATGCAAGCCCCGGTCGTGTCGTTTGTTCTTCGTACTTTTAAATCCACCCGACCGGAAACAGCCGGTCATATTCCTGAAAAACCCGAGCGACCTCCGCGGCTCCCGGCACCCGGCCTGATCTGACACGGCTTTCTGCTGATCGTCAGTGCTCAGGCGTCAGGCATGACATACCTGCTTGCCTTCTGCAAGCTTTCATCCTGTGTCGAGGTTCTTTATGAAATTTCCATCAATGGCCAGCGCCTGCATTGCGCTGGCGTTAAGTGTCGCGCTGGCGGGCTGTGCCGGATTTTCAGCGGACGGAGGTCTCGATCGTGTGTCCTCGCTGACCCGCGACCGTGCAGGTTTCGGCGTGCAACGCGAATCGGACGAGGGCAAGGCACAAGTCAGCGAACTGCTGGCCGCCGATCTGACCCCAGACAGTGCCGTGCAGGTGGCGCTGCTGAACAACAAACGTCTGCAGGCGGCACTCGCTGATCTTGGAGTTGCCGAAGCTGATCTCGTGCAGGCCGGACGTCTGCGCAATCCGGGTTTTTCTTTCGGTCGTCTGTCCAACAACGATATGACTAAAACGGAACGTGCGGTCATGCTGGATCTGGCCGGTCTGTTGACGATGCCCCTGCGCCGCGCTATCGAAGAGCGCCGCTTCAGTCAGGCGCAATTGCAGACGGCCTTGCAGGTTGTCCGTCTGGCGGCGGATACGCGTCGTGCGTATTTTCAGGCGGTCGCTGCCAACCAATCGCTGATGTACATGCGTCAGGCAGCACAGGCCACCGAAGCCAGCGCCGAACTGGCAGCGCGCATGGCCGGTGTCGGTAACTGGAGCAAACTCGATCATGCACGCGAGCAGGTGTTTCATGTCGAAGTCACTGCTCAGCTCGTACGCGCTGAGCACGCAGCCAAAGCCAGTCGTGAACGATTAGTGCGTTTGATGGGCTTGTCAGGGGAGTCCGCGCAGATACGTTTGCCGGAACGCTTGCCTGCATTGCCGGGGCAGCCGGATATGCCCCAGGATATTGAGAGTGCCGCGATCGCGCAGCGGCTGGATGTGCAGATCGCCAAAATGGAAACTGAGTACACCGCACGCACTCTCGGCCTGACACGTGCCACGCGTTTCGTGAACGTGCTGGAGGCGGGTTATCAGAACAAAAGCGAGAGTGGTGAATCGCGTGCTGATGGCTATGAAGTCGAACTCAGCCTGCCACTGTTTGACTGGGGTACAGCGCGCACACGCCGTGCCGAAGCACTCTACATGCGCTCCCTGATGCGAACCGCCGACATCGCCGTGCAGGCGCGCTCTGAGGTACGTGAGCATTACTCTGCCTATCGCACCAGCTTTGATGTGTCGCGTCGCTACCGGGATGAGATCGTGCCGCTCCGAAAACGCGTTTCGGAAGAAGTGCTGTTGCGCTACAACGGCATGCTGGTCAGTGTCTTTGAATTACTGGCCGATGCGCGCGCGCAAATTGCCAGCATCAATGCAGCGATCGATGCACAGCGCGATTTCTGGATTGCCGACAGCGAGCTCAGCTTCGCCATGAATGGCGGCAGTCTGAGTACCGCATTGATGCCCGCTGCAGGGAGTGTGCAGTCACAGGCGATGCCCGTACCCGCGCACTGAAAGGAGAGATTCATGATGAACCGCAGAGATTTTTTTCGTGATGCCGGTGTGCTGGCACTCGGTGCCGGGCTGATCAGCCGGGCAGGTGCAGCCTCATTGCCCGAAGCCGCCGTCATGAAAGACGCCCGGACCACGCCACCGCCTTTACCCAAAGACGGACGACCGTTTTATCCGGTAGTCACGCTCAATGGCTGGTCGCTGCCCTGGCGGATGAAACAGGGCGTGAAAGAATTCCATCTCGTGGCTGAGCCGGTGGTGCGGGAATTTGCGCCCGGGATGAAAGCCAACCTGTGGGGTTACAACGGTCAGTCGCCGGGGCCGACGATTGAAGTGGTGGAGGGCGATCGTGTGCGCATTTTCGTTACAAATCGTTTGCCCGAGGCCACCAGTGTGCACTGGCATGGTCAGCGGCTTCCGAACGGTATGGATGGTGTAGCCGGACTGACGCAGCCCCGCATACCGCCCGGTAAAACCTTCGTGTACGAGTTCGAGGCAAAGCGCGCCGGGACCTTTATGTATCACCCCCATTCAGACGAGATGGTGCAAATGGCGATGGGGATGATGGGCTTTTGGGTCACGCATCCGAAAGACGCGAATTTCATGCGTGCGGATCGCGATTTCGTTTTTTTGCTGAATAACTTTGATATCGAACCCGGCAGCGCAACGCCCAAAGTCAACACAATGCTCGCCTTCAATCTCTGGGGTTTCAACAGCCGTGTCTTCCCCGGCATCGATGCCATGCGGGTGCGTCAGAACGATCGCGTGCGTATACGCGTCGGTAATCTGACGATGACCAACCATCCGATTCATTTGCATGGCCACGAATTCACCGTGACTGGTACCGATGGCGGCTGGACGCCGCCGGCGTCACGCTGGCCGGAGGTGACCGTTGACATCGGCGTTGGCCAGATGCGCGCAATCGAATTTGATGCGAACGAGCCCGGTGACTGGGCGTTTCATTGCCACAAATCGCATCACACCATGAATGCAATGGGCCATCAGGTACCCACCATGATCGGCGTCGATCACCGGGGTATTGCAGAAAAAATAAACAAGCTCGTCCCTGACTACATGGTGATGGGCGATCGCGGCATGGGCGATATGGCAGAGATGGAAATGCCGCTGCCCGAAAATACGCTGCCGATGATGACCGGGAGCGGACCGTTCGGCAGTGTGGAAATGGGTGGCATGTTTACCGTGCTGCAGGTACGTCCCGATCAGAAGCCAGGCGATTACAGTGATCCGGGTTGGTACAAGCATCCGCCGGGTACCGTGGCTTACGAATGGACGGGCGAAATGCCTGCCGCAACCAGTCAGGACGCGGCCGGTGGTCAGTCCATGCCGGCGCAACCCAAAGCGCCCGATGCTGCGCCGCCGAAGCCTGGGCCGCGCAAACCTTCAGGCCATGAAGGCCACTGAGTTATTTATTTCAATCTTCAAAGGAGCGTTCACATGCAGTTATTCATTCGACGCGCACTTGCGCTGAGCGTCACCGTATCCGCCGTTACCGTTATACCTTCAGTCTGGGCTAATCATCATGAGCACAAGGACCACAAAGACCCTCACGACTCAGCGGTCCACGCCAGCAGCAAAAGCGGTGAGATCAGCAGCGGGCTTATTAACGGTGAGGTGCGCCGCATCGATACCGAAAACCGTAAGCTGACCATCAAACACGACGCCATCCCCGAGCTCGAGATGGCAGCGATGACCATGGTCTTTGGTGTGGCCGATACCATTGCACTGGACTCGCTCAAAGTCGGGGACAAGATTCGTTTTTCGATCAGAAAATCTGAAGGCAAATGGCGGGTGATGGCGGTGGAAAACTAAAACCTGTCCACCCGATACGGTGTCGGATCGGTGTAGGTGGACAGGCCGCAAATCATTTCAGCCATCAGGCGGCCGCTGGAGGCCGCTTGTGTCAGCCCGTGATGAGCATGACCAAAACTGAACCATAAGCCTGTATGTCTCGGTGCAGGCCCCAGCAGTGGCAGCATGTCGGGCGTGCAGGGGCGTGAGCCCAGCCATGGTGTCTCATCGAGCGTTTCACCGAGCGGGTACAAACGCCGCGCAATCGGTTCCAGCATGCCCAGTTGCACCGGGGTGGCGGGTGCATCCCGCTTTGCGAATTCGGCGCCGGTGGTCAGTCGGATACCGCGAGCCATTGGCGCAAGTGCATAGCCATGGTCAACATCAACCAGCGTATGCCGCAGCGGATGGAGCGTGTTCGTGAAATGCCGGTGGTAGCCGCGCTTTCTGCCCATGGGCAGTCGATAGCCCAGCTGACGTGCGAAATCTTCACCCCAGGGGCCCAGCGCCACGACCACATCAGGTGCCTGCACCACTCCCTGCGCTGTCGCCACCTGCCACGCATCAGCGTTTCGGTGCAGGCTGCGCGCGTCACCGGTCAGAAATTCGCCACCGCGTTCCCTGAACAGCGACATGTACGCGAGCGAGAGCGCGTGCGGGTCGCTGATCTGTCGCGAGTCGGGGTAATGCACGCCGCCCCTGACGCCATCACCGACACCGGGTTCAAGCGCCCTGAGTTCATCGATTGACAATGCTGTCACCCGCAGCCCGTAGTCCAGACTTTGTTGTGCCATCAGGCGACTGGCTGCTTCGCTTTCGTGTGTGCGGTAGAGCTTGATCCAGCCATGCTCATTAACCAGTTTGCGTGCGCCGGCGGCCTCGATCAGTGGCTCATGTTCGCTCCAGCTGTGCTCTACCAGAGGCAGTGCACCGGCAATGGCAGCGGGGTAGTGTTGTGGCGATGAATGCTTCCAGTAACGGATGAGCCAGGGAAAGAGCGAGGGCAAGGCCTGCCAGTGGTAATGTGCGGCGGCTTTTCGCTGCCGTGCGTAAGCGAGCAGCGTGCGCCACTCGCGCGGGAAGGCGTACGGAAAAACCGAGGAGCGTTCGATGAGCCCCGCATTACCAAAGCTGGTGGCTGCGCCCGGAGGCGAGCGATCGATCAACGTTACGCGGCGACCGCGCAGACCTAGCTGGAGCGCAAGCGTAATGCCGACAATGCCGGCGCCCAGCACGATCACATCCGGGTTTGTCGAAGGTTTCAAAAGCTGTGTCCTCGCGCCGGAGTGCCGGCAAGCCGTCTAATGAAAATCATGAGCTTAAATTACGGGATTCGTCCATGGATTAATCCCGCGACCAGGTGCATTATCCATCCCGTGCCTGCAGTCTTGTAAAGAGCCGCAGGCGTTGCAAGTTGATAACCCCCTTGAAATACCAACTGGAGATAACCATGGCCTGGACTACACCTGCAGCAACTGACCTGCGTTTCGGTTTCGAAATTACCATGTACATCGCTAACCGTTAATTCGGTTATTTTGTACGGCAACCTGGGTTGCCAAAAAAATCGGCCTCAGGGCCGATTTTTTTTGCTTTTCTTTTGCATTTTTTGCAGCATTCTCGGAAAGCGCCTGAGCAACGCGCTAACGAATGAGGGTGCCAGAGACACTGACAGATTGAATCCGGTCACGATATTCTGATGCGCGATATTTGTAAGCTTTCGGAAAGGTAGAGCGATGGGCATGTGGATTGAGCTGGGCATTTTTCTGCTGGTGCTGCTTTTCGGCGTGCACCAGATATGGGATGTGAAGAAAGAACAGCGCAAGCGTGCGCAGCAAAAAAGCGATCCTGAGGCTTGAAATTCAGTGAGCCCCCCCGCAGCGGCGAGCGATCGTCGGCACCGCATTCTCGCATCCCGGCTTCAATCTGAATGAAGCCAAATCAATGATTTATACGGCGTTTGCAGCGTACATTCGCTGCATTTTTTTTCGTAAACGACACGCGCCGACCGGTTGACAAGCGAAAATAGTTTGTGACATATCGGTATGTAATGAGTTATCTTACGGCCATAATTAATTACTCAGACAAGCGCCCCCGGTTTTAAGAGCCATGCCGGCAAGCGCTTCAGATGTAGCCTATGCCAGCAACGGCCTGTAATGCTTTCAGGATCGCGCATGCCATTTGATCACTGCGCCGAATGTCGACGATGCTGCTTCGTCGAGGCGGACTACCCGCCCCTCGAAATAACGCTGACCCGAAAAGAGAAAAAAAAATACGGCAGCATCTGCATCGAAACCAATTGTCCCAATCTTGGTCCCGCAGGGTGCGTCCTCGGTGACACTAAACCTTTTAGTTGCAAGCTTTATCCACTCGCTTATAATCCGGCCTCAAAGACGGTGCACTACGACAGAGATTGTCCGTTAATGCCTGAATACGTTCGCCAATTAAAAGATGCAAAGAGCGAGGCATCCAGGCACCTGGCCTCCTGCAAAAAGGAGATCATCAGGCTGGAAAAATCCGATCCGGGGTTTTTGGAGAATAACTTCGAGATCGACTCGGATTATTTTGATTTGAAAAAACTTCCGATTGCACCTTTACATAAGGACACATCAGAATGAACGGATCCCTATACCGATTAGGCGAAATTAAAAAAGCCCGTCAGTCGCCCCGGGTGATGCGTGTAGGTAACCAGAGCTGGACTGCCAGAAATCTCTGCGTCGAGAGCTACCACGAGGACATCCTCTATTACACCACCCGCTGGGATGCCCTCTGCCCATACATCGATATCAGCGACGAGATGCTGGCCATGGCGCCCCGGCCCTTTGTTGTCTATGCGCTGCCGCCGGACAGTCCTTACGGAGTACCGATCAACGACAAATATGGTCTGGTCGATACCGCATCCGATGAATTCTGGTGTGACGAGCGACGCTCCCGCAAATTCCGTGAATTCGACAAGCAGTACCGGGGCTTCAAATACACTGAAGAGGTCATTCAGGGCAAAGATCTGACCGTCGACGAGATGTTCGAGATGGGTGGCGCGCATTTCGAAAAATGCTATATCGCCGACGAAGAGGTTGCCGGTTTTGTCGATTATGTAAAAAACCTCGAGGTACTGGTGCTGCGTGTGCATTCACCGGAGGGCGAGTTGGTGCTGACCGACGTCTCGGTTATTCTGCCCAAATACAATCAGTTGTATGGCAGCTTCTGCCAGTGGAACCGGGATTTCAAAACCCGTTCACCCGGCAACTACGCTTGTCTGCTGGCCTGCCGCTGGGCGGCGCGTAATGGTCTGCGTTATTACAATCTCGGTCCGGTCGACGACTATGGCTACAAGGCGCTGTTCGTCACCGACTACGAACCCATTTATGCGATGGCCCTGGTCGATCTCGACCATCCGCTCGCGCAGGACCCGACCTCGCCGCTAAAAATCGATTTCAAGCCCGAGGAATTGAATCAGATCTACCGCCACGGCGAGCCTGTGCAGCTCAAGAATTGCGCCGCCTGATCAACCGGTAGGGTAGTTTCTGAATAACCGGGCCGCCGGGTCCGGTCATCTGTTCCGCTGCTGTATTACACCGATCTGACCGGTCCGCTTGATCGGTAGTTTGGATCATCTTCCCCGAACAGGTGCTCTTCACCGAAGCTGAGGTCGTAGTCGATCGTCAGTTCCTCACCCCGCGCAATATCCCGCATGGCCTCAAGCACGTCCTTATCGTTGAAGCGCAGGTTGGGTGTCTTCGAGTGGTTCAGGTAAATCGACAGATTGACCGCGTTCATGCCGATTTCCGGTGCAAAAACCCGGCCTTTTTCTACCAGACAGAAGCTGGCGAGATGCTTGCGCACACTGCTCGGGACTTTTTTAAGCTCCACGCGTGAAAACTTGATTTCCTTTTTGCTCACCATGCTGTTGAGCGGTTGGATCCCTTTGGGTATGTCACGCAGCGCAAAGACGCCGATGCCGTGAAGTGGGGACACACCGAGCTTGCAGTACACCTCGCTCAGTAAATGTTCATACAGTTTTTCTTTCAGACTGCTCATGTTTCCGATCTGCCTAAGGGTTTTTGATACCCGGCTTTGCCGCCCGGGCTTTCGCTGCTGCGCAACATTTTACGCCAAGCCGCCGGGCCTCGGCCCGGACTCAGGAACTTCCTGAGATTTACAGATTTTGTTGAAATTAATTTCGCCGGACTTGCATTTTATTTGTCGGAAAGTTGATTGACAGCCATTTTGTGTGCGGATATCGTCTCTGTATTCTGAATTCAGAATGCAGAGCTCAGGTTTCAGCACCTCAACCCGCGACATATGCAAATCATCACGCCCCAGCCCAGCCTCGTTGACCAGGTCTACGAAGCGATTTTGTCGGAAATCATGGACGGCAAGTTCGGTCCGGATGCGCGACTGGTTCAGGAGGAGCTGGCGGAGAACTTTGGTGTGTCGCGACAGCCCGTGCAGCAAGCACTGCTGCTGCTGCGAACGCAGGGCATCCTGACGCAGGCGCCCGGGCGCGGCCTGATGGTGTCGGCGCTCGATACCAAACGTGTGCGCGATCTTTATGAGGTGCGCGGCGTACTCGATGGGCTGGCCAGCGCCAAAGCTGCCGAACGTGGCAGCGTGGCTGCGCGCGCTGAAGGGATGCAATACATTGATCTGGGGCGTGCCGCGGTCGAGAGTAAATCGATTGCGAGGCTGGTCAACGCCGACATGGATTTTCACTTTTTCATTTACCGGCTTTCGGGTAATCCGCATATCGCCGAAACCTGCGCGCCGCATTGGAGCTACTTCCGGTGCGTGATGGGTGCGGTGCTGCTCGACGGGGAAACGCCGACCGATATCTGGAATCAGCATGAGTCAATTCTTGACGCCATTATTGATGGTGATGCAGTGCGCGCCGAACAGCTGTCACGGCATCATATTTCGCATGCATCGTCCACGCTCAAACTGAATCTCAGAGCGCAGTCGGATCCGGAGGCGTCGGCGACAAAGAATTAGTAGGGGGGGAAGGCAGGAGACAGCAGTAAGCAGTAGTTCATAAAAAAATAAAGCAGTAGAGCGTAGTGACTAGTAGAAAGTAAATTAAAAAAGAAGGCAGGCGCGCACATAAAAATGCTATCAGCGCGCCTTTTCGGGGGAGGTCAGTATGAAGTGCAGCAAAAGGGCGGCGATCATTTCAGTACCGCTCGCTATTCAGGTCGGTAGCGGTGTGCCGGCACATCTGTCCTGCAGACAGCAAGTCATCGTCGGAGATCAAGGCTGATGAGTATGAATGCAGACAATTTTGGTACGCTTTATCAGACCTTGCAGCGTACCGTGGCGCGTTTTCCTGACGGCGCTGCCTACGCCGTGCCACCGATGCCCGGTCGTGCCTACCATCCGCAAGGGTGGGAAGTGACCTGGCGTGAAACAGCCCGGCAGGTCGAAGAGAAAAAAGCGATTTATCAGGCAGCCGGGTATGGTCTGGGTCATCGGGTTGCGATCCTGTTTGAGCAGCGACCTGAATTCGTTTTCCACTATCTCGCACTCAATGCGCTGGGTGTCGGCGTCGTACCTGTCAATCCTGATTATCGGCGCGACGAAATTCATTATCTGGTCGAGCACTCGGAAGCCGTGCTGCTGGTTGGTGTGCAATCACGCGCCGATGATCTCAAGGCTGTCGAGGCGGAGCTGGCCGGTGCTTGCCGCTATGTGCCGTTCGATGATTTTCCTGCGGTATTACCAGCAGCGCCGACGCCAGCACAAGCCGGCGAGCCGAGTGCGCAGACCGAAGCGGCCCTGCTGTACACCTCAGGTACCACCGGCCGTCCCAAGGGCTGCATACTCACCAACGAATATTTCCACACCTTCGGCATGAATTATCTGTCGCTGGGTGGGGCGCTGACCATGTCCGATGGCGTCGAGCGCATGTACAACCCCTTGCCGCTGCATCACGCGAATTGTCTGTCGATTTCACTGCCGGGCATGCTGATTTCAGGCGGTTGTCTGATTTTCCCGGACCGTTTCCACGCCAGTACCTGGTGGAAGGATGTTGTCGCTACGCGTGCGACCGTCGTGCAGTTTCAGGGGGTGATTCCGAATATTTTGCTCAAGCTGCCACCCTGCGAGGAAGAGCGTCAGCACACGATACGTTTTGCGCTGTGTGCCGGTGTCGAACCCAGTCAGCATGAGGTGTTCGAAAAGCGTTTTGGTCTCGCACTGGTCGAGATGTGGGCAATGACCGAGACTGGCCGCATGATCGCCGACAATCACGAGCCCCGCTCCATTCACACGCGCGCCTTTGGTCGCGTGAGTCCCTGGATTGAGGCGCGTGCGGTCGATGAAAACGGCAATGAGGTAGCGCCCGGTGAACCCGGCGAGCTGGTGATACGACACAGTGCCGAAACACCACGCAAAGGATTTTTCTCTGGCTATCTGAAAAACGACGAAGCCACCGAGACAGCGTGGAAAGGCGGCTGGTTTCACACCGGCGATGCCGTCATGCGCGATGCCGAGGGCAAGTTCTATTTCATGGACCGCAAGAAAAACATCATCCGGCGTGCCGGCGAAAACATCGCTGCGGCCGAGATCGAAGCCTGCATCACCGCGCATGAAAAAGTGAAACAGGTGGCTGTGTTGGCCGCGCCTGATGAGGTACGCGAGGAAGAAGTCATGGCCTGTGTCGTCGCACGCAATCCTGAGGATGTCCAGGACGCGTCGCAGCGCGAAGCCATCGCGCAGTCGCTGTTTGACTGGTGCTACGAGCGCATGGCCTATTTTAAGGCGCCGGGCTGGGTCTTGTTCGTGGACAGTCTGCCGATGGGCACTTCAGCAAAGGTGCAGAAGATACATATTTTCCCGCCGGGGACTGATCCGCGCCAGCAGCCGGGCGTGATCGACTTGCGCCATTTGAAAAAGCAGCAAAAGCAAAACAAGCCAGCAATGGCGAACTGATGACGGAACCGAGATATGCAACCCCCTAAACTTCACGCCGACATGGCCGCTGGCGTTGTCGCACGCTTCCTCAAGGCGCGCGGTGTTGATCGTATTTTTGCCCTGTGCGGCGGCCACATCATGCCGATGTGGATGCAATGCGATGCCGAAGGTATTCGCATCATTGATGTACGTGACGAACGCGCCGCAGTCTATATGGCGCATGCTTACAGTGAACTCACCGGGAAGCTAGGTGTCGCGATGGTGACGGCCGGCCCGGGTATGACGAACGCGATGACTGGCATTGCCAATGCCCACACCGCGCGTGCGTCAGTGCTGGTGCTGTCCGGTCTGCCGCCACAGGCTCAGGAGAACCGGGGTGCATTACAAGACCTGCCGCATGTGGATATGGTTCGCCCCATTACGCGTTACGCACGCACCGTACGTGAGCCTGCGCTGGTACTTCAGGAGCTTGATGAGGCTGTGTCCCGTGCGATGGGCGAGGGATGCGATCCGGGCCCGGTCTATCTGGACTTCCCGACAGATACCCTGCGCGGCATCGTGCCGGCTCCGGTGCAAATGGCAGAACACTTTCAGCCTAAAGCACCACTGGTACTGCAAGCTGACTCTGCCAGAGTCGAGGCAGCCGTTGAATTGCTATGGTCAGCCAAGCGCCCGCTGGTGATTACCGGCCGCGGCGCGCGACGCGCGAAAAAAGAAATCAATGCGCTGCTTGACACCTTGGGTGCGGTGTATCTCGACACCGGCGAGAGCCGCGGTCTGGTGAAAGATGAGCATCCGTCATTCATCGGCGCGATGCGTGGCGCGGTCATGGGTGAGGCGGACCTCGTCATCACCATCGGCCGCAAAATGGATTTTCAGCTCGCCTATGGTTCGCCGGCAGTCTTCAGCAAGGCAAAGATTTTGCGCATCGCCGATTGCGCTGGTGAGCTGCGTGACAACCGTCGTGGCGATGTGGAATTGTTTGCGCATCCGGCAGCAGCGATTGACGCAATTCTGAAAGCGGCAGAGCAGCGCGCACCGGCAGTCGACAAGACCTGGGCGCAAGGCATGCGCGCACAACATGAATCGCGTTCACGCAAGCTGCGCGAGAGCATGGCGAATGCTGCGTCGGACAGCGAGGGGCGCATCCATCCGAACCGGGTGCTGCATGAATTGCAGACGCGTCTGAAGCCTGATGCAGTGGTAGTCGCCGACGGTGGCGCTTTTCTGAGCTTTGCCCGCGTTGGTTTGTCTGGTGGCAGTTATCTGGATCCGGGTTCGCTCGGTTGCATTGGTGTGGGTACGGCGTTTGGCGTATCTGCCAGCCTCGCTTATCTGGATCGGCAAGTCATTGTTGCAACCGGTGATGGTGCATTCGGTTTCAACCCCATGGAAATGGATACGGCGGTGCGTCATGGCGCCAAGCCACTGATCGTTGTAGCCAACAATGGGGCATGGCAGATTGAAGTGCATGATCAGACCGATACGCACGGCAAAGTGGTCGGCACCCGCCTGCAGTTTGCCGATCATGCGGCGATG
>JACCDX010305835.1_pt1 | contig 33068 bp, 28 predicted proteins | sample 7449681 | NCBI WGS metagenome assembly JACCDX01 (sample SAMN15323450, study PRJNA562643) | freshwater metagenome | isolation source: river surface water | place: USA:Blue River Watershed | collected 2017-08-18
CTCGAAACCGGCAAGCGCAACCCGCAACAGACTTTTGCCGATCCCGGTTACTTCATGTTTGGCAACCACCGCTTCCGCGACGACAAAGAAGGCGGACATGGCATGGTGGACATGCGCAAATCGATCGTCGAGTCGTGCGACACCTACTACTACCTGCTGGCGCGCGACATGGGCGTGGACCTGATGCACGACCACCTCAAGCCCCTGGGGTTTGGTCAATACACCGGCATCGACATTTGGGGTGAGTCGCGCGGCATCTTGCCTTCCACCGAATGGAAGCGCAAGGCCTACAAAAAACCTGAGCAACAGCGCTGGTACTCGGGTGAAACCATCTCCTTGGGCATCGGCCAGGGATACAACAGCTTCACCATGCTGCAACTGGCGCAGGCCACCGCCACCCTGGTCAACGACGGGGTGCAAATGAAACCCCATTTGGTCAAGGAAGTGGTCGACCCCGTCAGCGCCGAGCGCCGCTTCATCGCCAAAGAACCGGTGGCCGAACTCAAATACAAGCCCGAACACCTGGCCACCATCCGGCAGGCCCTGGTCGATGTCAACCTGTATGGCACGTCGGCCGGCAGCTTTGCGGGCGCACCTTACACCAGCGGTGGCAAAACCGGCACGGCGCAGGTCTTCACCGTGAAACAAAACGAAAAATACAACGCCGCCCGCATCGACGAACGCCTGCGCGACCACGCCCTTTTCATGGCCTATGCCCCGGCCGACCAACCCAAAGTGGCCTTGGCCATGGTCGTTGAAAACGCCGGATTTGGCGCCCAAAACGCCGCCCCCATCGCCCGCCGCGTCTTTGACTACGTCATCATGGGGCAATACCCCTCCCCTGAAGACATCGCCGCCGTCCAACGTGGACAGGCCACCCGCCCCATCGGTGCACCCCGCACCCCGCCCAAAATGTCATCTGACCCCCATTAAATCCGTGTTGCAAAAAAACGACCAGAAATTGGGGTCTGACCCCAATTTCTGACTCCAATTTCTGCTGAGTCAGCGCAGGAAGGCGTCGTAGCCGGTTTTGAGGACGAGGGCTGAGACGACGCAGATGAACATGATGCGGACGAAGCCGGTGCCGTGTTTGAGGGCCATGCGGGTGCCGAGCAGGCTGCCGGCGACATTGGCTGCCGCCAAGGCGAGGGTCAGGTGCCACCAGACATGGCCTTGCCAGGCGAACAGCGCCAGCGCCGAGGCGTTGCTGGTGGCGTTGAGCAATTTGGTGCAAGCCGAGGCGTACAAAAAGTCGTAGCCCATGATGCGGACCAGTAAAAAGACAAAAAAGCTGCCGGTGCCGGGGCCGAAAAAGCCGTCGTAGCAACCGATCACGAAGCCGATGGCGCACATCACCCAGGTTTCGCGCCGACCTTGCCAGCGTGGCGCATGGGTGTGGCCGAGGTCTTTGCGCAACAAGGTGTAACCCAGCACCAGCAACATGACGGCAGGCAGGAGTTTGCGCAAAAAATCGGGCGACAGGAGGGTCAGGGCATAGGCCCCCAACCAGGACCCGATCCATGTCACCACCACCACGAAGGCCAATTTGCGCCAAGGCAGCTCGATGCGCCGGCTGTATTGCAACAAGGCAAACAGGGTGCCCCAGACCGAGGCGCTCTTGTTGGTGCCGAGCAAAGTGGCCGGGGTCGCCGTGATGTAAGTGGCAAACAGCGCGGGAACGAGAATCAGACCGCCGCCGCCGACGATGGCATCCACAAAGCCAGCCATCGCGGATGCCAGCGTCACCAAGATCAATTCCATAGGGGGGTGATTGTCGCACCCAAAAAAAACACCGCCGAAGCGGTGCATTAAAGCATCTGTTCGATGCCATCATCATGAAAGGAAGCGTTCGTCTCCTCGAACCCCCGCAGAACATCTCTGCTCTGTCGAGTGAACACAATGTAAACCCGTCAGCGTCGCCCGCCCTTAGGGCTTACCCCATCGGGGCACTAGGGCTTTCCCTTGCCTACAATGAGCCAATGAATTCACTTGACGGCATTCGCATCCTTGACTTGTCCCGCGTGCTTGCGGGTCCTTGGTGCACCCAGAATCTGGGCGATCTCGGGGCCGATGTGCTCAAAGTCGAGCGCCCCGGCGCCGGCGACGACACCCGCACCTGGGGGCCGCCCTATCTCAAAACCCCGCAAGGCCAGGACACGGCCGAGGCCGCCTACTATTTGGGCGCCAACCGGAACAAGCGCTCGATCACCTGCGACATCGCCAAGCCGCGCGGGCAAGAGCTGATTCGCGAACTGGTGCGCCACTGCGACGTGTTCATTGAAAACTTCAAGGTGGGCGACATGGCGCGCTATGGCCTGGACGCCACCAGCCTGCTGGCGATCAACCCCAAGCTGGTGTATTGCAGCATCACCGGGTTTGGCCAGAACGGCCCGTATCGTTTGCGTGCCGGCTACGACTATGCGATTCAGGGCATGGGCGGCCTGATGAGCGTCACCGGCGAGCGCGACGATCTGGGGGGCGGCCCGCAAAAGGTCGGTGTTGCCGTCGCTGACCTGTTCACGGGGATGTACGCCACGGTGGCCATTTTGGCGGCCCTGCGCCATGCCGAGCGCACCGGCGAGGGCCAGCACATCGACATGGCCTTGCTCGATACCCAGGTGGCCATGTTGGCGAATCTGGGGGCCAATTACCTGGTGGCGGGGCAGCACGAGGGCAAGGTGCCTGGCCGGATGGGCAACGCGCACCAGAACGTGGTGCCCTACCAGGTCTTTGAAACCGCGCCCAACGCCCGTGGCGAGCGCGATCACATGATTCTGGCGGTTGGCAACGACGGTCAGTTTGCCAAGTTTTGCGCCATCGCCGGCCACCCCGAATGGGCCAGCGACCCGCGCTTTGCCAAAAATGCCGATCGCGTGCGCAACCGCGCGGTGCTGGTGCCGATGATGGAGGCGGTGTTCAAGACCCGCCCCAAGGCCGATTGGCTGGCCGACCTTGAGGCCCATCAGGTGCCTGGCGGCCCCATCAACAACTTGGCCGAGGTCTTCACCGACCCGCAAGTGCGCGAGCGCGACATGGTCAGCAGCTGGCAACATTCGGTGGGCACGCCGTTTGAGCTGGTGTCCAGTCCCATGAAGCTGAGCCGGACCCCGGTGCGGCGCGATCTGCCGCCGCCGACCATGGGCCAGCACACCGATCAGATTTTGCGCGAGGTGCTCCAGTATGACGACGTCCGCATCGCCGAACTGCGTGCGGCGCAGGTGATTTGACGGCCATGCGATTCACAAGCTGGGCGCTGTGTGGCGCAGGGGTGCTGGGCTTGGCGGCGTGCAGCCCGGCTTTGAATTGGCGCGAGGTGCGCTTTGACGACAACCCGGTGCGCGTGATGTTGCCGTGCAAGCCCGATCGCGCCGAGCGCACGGTCACCTTGGGCGAGGCCGGCGCGACTTTGCGCATGATGGGCTGTGAAGCCCAGGGCTGGAGCTTCACGTGGTCAAGGCTGGATTTGCCCAGTCCCGGACAGGCCAGTACCGCCACCGTGATGCGCGCCTGGCAAGGGGCCAGTTTGCAAGCGTTGGGGGCCGACCCCGTCCTGGCCGGCAAGGCACTGGCGCAGCCCGTCAAGGGCGCACGCGCCGACTGGTCGCCGACCCGACTCAGCGCCAGTGCGGGCGGCCACCATGCCCACTGGGTCTGGTGGCTGCACGCCGGCCAGGCCTATCAGTTGGCCATTTATGCCCCGCGCCAGCCCGCGCCCGAAGCGGTGCTGCAAACTTTGCTCGAAGGAATACAACTGCCATGAACCGGATGCAGGTGGTCTGGATCTTTCTGGCCTTTGCCTTTGCGTATTTTTTGTCGACGCTGGTGCGAGCCATCACGGCCACTTTGTCGCCGACCCTGATCGATGAATTTGAGTTGCAGGCGCGCGACCTGGGGTTGCTGGCGGGCGGCTACTTTTTGGGTTTTGCTGCCACCCAACTGCCCATGGGGCGTTGGCTTGATCAGCACGGCCCACGCAAGGTGCTGTGCGCTTTGCTGCTGTTTGCGGTGCTGGGCAGCGTCACCTTTGCGGTAGCGACCGAGTTCAATCACTTGCTGATCGCCCGAGTACTGACCGGCGTCGGCGTGAGTGCATGCCTGATGGCGCCGCTGACGGGGTTTCGACGTTGGCTGCACATCTCCAGCCAGGTGCGCGCCAATTCGTGGATGCTGATGACCGGTTCGCTGGGCATGCTGGCTTCGACCCTGCCGGTCCAGTGGCTGCTGCCCAGCATCGGCTGGCGGCCGATTTTTTTGGCGGTGGCCGTGCTCAACTTGGTGGCCATCGCCTGGCTGTGGTGGCAAATTCCGCACTGGCCCGCGGCGCCCGCCGAAGCGACCGCAGGCGCAGCCGCGCCAGCGGAGAAGCCCACCCTGTGGCAGTCGTATGCCCCGGTCTGGCGCAACCGTTACTTTCAGCGCATGGGGCCGCTGGCCTTCTTTGTGTATGGCGGCATGATCGCCATGCAGACCCTTTGGGCCGGCCCCTGGATGGTCAAAGTCAGCGGTTACAACCCCCTGGAAGCCGCCACCGGACTCTTTTGGATCAATGTGGTCATGCTGGTGACTTTCTGGGCCTGGGGCATGCTCACCCCCTGGCTGGCGCGGCGCAGCTGGGGTCCGGATCGATTGATCGCGGTCGGCTTGCCCGTCAACTTGTTGGCCATCGTCTGGCTGGTGGTGCAGGGGCCCGGGACCGGGGCCCTGGCCTGGTCGGTCTTTTTTGTCACGTGTTCATTTGTCTCGTTGGCTCAACCCGCGATCGGGCTGGCCTTTCCGAGTCACCTGGCCGGGCGTGCCCTGTCGGCGTACAACCTGCTGATCTTCGGTGGCGTGTTCCTGATGCAATGGGGTTTTGGCTGGCTGGTCGACCTGGGCGCGTGGTTGGGTTACCCGACTGCGGCGCGCTTTCAGTTCGCCATGGGTTGCATGGGCGTCACGTTTGCCCTGTCGTTTCTTTGGTTTCTGTGGCGGCGCGCCGATAATGCACACAAAACGGTCTGACCCATGTCGAAAACCCGCATTTTGTTGTTGACCCATGCCCCGCTGGCACACGCTTTGCGCCAGTGTGCCTTGCACGTCTACCCGGAATGCGCCGCCGACGTGATGGCCATCGATGTGCAGCCCAATGCCCCCCCTGCCGACACCCTGGCCGCTGCCCGCGTCGCGCTGGCGCAAGACGGGGAGCGGCCGACCCTGGTCATGACCGACGTGTTTGGCGCCACGCCGTGCAACGTCGCCCAAAAATTGGTCGATGGCCTCGACGCCCGCTTGGTCGCCGGCATCAACCTGCCCATGTTGTTGCGCACCGTGTGTTACCGTGAAGAGTCGCTGGACCAGCTGACCGCCCGTGCCCTGTCGGGGGCCGCCCAGGGCATCATGCAGATCAGCGTCACCGCCCCTCAAAATCAGCAACGTCGCCACCATGATCCACAATCGCGTGACCATCAGCAATAAGCTTGGGCTGCACGCCCGCGCTTCGGCCAAACTCTCCAAGCTGGCGGGCAGCTTTCCGTGTGAAGTCTGGCTCAGCCGCAACGAGCGGCGCATCAATGCCAAAAGCATCATGGGCGTGATGATGTTGGCCGCCGGCCTCGGTGCCGAGGTCGAACTGGAAACCGACGGCCCCCAGGAGCAAGAAGCCATGGACGCGCTGTTGGCGCTGTTCGAGGACAAATTCGGCGAGGGCGAATGACATGACGTTGGCCATCCACGGACTGGCAGTGGCGCGCGGCATCGCCATCGGGCGTGCCGTGCTGGTCGCTTCCAGTCGCGTCGATGTGGCCCACTATTTCATCGAGGCGGACCAGATCGAGCCGGAGATTCAGCGTCTGGCGACAGCTCGCGAAGCGGTGGTGCAAGACATCCACCGCCTGATCGACCATCTGCCCAAAGACGCACCGCCCGAGTTGGCCGCCTTGCTCGATGTCCACCTCATGCTGTTGCAGGATCAGATGCTGGAGGACGGTGTCAAGACCTGGGTCAAAGAGCGTCTCTACAACGCCGAGTGGGCCCTGACCAGCCAGCTCGACATCGTGGCGCGCCAGTTTGAGGACATGGAAGACCCCTACCTGCGCGAGCGCAAGGGTGATCTGGAACAAGTGGTCGAGCGTTTGCTGCGCCAGCTCAAGGGCCAGCCTCACGTCCTGACGGAACAGGGCACGTCGTCCAAACGGCGGGGCGCGCGTCAGCACGATTTGCCGCTGGATGAGCAGGCCGAGGTGCCCCTGATCCTGATTTCGGATGACTTGGCGCCGGCCGATATGCTGCAGTTCAAGCAAAGTGTGTTTGCCGGTTTTGTCACCGACGTCGGCGGCAAAACATCGCACACTGCGATCGTTGCGCGCAGCTTGGACATTCCGGCGGTGGTCGGTACGCGCCAGGCCAGCCACCTGATTCATCAGGACGACTGGGTCATCATCGACGGCGACGCCGGCGTGGTCATCGTTGACCCCTCGCCCATCATCCTCGATGAGTACGCCTTCAAAAAACGTCAGGCCGAAATTGAGCGCGAGCGCCTCTCGCGCCTGCGCCACACCCCGGCGGTGACGCTCGATGGCCAGCGCATCGAGCTGCTGGCCAACATCGAAATGCCCGAGGACACCCCGGCGGCGCTGGAGGTGGGTGCGGTCGGCGTTGGCTTGTTTCGCAGCGAATTTTTGTTCATGGGCCGCGAAGGGCAGTTGCCCGATGAAGAAGAACAATACCGCGCCTATTGCAAGGCGCTCGATGGCATGCAAGGACTGCCGGTGACCATCCGCACGGTCGACATCGGCGCCGACAAGCCGCTGGACAAAGGGGTGCGCGAAGACAAGCACCTGAATCCTGCACTGGGCCTGCGTGCGATCCGCTGGAGCCTGGCCGATCCGGCCATGTTCCTGACCCAGTTGCGCGCCTTGCTGCGCGCCGCTGCCCGAGGCCAGGTGAACATCCTGATTCCCATGCTGGCGCATGCGCGCGAAATCCGCCAAACCCTGGCGTTGCTCGACCACGCCCGGGTCCAGCTGGACAACCGGGGCCTGGCCCATGGCCCGGCGCGCATCGGTGCCATGATCGAGGTGCCTGCCGCCGCCCTGTCGTTGCCCCTGTTTCTCAAATACTTTGACTTTTTGTCGGTCGGCACCAACGACCTGATTCAGTACACCCTGGCCATTGATCGCGCCGATGAATCGGTGGCGCACCTGTATGACCCCCTGCACCCGGCGGTGTTGCGCCTGTTGGCCGACACGATCCGCGCCGGCGCGGCGCAGGGCAAGTCGATCAGCGTGTGCGGCGAAATGGCCGGTGATCCCCAACTGACCCGCTTGTTGCTGGGGCTGGGCCTGCGCAGCTTTTCCATGCACCCGACCCAGATCCTGGCGGTCAAGCAAGAGGTGCTGCGCGCCGACACCGCCAAGCTGGCGCCGTGGGCACAACAAGTGCTCGACGCCGAAGACCCTGCCAAACTGCTTCACTCCTGACTTTCACCATGACCTTGCTGCTGGGCTGTATCGCCGACGATTTCACGGGCGCCACCGATTTGGCGAACAACCTGGTGCGCACCGGCATGCGCGTGGTGCAAACCATCGGGGTGCCCCAGGGCCCCCTGAATGCCGAGGTCGACTGCGTCGTGATCGCCCTCAAAACCCGCACCATCGCGCCTGCCGACGCCGTTGCCCAATCGCTGCAAGCGCTGCGCTGGTTGCAGGGGCAGGGCGCGCGCCAGTTTTACTTCAAGTACTGCTCCACCTTCGACAGCTGGTACCAGGGCGATGTGCGGGGCAACATCGGCCCTGTCACCGAGGCCCTCATGGCGGCGCTGGGCACCGACTTCACCATTGCCACACCGGCCTTCCCCGACAACGGCCGCACGGTGTTCAAAGGCCATTTGTTTGTTGGCGATGTCCTGTTGAGCGACAGCGGCATGAAAGACCATCCATTGACTCCCATGCGTGATGCCAACCTGGTGCGCGTCATGCAGGCCCAATGCCAGTCGCCGGTCGGCCTGATCGACCACAAGGCGGTGGCTGCCGGTCCCGAGGCCGTGCGTCAATCGATCGCCCAATTGCGCCAGCAAGGCGTGCGCATCGCCATCGTCGACGCCGTGTCCAACGACGACCTGATGCGTTTGGGGCCGGCCTTGCGCGATCTGCCATTGCTCACCGCCGGCTCGGGCGTGGCGATTGCCTTGCCAGCCAACTTCGGTTTGCAGGCCGACCCGCGCACCAGCCGTTTGCCGGCCGCTCAAGGTCGTCAGGCGATCGTGAGTGGCAGTTGCTCGCAGGCCACACTGGGTCAGGTCCAGCACGCCATGGCGCAGGGTCTGCCGGCTTGGGCGCTGGAACCCGCCGCCCTCATGGACGATGCCGGGCAGCAGCAGGCCATCGAACAGGCTTTGCAGTTTGCCGCCCGTCACCCTGCGACCCCGGTGCTGGTCTACTCCAGCGCCGCCCCCGATGCCGTGCGCGCCATCCAGCAGCGTTTTGGCGTTGAGCAGGCGGGCCAGCGGGTCGAGCAGACCTTGGCCGCGATCGCCCGCGGCCTGGTGCAACAAGGCGTGCGCCAACTGGTGGTGGCCGGTGGCGAAACCTCGGGCGCGTGCGTGCAGGCGCTGGGCATCGAACAACTGCACATCGGCCCCCAAATCGACCCCGGGGTGCCCTGGTGCCATGCGCGCGGACCGTTGTCGCCGGAGGGCTTGCACATCACCCTCAAATCAGGCAACTTCGGAGGCGTCGATTTCTTCACCCGTTCCTTCGCCTTGTTGCACCCCATCGCATGACCGAAAGCCAAGCCCGCGAAGCCATTTGCCGTGTCGGCAAAAGCTTGTTTGATCGCCGCTTGGTGCACGCGACGGCAGGCAACATCAGCGTGCGACTCGACGACGGTTTTTTGATCACGCCCACCGATGCCTGCCTGGGCCAACTCGATCCGGCGCAACTGGCGCGTGTCGATGCCCGGGGCCAGCAGATGTCGGGTGCGCGCGCCAGCAAAACCCTGGCCCTGCATCAGCGCATCTACCAGGCAGCCGGTGTGGCCGATCCTGCGACCCGTTGCGTGATCCACACGCACAGCACCCATTGTGTCGCGCTGACTTTGCGCGGCACTGTGCAGCCGGGTCCTTTCGGCCCCGAATTGTTACCCGCCCTCACCCCGTATTTCGTCATGAAGGTGGGTCATGTGCCGCTGATTCCATACCACCGGCCCGGTGATCCCGCGGTGGCCGATCGGGTGGCGCAGGCCATCGAACAACACGCGCGCGCCGGTCACCCGATCCGCGCCGTCATGCTGGATCGCCTGGGCCCCAATGTCTGGCACGACAGCCCCGAGCAGGCCATGGCCACGCTGGACGAATTGGAAGAAACCGCCCACCTGGGGTTGTTGGCGCCCGCCCCACCCCTGAATCCTGAACAGATCGATGCCCTGCGACGCCAGTTTGGCGCCCGCTGGTGATCGTTATCACACCAGAGGACCCTCCATGCCGCAATTCGCCGCCAACCTCTCGATGATGTACACCGAAGTCCCCTTCCTGGATCGTTTCGAGGCTGCCGCCCGCGACGGCTTCAAGGCGGTGGAGTTTCTGTTCCCGTACGATTTTGACATGCCCGAACTCGCCGCCCGCTTGCGCGACCATGGCCTCAAGCAGGTGTTGTTCAATGCGCCGCCCGGGGGCACCGACCGGGCCAGCATCGCCCAAGCCTGGCAAAACACCCGGGGCATCGCCATCTTGCCCGAACGCCAAGCCGAATTCAGACAGGGTTTCGAGCTCGCCATGCGCTACGCCGATGCCCTGCAATGCCCCCGCATTCACGTCATGGCCGGGCTCATCCCCGAAGCCCACCGACCGGCTGACGCCGGGCCGCCGGGCCTGAACACCAGCAGCGATCTGGCCGCGCGCCCCGGCCCGCTGCGCGACACCTATCTGGCCAACTTGCGTTGGGCCGCCAAACAAGCGGCCCAAAGCGGCCGTGACATCCTGATGGAGCCCATCAACACCCGTGACATCCCGCATTTCTTTTTGAACCGGCAAGCCCACGCTCACGCCATTGTGGAAGAAATCGGGGCGGCCAACCTCAAAGTCCAGATGGACCTCTACCACTGCCAGATCGTCGAGGGCGATGTGGCCAGCAAAATCGCCGCTTACTTGCCCACCGGGCGGGTCGGCCATTTTCAGATCGCGGGTGTGCCCCAGCGGCACGAGCCCGACATCGGCGAACTGCATCACCCGCACCTGTTCGAACTGATCGACCGACTCAGTGCCGAATGCGGCTGGCAAGGTCACATCGGCTGTGAATACCGCCCCAAACTGGGTGGCCAACCCGGCGGCACTTCTGCGGGCCTGAAATGGCTCCACCCCTATTTATGAACCGCAACATCCTCTTGCTGGCCCTGACCCAGGGCTTGTTTTTGACCAACAACATCATCTTCATCGCCATCAATGGTCTGGTCGGCTTGTCGATGGCCCCGGCGGGCTGGATGGCCACGCTGCCCGTCATGGGCTATGTGGTGGGAGGGGCGGCCAGCACCGGGCTGGTGGCGCGCACGCAAGAAAAATATGGCCGCAAGGTGTCGTTTCAGCTCGGCCTGCTGGTGGCCCTGATCTCTGCCGGCATGTGTGCATTGGCGGCCATCTCGCACAACTTCTGGGCACTGGTGTTGGCGACCTTTGTGGCCGGCTATTACAGCGCCAACGCCCAGTTGTATCGGTTTGCCGCCGCTGAACTCGGTCCCACCATGAAAGAAAAAGCGGTTTCTTATGTGTTGGCCGGTGGCCTGATCGGCGCCGTCATGGGCCCTTACATCGCCACCCACACCAAAAACCTGCTCGACACCCCGTTTGCTGGCGCCTACCTGACCTTGTGCGGCGTGGCGATTGTGTCGGCCATCGTGATGTCGTTCATCCAGTTTCCGCCGTTGCCGCCCAAAAAGGCCGATCATGAGCAGGGCCGCCCTTTGAGCGAGATCATGCGCCAGCCGTTGTTCATTGTGTCGGCCTTGGCCGCCGCCCTGAGCTACGGGGTCATGAACCTGCTCATGGCGGCCACCCCGCTGGCGATGCAGGTCTGCGGGCTGGACTTTGACAGCACCGCCACGGTCTTGCAGTGGCACGTGATCGGCATGTTCGCGCCCGGCTTTTTCACGGGTCACCTGATTCGCCGGTTTGGCACCCAGCAAGTCATGGCCTTTGGCGTGGTGCTCAACATCGCTTGCATCATCGTTGCCCTCTCGGGGGTCGAGGTGACCGAGTTCCTGGTGTCGTCCTTCTTGCTGGGCATAGGCTGGAACTTCATCTTCACGGGGTCGACCACGCTGTCTTTGCAGGCTTACCGCCCGGAAGAAAAAGACCGCGCTCAGGGCGCCATCAACTTCTGCGTGTTTGCCACCATGGCCATCACCTCGTTCTCGTCGGGGGCGTTGGTCACGACGCAGGGCTGGACCTGGATCAACCTGGGCTCGATCCTGCCCGTGGCGATCATTGCGTTGTCGCTGTTGTGGACTGCTCTGCGTCTGCCCAGCGCGCCAAAACCGTGAGGGCAGCGGTTTCACTGCGCAACACGGCCGACCCCAGCGAGACGGGCGCATAACCGGCTTGCGCCAGCGCCGCTTCCTCGGCCGGGCTCCAGCCGCCCTCGGGGCCGAGCGCGGCACACAGCGCAGGGTGCTCACCCAGCGTCACCCGCGCCGCCTTTTGCGCATCGGGGGCCAGGCTCAGGCGCATCCACAGCGCTCCATCGCCCACCACCGACAGGCCATCGCGCAGCCACTGACCCAGGCTTTGCACCGGTTCAATCAGCGGCAACAGGTCGCGCCCCGATTGCTCGCAGGCCCCGGCGGCGATGGCCTGCCAGTGCGCCACCCGTTTGGTCGCCCGTTCACCCTGCAGGCGCACCACGGTGCGCTCGGTGGTCAGGGGCACCAACCGGGTCACGCCCAATTCGGTGGCTTTTTCAACCAACCAATCCATGCGCTCATTGGCGGGCATGCCCACGGCCAGGGTCACGGCCCGCAGCGGCCTGGCCTGCACCGGGCGAGTGGCCAGAATCCGGGCGCTCACCTCCTGACGACCCATGCGGACCACCTCGGCGGTCCAGGCGCCGCCGATGCCGTCAAACACACTCAAGGGGTCGCCCGGTTGCAGGCGCAGCACCTGGGCGTGTCGAGCCGCTGCCGCCGGCAAGTCAAACACCGCTTGCGGCGCCAAGGGCAGGGGGCAATACAGGCGCGTCATCGGTCAGACGCGACCGTAGGCGAAGCCCACCTGCGGGGTGGTGCCTTCGATCTCATCGATCAGCCGCAACAACGGCGTGAGTTCGCGATAACGCGCCGCCGTGGCCCGGATGTATCCGATGAAGCGCGGCGCATCGGCCAAATACTTGGGTTTGCCATCGCGCAGCGTCAAGCGGGCGAAGATGCCCGCCACCTTCAGGTGGCGTTGCAACCCCATCCACTCAACGGCCCGATAAAACGCGCCAAAATCCTGATGCCAATCCTCAAAATCGAGCAGACCCGTCTGGCGCGCCCGCTCCCAATAACGGATGCTGACATCGAGCACCAGGTCTTCGTCCCAGCTGAGGAAGGCATCGCGCATCAGGCTGGCGATGTCGTAGGTGATCGGGCCATGCAGCGCATCCTGAAAATCCAGCACTCCCAGCGGCCCCTGTTCATCGTCGCGAACCATCAGGTTGCGGGGCATGAAGTCGCGGTGGACAAACACCTGTGGCGCAGCCAGGTTGCGTTGCACGATCGCATCGAAGGCCTGCGTCAGGGTCGATTGCTGGGCCGCGCTCAGCGTCACACCCCGGTGTTGTTGCACATACCAGTCCGGAAACAACGCCAGTTCGCGCCGCAGCACTGCCGCGTCGTAGGCCGGCAACACACCGGGCTGACTGGCGGTTTGCCAAGGCAAAAGCACATCGAGGGCTTGTTTGAACCAAGGCAGGTTGGTGGCGCCGCCCTCGGGGTCGAGCACCTGCATCAGCGTGCGTTGCCCCAGGTCGCTGAGCAACAAAAAGCCCTGCGCTTCCTCCCAGGCCAAGATCTGCGGCGCATTCAGCCCCGCCTGAGCCATCAGCCCGGCCACTTTCACAAAGGGGCGACTGTCCTCCTTGTCGGGCGGCGCGTCCATCACCACCCGGGTGCCGGCCGCGGCATCGACCCGAAAATACCGCCTGAAACTGGCGTCGGCGGACGCCAGGCGCACGCTCTCGGGGCGCAGGCCAGGTTCGGACAAGCCCTGCAACCAGTGAAAAAATGCCAGGGAGCGGGCCGGGTCGGACCAGCCCAAGGCCAGGATGAAATCGGGGGTGGGTGCGCTCATGGATAATTCATTGTAAATACACCCACTGTTTTCATGCTGCGACTCCTGCTTCCCTCGTCTGTGCTGTGGCTGTGTCTGGCCACTTTGCCGGCGCAGGCGCAGGCGCCTGCCATGGGCGCGCGCAGCAGCAACGCCCTGCAAGAAAAAATCAACGCCGAGCAGCGTGCCCAGCGACCGACTCTGGTGGAGGCCGACAGCATCTCGGGCACCCCTGATGTCGAGTTGTTGTTGCAAGGGCGCGCTGTTTTGCGTCGTGCCGACACCGTGATTCGGGCTGAACGCATCGATTACAACATCGAGCAAGACCGCCTCAAGGCCGACGGCGGGGTCAGCCTCAACCGCGGCGGCAACCTGTTTCAGGGCACCGAACTCGACCTGTCCGTGGACGCCTTCAGCGGGTTCTTCATTCAGCCTCAATATCAGTTTCTCAAAGGAGGGGGCTATGGCCAGGCGAGCCGGATCGAGTTCATTGACAGCCAGCGCAGCGTGGCGCGCAACGCCACTTACACCACCTGCAGCGCCAAGCCCGGCCCCAGCTGGTTGCCCGACTGGATCGTGCGGGCGACCGAGCTCAGCATGGACAGCGAGCGCAACGAAGCGCGTGCCAAGGGCGCCAGCCTGCGCTTCAAGGATGTCACGGTGCCGGTGCCTGAAATCAGCTTTCCTCTCAGCGATGAGCGCAAATCGGGATTGTTGCCGCCCCTGATCGGCGTGGACACGGCCAACGGGCTGACCTACATCCAGCCCTATTACTTCAATCTGGCCCCCAACCGCGACGCCACCTTGACCACCAACCTCTATGCCCGCCGTGGCCTGAGCTTGGGTGGCGAATTCAGATACCTCGAGCGCACGTTGCCCGACACCCGGGGTGAAATCCGTTTCAATTACCTGGCCCAGGATCAATTGCGGGGTGGCCAGCGCTGGGTCTACTCGCAGCAACACACCGGTTACACCAGCGTCTATGACCAGGACGTCCGAGTCCACTTCAACCTCAATCGCGTCAGCGACGACAACTACTGGAAGGATTTTCCCTTCTCGGCCGGCATCGCCAACCAGCGCATCTTGCCCTTTGATGTCAACCTCAGCAGCAGCCGGGGCGACTGGACCACCACCGTGCGCAGCTTGCGCTGGCAAACTGTTGCCGACGTCTCCGCGCCCATCACCCCGCCCTACGACCGCAGCCCGCAAATCGGCTTGCAGTATGCGCGCAGCACCGACCATTGGGATCTGGGCTGGAGCAATGACCTGACCACGTTCAGTGCAGACCGCCTGCAAGCCTGTTTGGCCAACACCCCCCTGACCCGGATCACCGACTGCCAGCCCAATGCGACCCGGCTGGCCAGTCAGTTCCGCGTCGCCCGACCGCTGCAAAGCGGCTGGCTCAAGCTGACACCCAAATTCACCTACACGGCACGCCAGTATCAGTACGACAATTCTCACATTGGTCGCGATAACACCGTCTACCGCCAGGGGGTGGCCTTGCCCACCTTCAGCCTGGACGGTACCGCCCGCTTCGAGCGCAGCACCCTGTTTCAGGGGCGCCAGTGGCTTCAGACCCTCGAGCCCAGGCTGCTGTATGTCAACACCCCCTATCGCGATCAGTCGGCGTTTCCGGTGTATGACACCGCTCGCTACGATTTCAATTTCGCCACCATCTTCTCTGAAAACCCCTACACCGGTTACGACCGCGTGTCCGACAACCGATCACTGACCCTGGGGGCCATCACCCGTTTCCTCAACCCCGCCGACGGCGCGGAAGGCGCCCGTTTTGGCATCGCCCAAAGGATGCGATTGCGCGAGCAAAGGGTGTTGTTGCCCGGTGAGTTGCCGATCAATGACCGCCTCAGTGACTTGCTGTTGGGGGCCACCGTCAACCTCAATCGGCAGTGGTTGCTCGACTCCACCCTTCAGTACAACCCCAAGACCCGATCCTCCGAGCGCGCCAGCGTTGGCGCCCGCTACAACCCCACGCCTTATCGCCTGGTCAATGTGTCCTATCGCAATCAGGAGCAATACCAAAGCGAGTTGCTCGACATCGGCTGGCAATGGCCCCTGAATGACTTGTGGGGGGATACAGGCAAAGATTTGGGTTCGGGCCAGGGGCAGGGTGAGGGGCGCTGGTATTCGGTCGCTCGCCTCAACTACAGCCTGGCCGATAAACGCCTGGCCGACACCCTCATGGGACTGGAATACGATGCCGGGTGCTGGCTCGGCCGGGTGGTCTTGCAGCAGCAGCAATTGGGCCCCTTGGTCAATACCCGCCGGATCATGTTCCAATTGGAATTTTCCGGCTTTGGCCGGGTCGGGGCCAATCCATTGCAACAACTTCAAACCCAAATTCCCCGCTACCAAATGTTGCGGGACAATCGGCTGATCAACCCCAGCCGGTTTGGCCTGTACGATTGACCTCATGCGACCCTTTCTTTCCTTCTACGCCAGACTGCTGTGTGCGCTGCTGATGTGCAGTGCCAGCTTGTCGGCTCAGGCGCAAACCCTGCGCCAGGAGCCGGCCACGGGCAATGCCCGCTTGGGCCTGAATGTGACCCCCGGTCTGCTGGCGGCCCCTGAGCGATCGGCCAATTTCATCGTGGCTTTGGTCGACAGCGAACCCATCACCAACCACGATGTGCGCATCGCGATCGAGCGTTTGCGGGCCCAGGCGACGCAGTCCGGCATGACCTTGCCCGGGCCCGAGCAGTTGGCACGCGACGCCCTTGAAATGCTCATCTTTGAACGCAGTCAGTTGCAATGGGCCAAACTCAGTGGTTTGCGCGTCAGCGATGAAGACATCAACGGCGTGGTCGAAACCCTGGCCCAGCGCAACCAGCTCAGTGTCAATGAGTTTTATCGCGCGTTGGAGCGTCAGGGCACCAGCAAAAAACGCTTTCTCGACAACCTGCGCGATCAGCAAACCCTCAAGCGCTTGCGCGACCGCGATGTGCCCGGCCGCATCGTGGTTTCCGAGCCGGAAATCGACCGCTACCTGAGCGAGCAAAAAGCCGCCATGTCGCAAAAGGGCGGCTTGGAACTGGCGCAGATCCTCCTGCCTTTGTCCGACGGGGCCAGCCCTGAACAGATCGCACAGGCCGAGCAAACTGCTCGCAGCTGGTTGCGCGAAATCAGCCAAGGGGCCGATTTCCATGCCATCGCCCGCCAGCGCTCAGGCGCACCCGACCGCATCGAAGGGGGGCGCATGGGCCTGCGCGAAGCCGACCGCTATCCCGAACTGTTTTTGGATGCCACCCGCAACACCCCGGTCGGGGGCGTGGTGGGGCCGATTCGCTCCGGGGCAGGCTTCCACCTGCTCAAGGTCATCGAGCGTCGTCAGGCAGGGGTGCTCACCATGGCGCAGACCCGGGCCCGCCACATCCTGATCAAACCCGGTGGCAACCTGAGCCAAAATGCCGTGCGCTTGCGTTTGCTCCAATTCAAAAATGACATCGAAAGCGGCCGCGAGGATTTCGCCCAAATGGCTCGCCAGCACTCGCAAGATGCCAGCGCCGCTCAAGGCGGTGACCTGGGCTGGGCGGTGCCCGGTCAGTTCGTGCCCGAATTCGAACAAGTGATGGAAGGTTTGCAGCCGGGGCAGATCTCTGACCCCTTGCTCAGCCGCTTTGGCGTTCACCTGATTCAGGTTTTGGAGCGCCGTGAAGTCCCGCTGACGCCGCGCCAGGAGCGTGACTACGCCAAGGACATGTTGCGCGAGGCCAAATACGACCAGACCCTGGAAGCCTGGGCGCGCGAGATTCGTGGCAAAGCCTACATCGAATACCGCGAGCCGCCCCTGTGAAGCACATCGCGCGCAAGCGCTTCGGCCAGCACTTTCTGACCGACCCTGCCGTCATCGATGCCATCGTGCGGGGCATCGACCCCAAGCCGGGTCAGCCCATGGTCGAGATCGGCCCCGGCTTGGCGGCTCTGACTCAGCCGCTGGTCGAGCGCCTGGGCCGGCTCACCGTCATTGAGCTCGATCGCGACCTGGCGCACCAACTGCGCCAGCACCCGCAGTTGCGGGTGGTCGAATCCGATGTCTTGCGGGTCGACTTCAGGGCCTTGGCTCTGGAGTGCGGTGTGTCCCGGTTGCGGGTGGTGGGCAACTTGCCCTACAACATCTCTTCCCCCATTTTGTTTCACCTCTTGGACCATGCGCAGGTCATTGAAGACCAACACTTCATGCTGCAAAAAGAAGTCGTCGAACGCATGGTCGCCGTGCCCCGCAGTGCCGCTTACGGGCGATTGAGTGTCATGCTGCAATGGCGCTACGAGATGGATCACTTGTTTGACATCGGACCCGACGCCTTTGACCCACCGCCCAAGGTCGATAGCGCCATCGTGCGCATGGTGCCCCGATCCCACCCACTGCCGCTGGATGTGGGGGTGCTCTCCGAGTTGGTGCAGGTTGCCTTCAGCCAAAGGCGCAAACTGCTGCGCCACACCCTGGGGGTGTGGCTGCAACAAAAACAACTGGGTGTGGCGTTTGATGTGCAACGGCGGGCCGAAGAAGTGCCCGCCGAGGAATACTGGCGCCTGGCTCAGGCGGCGGTCATCCAGTAGCCCGCATTGAAGGGGCTACTCATGCGCAGGGCCATGGGCGAGATGTCCACCAGCTTGTCGGTGGGCATCTTCTCGGTTTCACCGACTTCAATGCCCAGCGTCTCGGGCGACAGGGCGCGATCGCCTTCGGCCACCGGGGCGCGCGCCACCGAAAACGAATAAAAGCAGCGAAAGGGCACCTTGCGGTCCGACCAGTACTCGGCGATTTCGCGGAACACGTCCAGCAGTTGCTCGCGCGCTTCTTTGTCGAACTTGGCGTGAGCCGGCAGATGTTCGAGCACCAGAATGAATCCGGGCTGCGGCCCCGACTTGTGCAAGGGATCGGTCATGCCGTCAAACAAAGAATCGAAATTCTTGCTGGAATGGGCGGCCAGCATGAACTGCTGGGTGATCGTGTCCAGCACGTCTTGTTTGCTCAGGGCTTGAGACAAATTGGCGTACAAAAAGTGATGCCCCAGATGCTGGGCAGACTCTTGCAGATCCGCCACCCGGTGGGCGCGGATCGACTGAACGATGTTGGTCTTGATGTGACGAAGCGGCGTATCCATCTTCGTGGCTTCCTTGTTATGGTCTAGAAAACGCAGCGGAACAACAACGGCAAACCAGATGACCCGGCTTTTTGTTGCAAAGCAGCAAATTGCCTGTTTCGGGTTTACCCCAAAAAATCCACAACCGCTAGTGTGAAGGAAAAGTCATCAAAACGCAAGTCACCCCTGCGTTTAACCATGAAGCTTGATCAAGGTCTGCCCCTCACAAAGTGTTGCCTTTTTACCACAATTAATTGGGGTCTGACCCCAATTAATGGTTGCTTTTTGGCTACAAATGGGTCAACGGCTGTTGTTGGCGTCGACGACGGTGAGGGCGGTCATGTTCACGATGCGGCGCACGGTGGTGCTGGCCGTCAGGATGTGAACGGGTTTGGCGGCGCCCAGCAAAACCGGGCCGATGGCGATGTTGCCGCCGGCGGCGGTTTTGAGCAGGTTGTAAGAAATGTTGGCCGCGTCCAGGTTGGGCAGCACCAGCAGGTTGGCCGAGCCGCTCAGGGTGCTGCGCGACATGATGGCGTTGCGCGCCACCGGATCGAGCGCCACGTCGCCGTGCATTTCGCCGTCGATTTCCAGCCAGGGTGCGCGTTGCTGCACCAGGGCCAGTGTTTCGCGCATCTTGACCGCCGTGGGCTGATCGCTGCTGCCGAAGTTGGAGTGCGACAACAATGCGGCCTTGGGCCGGATGCCAAAACGAAGCATTTCTTCGGCCGCCATGATCGTGATCTCGGCCAGTTGCTCGGCGCTGGGGTCATAGTTCAGGTGCGTGTCGACCAAAAACACCTGGCGGTCGGGTAACAACAGGCCGTTCATGCAGGCGTAGGTTTTGACCCCGATCCGATGACCAATGACTTGGTCGATGTACTGCAAGTGAACCGGCGGCGTGCTCCAGGTGCCGCAAATCAGGCCATCGACATCGCCCTTGTGCAGCAGCATCGAGCCGATCAGGGACAAACGACGGCGCATGTCGATTTTGGCCAGGGTTTCGGTCACGCCCTTGCGCTCGGTCATGCGGTGGTAGGTTTGCCAGAAATCGCGGTAGCGGTCGTCTTGCTCGACGTTGACCACATGGTAATCGGTGCCTTCGACCATGCGCAAGCCAAACTTTTCGATGCGCTTGGCAATCACCGCGGGGCGGCCAATCAGCGTCGGAATGGCCAGACCTTCGTCGACCACGATTTGCGCCGCACGCAGCACGCGCTCGTCTTCGCCCTCGGCATAGGCGACGCGTTTTTTGCTGGCTTTTTTGGCGGCCGCATAAATCGGCTTCATGATCGAGCCCGAGGCGTAGACGAAGCCTTCCAGGCGCTCGCGATAGGCTTCCATGTCGGTGATCGGGCGGGTCGCCACGCCCGAGTCGGCGGCGGCCTGCGCCACGGCCATGGCAATTTTGATCATCAGGCGCGGGTCAAACGGCTTGGGGATCAGGTATTCGGGGCCAAAGGCCAGGGTTTCGCCCGAATAAGCGGCCGCCACGACTTCGCTTTGCTCGGCCTGGGCCAACTCGGCGATGGCGTACACCGCCGCAATTTCCATCTCGGTGGTGATGGTCGAAGCTCCGGCGTCGAGCGCACCCCTGAAAATGTAGGGGAAACACAGGACGTTGTTGACCTGGTTGGGGTAGTCGCTGCGACCGGTCGCCATGACCACATCGTCGCGCACCTTGCGCACTTCTTCGGGCAGGATTTCGGGGGTCGGGTTGGCCAGCGCCAAAATGAGCGGGCGGGCGGCCATGGCTTGCACCATTTCGGGTTTGAGCACGCCACCTGCCGACAGGCCCAAAAACACGTCGGCACCGGCGATCACCTCGGCCAGTTTGCGCGCATCGGTTTTTTGGGCGTACTGGATTTTGTCTTCGTCCATGAGCTCGGTGCGACCCTCGTAGACCACGCCAGCCAGGTCGGTCACCCAGATGTTCTTGCGCGGCAGGCCGAGTTTGACCAGCAGGCCCAGGCAGGCCAGTGCCGCAGCGCCGGCGCCCGAGACCACCAGTTTGACATCGGTCAAGTTCTTGCCGACCACCTTCAGGCCGTTGATGATGGCCGCACCCACCACGATGGCGGTGCCGTGCTGGTCGTCGTGGAAGACCGGGATGCGCATGCGCTCGCGCAACTTGCGCTCGACATAAAAACAATCGGGGGCCTTGATGTCTTCGAGGTTGATGCCGCCAAAAGTGGGTTCGAGCGCGGCGATGATGTCGACCAGCTTGTCCGGGTCTTTTTCGTTGAGTTCGATGTCAAACACATCGATGCCGGCAAATTTTTTGAACAACACCCCTTTGCCTTCCATGACCGGCTTGGAGGCCAGCGGGCCGATGTCGCCCAGGCCCAGCACGGCGGTGCCGTTGGTCACCACCGCCACCAGGTTGCCTTTGCTGGTGTATTTGTAGGCGGCGTTGGGGTCTTTGGCGATTTCTTCGCAGGGTGCGGCCACGCCGGGCGTGTAGGCCAGGGCCAAATCACGCTGATTCACCAGTTGCTTGGTGGCCTGGATCGAGATTTTGCCGGGGCGGGGGTTCTGGTGGTAGTCCAGCGCGGCGCGGCGCAATTCTTGTTGGGCCGAGGTCTGGGGGGTGTTTTTATCGCTCATGGATGCTCCTCATCACGTGCAACATCGAGCGGTCACACGGATTCATTGATGCTGACATTGTAGGTGCTGCCCCCGCCTCTGCCCGGTCGGTCAGGTTGATGCACCTTTTACAAAATGGGGTGAAATCGGCCTCAGCGCATCAGGGCTTCGATCTCGTCGGCGCGCACCGGCACGTCGCGCGTGATCAGTTCGCAGCCGGTCCCGGTCACCACGGCGTCGTCTTCGATGCGGATGCCGATGTGCCAGAAGCGCTCGGGGACATCGGGCGCCGGGCGCACGTACAGACCCGGCTCGAGGGTCAGCACCATGCCCGGGCGCAAGATGCGGCTGGGGCGTTCTTGCACCGTCTGGCCGCTGAGGGGGTCGGTGCGTGAGGTCAGTTGCTGCGACTCGGACGGTTCGACATAGCTGCCGCAATCGTGCACATCCATGCCCAACCAATGGCTGGTGCGATGCATGTAAAAACGGAAATACGCCCGTTTTTCGATCACATCGTCGAGCAAGCCGACCTGGTCTTTGAGCAGCAGCCCCTCGTCAAGCAGGCCTTGCGACAGCACCCGCACCGCCGCCAGGTGCGGGTCGTTGAAGCGTGCGCCGGGTTTTGTCGCGGCAGCCGAGGCCTCTTGTGCCGCCAAGACGATGTCGTACAAGGCGCGCTGGGGCGCGGTAAACCGGCCATCGGCGGGAAACGTGCGGGTGATGTCGCTGGCATAACCGTCGAGCTCGCAACCGGCGTCGATCAGCACCAACTCGCCCGGTTGGAGGGGGGCAGTGTCGGCGCGGTAATGCAGCACGCAGGCATTGGCCCCGGCGGCAACGATCGAGGTGTAGGCCGGAAACTGCGAGCCGTGGCGGCGAAACTCGTGCAACAGTTCGGCTTCCAGGTGGTATTCACGCGCGTCTGCACCGGCGCGCAGCAAGCGGGCACTGGTTTGCATGGCGCGCACATGGGCCCCGGCGCTGATCTGAGCCGCGCGGCGCATGGTGGCCAACTCGGTGGCGTCTTTGATCAGCCGCATCTCGTCGAGCAAGGCGCACAGGTCGGCTTGCGACTCGGGGCACTGCACCCCCATCCGGACGCGCCCGCGCACCTGGCCCAGCCAGCCCTCGATCTGGGCCGCCAAACCCTCGTGGGTGGCAAACCCAAACCACACCGTCTGGCGGTTTTCGAGCAAGCGCGGCAGCAAGGTGTTGAGCTCGGTCACCGAGTGTGCTTCGTCGACCCCCAACGCCTGCGGCGCGGCCTCGGGGCCCAGCCGGTAGCCGTCCCAAATTTCGCGCTCCAGGTCCTTGGGCTGGCACAACAAGGTGCTGCGCCCATCGGCAGACAGCACCAACCAGGCGTTGGGTTCGGTGAACCCCGTCAGGTAATGAAAATACGAATCGTGCCGGTACGGAAAACCGCTGTCGCGGTTGCGCGCCCGCTCGGGGGCCGTGGGCACCACCGCCACGCCGCCCTCGCCCAGTTGCCGGGCCAGTCGCGCCCGGCGTGCGGCATAGATCGCCTTCATGTCATCAGCCATAGACTTTCCTCAGTTCATTCAGTCGCTCGGGCGTGCCCACATCGACCCAGCGACCCGTGTAGAGCGCGCCACCGACCCAGCCCAGATCCATGGCATGGCGCAGCCACGGAGCCAAGGCCAGGCGTTCGCCTTGCGGGTTGCCTGCCGGCACCGCGCACACCGGCAGGGAAAAAAACGTGCGTTTGTACAGGCCCAGCGTGCTGAAGGTGTAGCGGGCCCGCGCATCGCCCGGTTTCAAATTCAAGACCCGATCATGATCCAAGCCAAAATCCCCTTGGGGGTTGTGGGGCGGGTTGGGCACCAGCCACAACCGCGCCCGATTGCTTGACGCCGCCAAAGCAGCCATGTCGGCTTGGGCAAAAGACCAGTCGGGTGCAAACACATCGCCCGCCACCACCCAAAACACCTCCGCCAAATGCGGCAGGGCACGCACAATGCCGCCTGCGGTTTCCAGCGCACCTCCAAAATCACGGCCTTCTTGCGAATAAGTGATTGCTAACTTTAATTGGGGGTCGCCGGGATCGCTCCAGACCGGCCCGAGGCGCGCCACCACCTGGTCTTCCAGCCAGGCGGTGTTGACCACCACATGGGCATGCCCGGCCTGCGCCAGGCGTCGCAGATGCCAGCCCAGCAACGGCAGCCCGCCCAGATCCAGCAAAGGTTTGGGCGTGACATCGGTCAGCGGTCGCATCCGCTCGCCCCGGCCGGCCGCCAACACCAGCGCCGTCGCCGCTTGCTTGTGCGCATCGTTCATGCGCACAAGTGTAAGCCTGTTGATGCCCCGGGCAAGCCCGCCGTCAGTTCTCCCTGTAAGGTCAGAATACAATCAAAGTTTGTCTGACCCTTTACCCCGTTTCATCCCCATGGCACCTCAAACCTTGATGGCCAACGCCATCCGCGCCCTGACCATGGACGCTGTCCAGCAAGCCAACTCCGGGCACCCCGGCGCTCCCATGGGCATGGCTGACATGGCCGTCGCACTCTGGAAAAACCACCTGCGCCACAACCCGGCCAACCCGCAATGGGCCAACCGCGACCGCTTCGTGCTCTCCAACGGTCACGGCTCGATGCTGATTTATGCGCTGTTGCACCTCAGCGGCTACGACCTGCCCATGCAAGAGCTGAAAAACTTCCGCCAGCTTCACAGCAAAACCGCCGGCCACCCCGAAGTCGGCATCACCCCTGGCGTGGAGACCACCACCGGCCCCCTGGGACAAGGCATCACCAACGCCGTGGGCATGGCGCTGGCCGAAAAACTGCTGGCGACCGAATTCAACCGCCCCGGCCACACCGTGGTCGATCACCACACCTATGTGTTTTTGGGCGATGGTTGCCTGATGGAGGGCATCAGCCACGAGGCCTGCTCGTTGGCCGGTGCCTGGAAGCTGAACAAACTGATTGCCCTGTACGACGACAACGGCATCTCGATCGACGGCCAGGTCGCGCCCTGGTTCGGCGACGACACCGCGCAGCGTTTCAAGGCCTATGGATGGCAAGTGCTGGGCCCCATCGACGGCCATGACGCCGCTGCCGTCAGTGCCGCCATCGACACCGCCCGCCACAGCGCCACCCAGCCCACGCTCATCATCTGCAAGACCCACATCGGCAAAGGCAGCCCGAACCGCGCCAACACCGCCAAAGCCCATGGCGAGCCGTTGGGGGCCGAAGAAATCAAACTCACCCGCGAGGCCCTGGGCTGGACGCACGAGCCCTTCGCGATCCCCGCCGAGGTCTACGACCTCTGGAGCGCCAAAGCCAGCGGCCAGCAAGCCGAATCCGCCTGGAACCGCGTTTTTGCCGCCTATCAAAAGGCGCATCCTGAATTGGCGGCCGAATTCCTGCGCCGCGCCAGCGGTCAATTGCCGACCCAGTTCGATCAGATCGTCGTCGACGCCGTCGTCGCCGCACACCAGAAGGCAGAAACCGTGGCCAGCCGCAAGGCCAGCCAACTGGCCCTGACCGAACTCACCGCCCGGCTGCCCGAGTTGCTCGGCGGCAGCGCCGACCTGACGGGTTCCAACCTCACCAACACCCCCAGCACGCCCAACCTGCGTGTCAACCTGGCCGGCGACGTGGTTCGCAACGAGGCCGGGCAAGGGGGCCGCCACATCAACTACGGCGTGCGCGAATTCGGCATGGCTGCCATCATGAACGGCGTCGCCTTGCATGGCGGCTACATCCCCTACGGCGGCACTTTCCTCACCTTCAGCGACTATTCACGCAACGCCATTCGCATGGCCGCGCTCATGAAGCAGCGCGTGGTCCATGTGTTCACCCACGATTCCATCGGTCTGGGCGAAGACGGCCCCACCCACCAATCGGTCGAGCACGCCGCCAGCCTGCGCCTGATCCCCAACCTGGATGTCTGGCGCCCGGCCGACACCGCCGAGACCACGGTTGCCTGGGCCATCGCCCTGCGCAACGCCCAGCGCCCCACCGCGCTCTTGCTCAGCCGCCAGAACCTGCCCTATCTGCCCAAGCCGACCTCGGACGTCGCGCCCAACGCCAGCGGGCTCGACGCCATTGCCCACGGTGCCTACATCGTCGCCGAACCCAAAGAAGTCGGCCTTCAGCGCAAAGCCCAGGCCGTGATCATCGCCACCGGCTCCGAAGTCACCCTGGCCCTGCAAGCCCAAGCCCTGCTGGCCCAGCGCGGCATCGCCACCCGCGTGGTGTCCATGCCCAGCACCACCACTTTCGATCGCCAGAGCGTCGCCTACAAACGCAGCGTCTTGCCCGACGGCATCCCGCGCATCGCGGTCGAAATGGGCGTCACCGACTTCTGGTGGAAATACGGCGTTGCCGCCGTCGTGGGCATCGACACCTACGGCGAAAGCGCCCCGGCCGGCGTCCTCTTCAAACACTTCGGCTTCACCCCCGAAAACGTCGCCGACACCGTCCACCAGGCATTAATTGGGGTCTGACCCCAATTAATGGTCGTTTTAAAACAACAAATCATCGAAAGGAAAACTCTCATGGCGATCAAGATTGGTATCAATGGCTTTGGCCGCATCGGGCGCATGGTGTTTCGCGCTGCGGTTCAGAATTTCCAGGACATTGAAGTGGTGGGCATCAACGATTTGCTCGAGCCCGATTACCTGGCCTATATGCTCAAGTACGACAGCGTGCATGGACGCTTCAAGGGCGAGATTTCGGTCGAGGGCAACACCCTGGTCGTCAATGGCCGGAAAATCCGCCTGACCGCCGAGCGCGATCCCGCCAACCTGAAGTGGAATGAGGTGGGCGCCGATGTCGTGATCGAGGCCACCGGCCTGTTCCTGGACAAGGCCTCGGCCGAGAAGCACCTGGCGGCCGGTGCCCCAAAAGTCCTGATGTCGGCCCCGTCCAAAGACGACACCCCGATGTTCGTCTATGGCGTCAACCACGCCACTTATGCGGGTCAGGCGATCATCTCCAACGCATCGTGCACCACCAACTGCCTGGCTCCCGTGGCCAAGGTGCTCCACGACAAGTGGGGCATCAAGCGCGGTCTGATGACCACCGTGCACGCCGCCACCGCCACCCAGAAAACCGTTGACGGCCCGAGCAACAAAGACTGGCGCGGCGGCCGTGGCATTTTGGAAAACATCATTCCGTCGTCCACCGGTGCCGCCAAGGCTGTGGGCGTCGTCATCCCCGAGCTCAACAAGAAACTCACCGGCATGTCGTTCCGTGTCCCCACCTCCGACGTGTCGGTGGTGGACCTGACCGTCGAGCTCAACAAGGAAGCCGACTACAAAGAAATTTGTGCCGAAATGAAAGCGCAAAGCCAGGGCGCCCTGAAAGGCATTTTGGGCTACACCGAAGACAAGGTGGTGGCCACCGACTTCCGCGGCGAGTCCTGCACTTCGGTGTTTGACGCCGAAGCCGGTATCGCGCTGGACAAGACCTTCATCAAGGTCGTGTCGTGGTACGACAACGAGTGGGGCTACTCGAACAAGTGCCTGGAGATGGCGCGCGTGATGGCGCGTTGATCGAACCCGACTGATTCCTGAGCAGGTCAGTCCGCAACGGCATTCCACGCTGACGTGGGATGCCGTTTTTTTTGCGGGCCGCCAAGGGATAAAACCCCGGTCACCCTGTGTGTGTCGCAGGGCTCGGTTAACATCACCCCCATGAGCATCCCCCTCCTGCCCTATCAAGAGCGCATCCACGCCGCCATCGCCCACAAGAAGGTGCTGGCCATCCGTGGTTTGGGCAGCAAAGATTTTTTGGGTCACCCGCCACCGCCCGACGCCGAAGTGTTGGACACCACCACCCTGAACGGGATCATCAGCCACGAACCGACCGAGCTGGTGATCACTGCCTACGCCGGAACGCCGGTGCGCGAGATCGAGCAGGCGCTGGCGCAGCACGGCCAGTGGCTGCCTTTTGATCCGCCCCACTATCAGGGACAGGGGGGCACCTTCGGGGGTTTGGTGGCCGCCGGCATGGCGGGCCCGGCCCGGGTGTCGGTGGGCGGCGTGCGCGACCATGTGCTGGGCTTGGCCATGTTCAACGGCTTGGGACAGCATTTGCGCTTTGGGGGCCAGGTCATGAAAAACGTCGCGGGCTACGATGTCTCGCGCCTGATGGCGGGCAGCATGGGCACTTTGGGCCTGATCACCGAAATTTCGATGAAAGTGTTGCCCTTCCCGGTGGCCGAAGCCAGCCTGATGTTTGCCATGCCGCAACAAGCCGCCTTGGATGCGGTGCATCGGTGGGCCGCGCAACCCTTGCCCCTGAATGCCTCGTGCTGGGTGTTTGACGACACCGCCGCCACGCCGCAGGGCTATCTGTTTGTGCGTTTGCGTGGGGCGCAGGCCGCCGTGCAAAGCGCGCAAGCGCGGATGTTGGCGGATGTCAAAGCCTTGGGCCATCACGGGCAAGCCATGGACACCCGTGAGGCGGCCGCCGATTGGGCCGCCTGCGCCAACCAGACCCTGCCTTTTTTTCAACCCCCCAGTCCTGAGCACGCTTTGTGGCGACTCTCGTTGCCGCCCACCACCCCGGCGTTGGTGCTGCCGGCCAGTCCCCTGATTGAATGGCACGGGGGTTTGCGCTGGATCTGGGCGCCGATGCACCAGGCCGACGCCTTGCGTGAAATGGCGCAGCGCCTGGGCGGGCACGCCAGCCTCTGGCGAGCCAGCCAAGCCCATGGCGCCCAAGACTTTGCCGTCGGGTACCAAAGCCCGCTCAGCCCCGCCTTGCAGGCCATCAGTCAACGGTTGCAAGCCCAGTTTGATCCGCACGGGGTGTTTCGCACCGGTCGCCTCATGCCCGCCGCTTCGGCCGCCCCCGCCGTCACTGGGGCCTGAACCATGCAAACCCAACTCGCCCCCCGATACCAAGGCACCCCTGAAGGCCAGGAAGCCGAAGCGATTTTGCGCAAATGCGTGCACTGCGGCTTTTGCACCGCCACCTGTCCCACGTATCAACTGCTGGGCGACGAGCTCGACGGACCGCGCGGGCGCATTTATCTCATCAAGCAGGTGCTGGAAGGCGCTCAGCCCACGCGCAAAACCCAGCTGCACCTCGACCGCTGCCTGACTTGCCGCAACTGCGAAAGCACCTGTCCCAGCGGCGTGCAGTACGGCCATCTGGTCGATATCGGGCGCAAGCTCGTCGACGAGCAAGTGCCCCGCCCGGGCGGTGAACAATTCTTGCGCAACACCTTGGCCAGCGGCCTGAATTCGCCGTTGTTCGGCCCCGCCATGAAGCTGGGGCAGGCGGTGCGCGGTTTGCTGCCGCGCAAGTTGCGCGACAAAGTGCCGGCGCCGCAAAGTGCCGGTGCCTGGCCCAGCGCCACCCACGAACGCAAAGTGCTGATGCTGGCAGGCTGCGTGCAGCCTGCCATGCAACCCAACATCAACAGCGCCACCGCCCGCGTGCTCGATGCCGCCGGCATCCAGACCGTGGTGGCGGCCAGTGCCGGTTGCTGTGGCGGCGTCAAATTCCACCTCAACGATCAATCAGGCGCCATGGTTCAAATGCGCGCCAACATCGACGCCTGGTGGCCGCACATCGAGGCCGGGGCTGAAGCGATCGTCATGAACGCCTCGGGCTGCGGAGTCACCGTGAAAGACTACGGCCACATCCTGCGCGACGACCCGGCCTATGCCGACAAGGCGCGCCGGGTCAGCGAACTCACCCGCGACCTGAGCGAATTGCTGCCCGACATCGCTGCCGCGCTGCAGGGCCGATTGGGCGAGCGAGCGGCGGCCATGGGCACGTTGGCTTTCCATCCGCCTTGCACCTTGCAGCATGGGCAGCAGTTGCGCGGCGGCGTCGAGGAGCACCTGGGTCAGCTGGGTTTTGACGTCCGGCTGGCCCCGGTGGAATCGCACCTGTGCTGTGGTTCGGCGGGCACTTACTCGGTGCTGCAACCCGAAATTTCAGGGCAGTTGCGCGAGCGCAAACTGGGGCACCTGGCCGCCGTGCAACCCCAGGCCATCATCAGCGCCAACATCGGCTGCATCACGCACTTGCAAAGCGGTACCGAGACCCCGGTGCGCCATTGGGTTGAAATTCTCGATGCTTGTCTGAGCTCAGCCCCGGCCCGGGGCTGACGCCGCCAGCGGGATGTGCCGGCGCTCAGGCCGGATCGGCGGCGGTGGTCAGAACCGGCACCCGGGCGGCCAGGGCGCACATCAACTCGTAGCCGACCGTGCCAGCGGCCCATGCCACCTCATCGATCGGCAGCACTTGGCCCGTCTGGGCGCGACCCCACAGCGTCACCTCAGTGCCCTCATCGGCTTGGGGCGCATCCGACAAGTCGACCGCCAGCATGTCCATGCTGACCCGCCCCAGGGTGCGCGTGCGCACCCCCCCCACCAGCACCGGTGTGCCGGTGGCCGCATGGCGCGGATAACCATCGGCATAGCCGCACGCCACCACACCGATGCGCATCGCGCGCTCGGCGACAAAAGTCGAGCCATAACCCACCGTGTCGCCGGCTTGCAGCGTTTGCACCGCGATCAACTGGCTGCGCAAGCTCATGACAGGCTGCAAGCCCCAGTGCGCCATGCCGTGCTCGGGGAAGTCGGGCGAACTGCCGTACAGCGCAATGCCCGGGCGCACCCAGTCGGCGTGCGTCCCGGGGTGGCGCAACAGGGCCGCGCTGTTGGCCAGGCTGCGCTCACCGGCCAGATCGCGCGTCACCTCGTCAAACACCTGCATCTGATGCGCCACGCCCTTGGGGCCATCGGCGTCGCTGAAGTGGGTCATGTGCGACACCTCATCCACTTGGGACAGGGCCTGCAATCGAGCCCAGGCCGAGCGGTAGCGGTGCGGGGCAAAGCCCAGCCGGTTCATGCCCGAGTTGAGTTTTAAAAAAACCCGATGCGGCTCTTGCGTCTTGTGTCTGCTCAGGGCGTCGATTTGGGCGTCGTGGTGCACCGTGTGCCACAAGCCCAGGCGCGAACAGGTCTCCAGATCGCGCGCGTCAAACACCCCTTCGAGCAGCAACACGGGACCGCGCCAGCCTGCTGCACGCACCCGTTCGGCTTCGGCCAGATCCAGCAGCGCCAGGCCGTCGGCGCCGCGCAGGGCTTCCAGCACCCGCTCGATCCCGTGGCCGTAGGCATTGGCCTTGACCACCGCCCAAAGGCGGGCGTGCGGTGCGCGTTGCCGCAAAACCGACAAGTTTTGACGCAAGGCATCCAAATCGATCAAGGCATGAATGGGACGGGGCATATCAGGGTGTAGGATGCAGGTTGGATGCCAGGGAACTCTCGGTTCCCTAGTGTGCCATCAAAGCCACCCGGATCCTCGGGCCGGACCCCGGGTGACGAATCGGGGACGGCGGTGGGGCTTTACAAATGGCTTACACTGGCCAAACAAAACCGACATGGAAGTCTTTGAATTTTTAATGCCCATTTTCACCGAATACGGTTACCTGGCCGTGTTCGTGATGCTGCTGATTTGCGGCTTTGGCGTGCCCATCCCCGAAGACGTGACCTTGGTCACCGGGGGGGTCATTGCCGGCTTGGGCCATGCCGATGTTCACACCATGTTCGCGGTGGGCATGGCGGGGGTGCTGATCGGTGACGGCCTCATGTTCACCCTGGGTCGGGTTTACGGGCAGCGCATCATCCGCTTGCCGCTGTTTCACAGCGTCCTGACGCCAGAGCGCTTTGAGAAAGCCCAGGAGGCTTTCCAGAAATACGGCAAATGGGTCATGTTCGTCGCCCGCTTCCTGCCCGGTTTGCGCACCCCGGTGTTTTTCAGCGCCGGCATGAGTCACCGCGTCAGCTTTTTCACCTGGTTCATCATGGATGGCTTTGCCGCCATCATCAGCGTGCCCATCTGGGTGTATCTGGGCTATTTCGGCGCCCAGAACTGGGACTGGATGTTTGGCGTTTTGCGCCAATTCCAGCACGCCATCTTCGCCTTGCTCATCGTCGGCGCGGTCATCATCGGCTGGCGCTGGTGGCGCAAGCATCAGCGCAGCAAGGAAGTGGATCCCACTTGACGGGCTGCTGGCCGTTGCATGCGTCACGGTCATTTGCACAGTGTTGCGGCGATCTAAAGGCGACAAACCCCACTACACTGTTTGAATCCTTCGGAGTTCAACATGCCCAGCTTGCAAGATTTTGAAGTCAATGCCATCAACGGTACACCCCTGGATCTGCAAGCCTTGCGGGGCCGGGTGGTGCTGATCGTCAACACCGCCAGCGCCTGTGGTTTCACCCCCCAATTTGCGGGCTTGCAAAAGTTGCACGACGCCTTGGCCGAGCGCGGCTTGAGCATCATCGGTTTTCCGTGCAACCAGTTTGGGGGTCAGGACCCGGCGGACAACCCGCAGATCCATGCCTACTGCCAGCGCAACTACGGCGTGACCTTTGCCATGGCCGAAAAAATCGACGTCAATGGGGCGCAGGCGCACCCGCTGTTCAAATGGCTCAAAAAAGAAGGCCCCGGCTTGTTGGGCAGCGAGTTGATCAAGTGGAACTTCACCAAATTTTTGATCGATCGCGAGGGGCGGGTGGTGCGCCGCTATGCGCCCAACGATGATCCGGCGCGGCTGATGCCCGACATCGAGGCATTGCTTTAGCGCTCCCGCATGAGAGAGAAAACCTACCCCGTTTTCCTCAACCCCAGCCAGATCACCGCGCTCACCACCAGCGCCGCCCCCAGCACCTGTGAGGGCGCGATGGATTGCCCCAAAATCCACCACGCCAGCACCAAGGCAAAAATCGGTTCGACATTCATGATCGCCGAATAGTTGGCCGCGCCCAAGCGCGGCAACAAGGTGAACAACAGGGTAAAGGCCGTGCCGTACAAAAAACTCAAGGCCGCCAGCCCGCCCCACCCCGCAGCCGATTCGGGCCAATGCGGGCCGCCTTGCCAGGTGATCACGGCCAAGGCGATCACGCACGCGGTCACCATGTTGAACAGCGTGCGCCAACGCCCATCGAGCCCTACCGTTTCGTGTTGGGTCAGGATCAGCGCCAGGCCAAACGAAGCGCCTGCGGCCAGGGCAAAAGCCACGCCCGCCCCCATCTGCGCCCATTGGCTGCTGGCACCCAGACCCGAAGCCGCCCCCAGCACATCGAGCGCCAGCCCCAGCCCGAGCAAAATCACCGGCATCGCCAGCCCCATCGCCCGCGACGGCGCATTCTTGTAAATCACCCGGTCCCACAACGCCGTGAACAGCGGATAGGTGTTAAAAGCCAACAGCGCCAAGGCCACCGGCAAGCGCGCCACCGAGGCATAGAGGCACTGGCTCTGCAAGCCGATCAGGATGCCGATCAGCCACAGGGCCCGGCGCTGGCGCGTGGCCATCTGCATCAGCGGCACCCGTGCCGACCAGATCAACAAACCGACGGTCAGCGCCGTGACACCGCTGCGCACCGCCACGGCGGTGGCGACATCGAGCCCGCTGGCAAACGAAATGCGGGCGGCCACATGGTTGGCACCCATCATGAACCCGATCAGCAACAGCGTGCCAAACGCCGTCAGCGACAAGGCCCGCGTCTGGCTCACGCGGTCGCCTTCGGGTACAGCCCCAGCGTCTGCAAACGCAAGCGCGCCAGACCCAGCAAAGCATCGGTGTAAGGGGTGTCGACACCCGTCAATCGGCCCAACTCGCGCACCGCGGTCACCAGCGCGTCCAGCTCGACCTCGCGCCCGGCTTCGACGTCTTGCAGCATCGACGTTTTGAAAGCGCCCAGCTTGGCCGTGACCGCATGCCGGTCTTCGGGCTCTTGTTCGATCGGCAACCCCAGTCGGGCACCGACCTCGCGCGCTTCCAACATCACGCGGGACACAAAGCCGCGCACGTCAGGATCGTTCAGCATGCGGTCGGTGGTGGCGCCGGTGATCGCGCTCAGCGGGTTCATCGTCATGTTCCCCCAAAGCTTGAACCAGACATCCTGCTGGATGCGTTCAGACGCCCGGGTCTCAAAGCCACTGGCCTGCAACACCTCGATCAAAGCCTGCGTGGCGGGCCCGGCGCCACCGCCAGCATCGCCCACGATCAGGCCATGGCCAAAGTGATGGTGCACATGACCCGCAGCCGGTGTGTGGCAACTGGCGTGCACCACCGCGCCCGTGACCTGCGTGGCCGGCAGGGCTTGTGCC
>JACCDX011854154.1_pt1 | contig 33064 bp, 33 predicted proteins | sample 7449681 | NCBI WGS metagenome assembly JACCDX01 (sample SAMN15323450, study PRJNA562643) | freshwater metagenome | isolation source: river surface water | place: USA:Blue River Watershed | collected 2017-08-18
GGCAAAACCCCGGCAGCGCCCACCGCGCAGTCGACCCAGACCCAAGGCGGGGGCGCATGAGCGATTTGCCCACCACCCCCGTCACCCCCAAAAAAGGCTCGCTGTGGCGCACCATCGTCGCAGTCGCCTGGTCGTTCCTGGGTGTTCGCAAAAGCAGCGAATTCCAGGAAGACATCGCCCGCATCACCCCCCTGCACATCCTGGGCGTGGGGTTGGTGGCAGGGCTGTTGTTTGTGATCGCGTTGATGGTCATCGTCAACCTGGTCGTCGGAAAATCTTGAAGGAGAACCCATGAGCAACTCGCACGGCGGTGCAACGCCCTACTACTATGTTCCGCACGAGTCGCGGCACCCGGCCATGGCGGCCCTGGGCCTGTTTTTTGTCATTTTGGGCGCGGGTCAGTGGATCAACGGTGCCGATTGGGGCAAGTACTCGCTGTTGTTTGGTTTGGCTTTTTGGCTCTGGGTCTTGTACCAATGGTTTGGTGACGCCATCCGCGAAAGCGAGGGCGGTTTGTATGGCCACAAGATCGACCTCTCATACCGTTGGAGCATGAGCTGGTTCATCTTCTCCGAAGTGATGTTCTTTGGCGCCTTCTTCTCGGCCCTCTGGTGGTTGCGGGCCCACTCGGTGCCTGAGCTGGGCAACCTGGGCAATGCCCTTTTGTGGCCCGATTTCAAGGCCGCATGGCCCTCGACCATCGCTGGTGCCACCGCATCGCCTGCCGGCATCATCGAGCCGTTCCAGACCATGACCCCGTTCTGGCTGCCCACCATCAACACCGCCTTGTTGTTGTCCTCGGGTGTGACCCTGACCATCGCCCACCATGCGCTGCGCGAAAACGACCGCGCCAAGACCATCACCTTCATGTGGTTGACCGTGTTGCTGGGTGTGGTGTTCCTCTTTGTCCAAGGCTACGAGTATTACCATGCCTACGTCGACTTGAACCTCAAGCTCACCTCGGGTGCTTATGGTTCGACCTTTTTCATGCTGACGGGTTTCCACGGTTTCCACGTCTTCTTGGGCATGTTGATGTTGCTGGTCATCACCCTGCGCCTGCAAAAGGGCCATTTCAATGCCGAGCGTCACTTCGGTTTCGAGGGCGCTGCCTGGTATTGGCACTTTGTGGACGTGGTGTGGCTGGGCCTCTACATCCTGGTCTATTGGATGTGATCGGGCAAGTTTGCCGATCCAGCCAACCTTCGGGTTGGCTTTTTTATGACTGCAGTGGGATGCCCGTGGGTCGCAAATACCCCAGTTTCCAGGCCAGCAACACGCAGATGAAGAGCAAAATGGAGAAGCCAACCCGAAACGCCAAGGCCTTGGCCATGCGGCTGGTTTTGGCCTCGCCGTTGCGGCCATCGCGCATCATGTAAAACAAGGCGGTGGCCAAGCTGCCCAGAATGGCGACAAAGGCAAGGGCAACAAGGTATTTCATGGCGGTTGTTGGATCTGACTGGGACACTTGATTTTATGCGCAGCACAATCGGGACAGGGCGTTGGTGGTTGCTGGTCGTGTTGGCCCTGGCGGCCATTGTGACCACGGCGTCGCTTGGGCGCTGGCAACTCGCGCGCGCCGATCAAAAGCAAAGCCTGCAGCGCGACATCGACGAACAGATGGCCGCCCCAGTGCTGAGCGAAAAAGATCTGGAGCAAGAGCCTGCACTGTGGGGCGAGATGCACCGCCGGGTCAGCATCGAGGGCTTTTGGATGCATCGACACACCCTGTTCCTGGGCAACCGCATCCACCAGGGACGCGCCGGCTTCTGGGTGTTGACCCCGCTCTTGCTGGACGAAAAAACCGCCGTCTTGGTGCAGCGTGGCTGGGCACCGGCCGACTTGCGCGACGTGCGCGCCGAGCCCCAAGTGCCCGAACCCAGCGCGCTGGTGCGTGTTCAGGGGCGACTGGCGCCACCGCCCTCGCGCTGGCTCGAATTGAGCCCGCAAACGCCTGCGCCGACCGGGTCTTCCCGAATTCGGCACAATATCGACATCTCGGAACTGCGACAGCAGTGGGGGGTGTCGATCGTGGCCGTGGTGCTGCAAACCGACCCCTCCGAACCCGAACTGGTGCGAGACTGGCCCGCGGTTGCGGCCACGGCCAGCACCAACCTGGGCTATGCGTTCCAATGGTTTGCCATGAGCGCCACGCTGTTGCTGCTCTGCCTTTGGACTTTGATCATTCGCCCCTTGCGCCATGGCCGATAAACAGACCGCCAGTTCCCCTCCCGACGAGCCCTTGGGGTTGACCATCCACAGCCTGCCTGAGCCTGGAGCGGTCGTGCGAGCCGACGGTCAGCGGACCCGATCCGGGCGCTGGTTGATGCTGGCCGTGTTGTTGGTTTGTGCCGCGCCCATTGTGGCGTCTTATTTCACCTACTATGTGATTCGACCGCAAACCGCCAAAAGCCACGGCGACTTGATCCAGCCCACTCGCGCCTTGCCGGCCATCACCGCCTCGGCACCCGACGGTGGGTCCATCGAGCTGCCCTCGCTGAAGAACCAATGGCTGCTCATCAGCGTGGGGTCCGGGGCCTGCGACGCTGACTGTCAGGAACGTTTGTATTTGCAGCGCCAGATTTTGACCGGCCTGGGGCGTGAGCGAGACCGTCTGGAATGGGTTTGGCTGATCGACGACAACGCCGACGTCAACCCCGCGATACGACCCGGTTTGGCCGAGGCGACGGTCTTGCGCGTGCGCGCCGACGAGCTGGCGCAGTGGTTACAGGCCCAGGAGGGGCATCGACTTGACGATCACCTGTACCTGGTCGACCCCATGGGCGAGTGGATGATGCGTTTCCCCGCGCCCATCAACCGTGAGCGCGCGCCCCGCATCAAGCGCGACATCGAGCGCTTGCTGCGCGCGTCGGCGGGTTGGGACCAACCGGGACGATGAGCGACATGGACACCCCGCTGTTTCATTTTGGTCCCACCGCGCAGCTGCTGGCTTTGGGCGCTTTGATGGCAGCCTTGCCCCTGGCTTGGGTCGTGTGGCGCTTCAGGGGACAGGGCGCGCACGCGCTGGTCACCCGACTGACCTGGCTCACGTTGTTTCTGACCTTTGACCTGGTCTTGTTTGGCGCCTTCACCCGCCTGAGCGACTCGGGTTTGGGTTGCCCCGATTGGCCCGGTTGTTACGGACAGGCGACACCCGTGGGGGCCCGAGACCACATCCAGGCCGCCCAGGACCTGATGCCCACCGGTCCAGTCACCCACGGCAAAGCCTGGGTCGAAATGGTGCACCGCTACTTGGCCACTGGGGTGGGTGGACTGATCTTGGTCCTGTGCCTGTGGGCTTGGCGACGCCGTCTGAAGGGCGATCCCCAGGCCGACGCCTGGGGTGCCACGCTGACCCTGGTCTGGGTGTGCGTGCAGGGAGGGTTTGGGGCGCTGACCGTGACCATGAAATTGTTTCCCGCCATCGTCACCCTGCACCTGTTGGGGGGCGTGCTGTTGCTGGCCCTGCTGGCCCGCCAGGCCGCGCGCCAACAAGCCTTGTTGCAGGCACCGCATCGCACCCCGGCGGCGCCCGGTGGTCGTGCCTTGCGCTGGACGCTTGCAGGCGGTTTGGCCTTGCTGCTGGGGCAGATCGCTTTGGGCGGTTAGGTCGGCACCAATTACGCGGTGCTGGTCTGCGACACCTTCCCCCGATGCCAGGGCAGCTATTGGCCGGAGATGGCATTCGACCGTGGCTTTGAATGGTGGCGCCCTCTCGGACACAACTCGTGGGGCGAGCTGTTGCCGTTTGCCGCCTTGACCGCCATCCATTACACCCACCGCTTGGCCGCTTACGTCGTGATACCTGCCCTGCTGTGGGTGGCCTGGCGTTTGTACCGCCACCCCATGCCACGCCTGGCGCGTGCGCTGGCCTTGCTGGTCTTGTTACAGTTCCTGACGGGCCTGAGCAACGTGGTGCTGGGCTGGCCCATGGTCGCTGCGGTGCTGCACACGGGTGGCGCGGCCGCCATGGTGGTGGTGCTGGTGCTGGCGTGGCAGCAGACCCATTCTCAACCTTTGACACCGACAATCGCATGAACCCAGCCGTTTCGATGCCCTCTCGCTGGCGACAGTTCAACGCGCTGACCAAGCCCCGCGTGATTCAGCTGATCGTCTTTTGCGCCTTGATCGGCATGGTGTTGGCCGTCCCGGGTTGGCCGGGGTGGTCCGAGATCAGGTTGGGTGCCTTGGCCTGTCTGGGCATTTGGCTGGTCGCTGGTGCTGCCGCTGCGTTCAATTGCATCGTTGAAAAAAGCATCGACGCGCGCATGAAGCGGACCGCCTGGCGGCCCACCGCCAAAGGCGAGCTCAGTGACCGCGAGACCCTGCTGTTCTCGGCCGTGCTCTGCGCCCTGGGCTCGGCGATCCTGTACTGGATGGTCAACCCACTGACCATGTGGCTGACCTTTGCCACCTTTGTGGGTTACGCCGTGATCTACACCGTCATCCTCAAACCCTTGACCCCACAAAACATCGTCATCGGGGGCGCTTCGGGCGCCATGCCCCCGGTCCTGGGTTGGGCGGCAATGACCGGTGAGGTCGGCCCAGAGGCCTTGATCCTGTTTCTGATCATCTTCTTGTGGACCCCGCCGCATTTTTGGGCCCTGGCCCTGTACCGGGTTGAAGACTACCGTCAGTCGGGATTGCCCATGTTGCCCGTCACCCATGGCAACGAATTCACCCGCCTGCAAATCTTGCTCTACACCTTGGTGTTGTTGGCCGCCTGCCTGATGCCCTTCGTCTATCGCATGAGCGGCTGGTTTTATCTGGTCAGTGCCTTGGTCCTGAGCCTGATGTTTTGTTATTACGGCTGGGCGTTGTGGCGCGAGTACTCGGACGCCCTCGCGCGCAAGACCTTCCGCTTTTCCCTGATCCACCTCAGCCTGTTGTTCGCGGCCCTGTTGATCGACCATTACATCTGAGGCCCACTCCATGACCCAGCCTTTTGGTTTTTTGGCGCGTCGCACCCTCTTGGCCACGGCGGTGGCAGCAGGTCTGCTGGCTGCTTGCGACCCCAAGCCGGCGTTCAAATCGATCGACATCACGGGCGCCAATTACGCCCAAGATTTTCAGTTGCCCGATACCGAGGGCCGGGTGCGCCGATTGGCGGATTTCAAAGGCCGGGTGGTGGTGCTGTTTTTTGGGTATACCCAGTGTCCCGACGTGTGCCCCACCACACTGACCGAGCTGACCCAGGCTCGGCAGCTGCTGGGCCCCTTGGGCGAGCGCGTGCAAGGCGTGTTCGTGACCCTGGACCCTGAGCGAGATACCCCTGAGCTGCTGCGCGCCTACATGCAGTCCTTTGACCCTTCGTATGTCGCCCTGGTGCCCGATGCGTCGCAACTGGCGCAAGCCGCCAAACACTTCAAGGTCTATTACAAAAAGTCAGAAGGCAAAACCCCGACCAGTTACACCATGGACCACACGGCGGCCAGTTTCATTTTTGACGCCGAGGGTCGCATACGCCTCTACACCCGTTACGGCCTGGGCGCGCAAGCCCTGGCCGAGGATCTGCGCGCCTTGATCAAGTGAGTGTCTTGGGGTGATCGCGCAACACCTGCAACAGTTGGCGGGTCAGTTCGGCGTCGGCATGCTTCGCATCGATTTGGCCTTCGAGCGTGTCGATGCCCCCCGTTTGTGACAGCAGCTTCAGTTGCGACACCAGCACCCGCAATTGGTCGTAGGCCAGCTCGGGGTGTCGGACCGGGTCGATCACCACGGCCTTGATCTGTTTGCGCTCCTCGTTTTTGCGTTCCTCAAAGCTGGCACGCGCCTCATCGGTCAGCCGCTTGACGTCCTCGGGCGACAGGTGCAAACGCTCGGTCTCTTCGGCCAAGATGGCACGCGCCTTGGCGTCGAGCTTGCCCTCGTGGTGATAGGCATGCAAAAGCTTGGCCTTGAACGCTTCGCGCTCCATGCGCAGCTGGTCGGTGAACGCCGAAGCCAGCAAACCGGCGGGGATGGCAAAGATGCCGATGCCCATCAGGGCCAGGATCACGGTCAAGAAGCGGCCCATGGGGGTGACGGGGGAGATGTCACCATAACCCACCGAGGCCAGGGTGACCACCGCCCAGTAAATCGATTGCGGGATGTTCTCAAATTTGTCGGGTTGCGCGTCGTGCTCAAAGATGTAACCCATGCTCGCGGTCAAGACCACCAGCAACATCATCACAAAAACGGCGGCCATGATGACCTGCCACTCGCGCTGAACCACCTTGTACAGGGTGCCAGTGGCTGTGGTGTAGCGGGTGAGCTTGAGCAAACGGACCAGTCTGAACACCCGCAGGAAGCGCAAATCGACCGCGAAGGGCAGAAAGCGTTCGAGTAAAAAAGGCAGGATGGTGATCAGGTCGATCAGTGCGGGTGCGGAGCGGGCGTGACGCCAGCGGGGCAAGCCAAGGTGGCGATAGTGGGGGTTTTCTGGGGCCGCATACAGGCGGGCCAGGTACTCGAGGGTGAAGATCGTGAACGACAAGACATCGATGACCTTGAATTCAAGGCGCAGGGCCTCATGCACCGAGTCCACCGACTCAAGCACCACCGAGACGATCGACACCAGCACCCAAAACACGATGAAGTTGTCCAGGTAGGTGTGCAGCTTTCCCGAATGCCCCGTCGGCTCCAGCAGGGCATAGACTTTCCCGCGCAGGGTGCGGTGGGCGTTGAGCGCCATGAACTCTTGCCAGGCCGGAATGGCGTAACGAGACAGCTTGAAGATGCGCATGAGCCGCAGCAAGCGCAACAGACGCATCGTCTCGACATCGAGCGCGACAAAGCTGGCGAAGTAAAACGGCGCGATGGCCACCAGATCAATCAAGGCATAAGGGCTGAGCGCGTAACGCACCCTGGCCCAGCGCTTGCCAGCGTACAAGGGGTCGTGCGCCGACGCACCCAGGCGAAGCACATACTCCACGCTGAAGACCGCCACGCAAAACACGTCAAAAATCCGCAGCCACTCTCCGGCGGCCAGAACCATCGTCTGGTTGTGCTCGGCGACGATGGCCAAGGCGCTGGCGATGATCAGCCAACCCACCGTGTTTTCGACGGCTTGGGCTTGGCCCTTGGGGTGGTGGGGGTCAAAGAGCCCGTGATAAACACGGGGCCAGAACCCTTTGACGGGCAAAGACCTTTCGGTCACGTGGGGGAGTGAAGCAGGGTCTTGCATGGGCGGGTGTGGCGGCGCTGTGCCAATAAGCGGCCATTATCCTCATCTCACCCTGGCACATTTCTGACACCGGCCAGGGGCGCTGTCCCAAGCGCCCCCTTGTGCGCTTGACCGCTCGGGCTCGCCCGGGTCTTCAGCAGCCCGGTTCAAACCCCAATTTGCGCAGGATCTGCTCCATCAGGCACCAACGGGTCAAGGCGCTTTGCAGCAGGTTGGCACCGACAAACGCGGTGAAGGCAAGCCACCAGGGGCTGGCATAGATGGGGCTGCCTTCGATCCCCAGCGCGAGCGACAGCAAGATGAATGTGCCGGCGATCAATCGAACCAGTTGCCATGATTTCATGAGGGGTTTCCTTTCGTTGCGGAGGGGCTGAAGCGGCCTTGGAAGGCCATGAAGTAAAGGGTTGGGATGACCACCAGCGTGAGCAGGGTCGACACCAAAATGCCAAAAATCAGCGAGATGGCCAGACCGTTGAAGATGGGGTCATCCAAGATGAAGAACGCCCCCATCATCGCCGCCAGACCGGTCAGCAAAATCGGTTGGGCGCGGGTGACGGCCGAAGACACGATGGCCGCTTTAAAGGCCACACCCTGGCGCAATTGAAGTTCAATGAAATCGACCAGCAGGATCGAATTGCGCACGATGATCCCTGCCAAAGCGATCATGCCGATCATGCTGGTCGCGGTAAAGGGCGCACCAAGCAGTGCGTGTCCAGGCATGACGCCGATCAAAGTGAGTGGGATCGGGGCCATGATGATCAGCGGTGTCAGGTAGGACCCAAACTGCACCACCACCAGCAGGTAAATCAGAATCAATCCCACCGCGTATGCGGCGCCCATGTCCCGAAAGGTTTCGTAGGTGATCTGCCACTCGCCGTCCCATTTGATCGATGCCTGGCGCCAGCCATCGCTCGGGGGCTGAATGAAGGATTCGGCCAGCGGCTGACCGTCGGGCGTCCGGATCTGGGCCACATCGGCACGCATCTTGAACATCCCGTACAACGGACTGTCGATCGCGCCGGCCATGTCGGCCATGACCATGTGCAGGGGCAAGAGGTCTTTTCGGAACACGGGTTGCTCGCGTTGTGTCTGTCGCACTTGAACCAACTCGCGCAGCGACACCAACCGTCCTGAGGCGCTGCGCACGGACAACTGAAGCAGTGCGTCCGTGTCCCCATGCAGATGGGCCGGCAATTGCAAATGTGCCGGGGCTGCGTATTTGCTGCCGTCGTGCAAGAAAGTCGCTGGCTCCCCTCCCAGTGCCGCATGCATGGTGCTGACAATGTCGGTTTGTGCGACACCGAGTTGAGCGGCTTTGCGTCGATCGACCTGCCACACCTGGCGCGCAGCCGAAGCGATGCGGGTGTCGTCCACATCGACCACACCGGGGGTGCGCTCAAAGACCGCCCGCACGGCCTGCGCCACTTGCTGGCGTGTTTCTGCATCCGGGCCGTAGATTTCCGCCACGATGGGCGCCATCACCGGCGGTCCTGGCGGCACTTCGATCACCTTGACATTGGCCCCGCGCCGGCGGCCAATGTCTTGCAAAGCCGGGCGCAGCCGAGTGGCGATGGCGTGACTTTGCTCGGTGCGGTGGGCTTTGTCACGCAAATTCACCTGCAAATCACCCAGTTCGGCGCTGGCCCGCAGGTCATACTGGCGCACGAGTCCATTGAAGTTGATGGGCGCCGCTGTTCCTGCGTACGCTTGGTAGTGCTCCACTTCGGGGACGGTGGCCAGATACGCCCCCAATTCGCGCAAGGTGGCGGCAGTTTCCTCCAAGGGTGTCCCCACAGGCATGTCCACCACCACTTGAAACTCGGATTTGTTGTCAAAGGGCAGCATTTTGAGCAGCACCAACCCAGTGGCGGGCAGAAGCATCGATGCCCCGATCAGTGCGGCAATCACCCCCCCCATCTGGCGTCGCCGGCGCGGTCCCTGGGTCTCGCTGAGCAGGGGCGCAAAAAACCGTTCGAACCATGGGCGTGCCCGTTCGATCAGTCCGGCGTGCGCCATCGCAGGCGTTTGTTTGGCCCCTTCATCAGACTTCATCCAAAGGCGTGCGAGCCAGGGCGTGACCACGAATGCAATCGCCAGCGACAGCACCATGCCCATGCTCGCATTGATCGGGATGGGGCTCATGTAAGGCCCCATCAGGCCGCTGACGAACGCCATGGGCAGCAGGGCGGCGATCACCGTCAGGGTGGCCAGGATGGTGGGCCCGCCCACCTCATCGACCGCCACTGGAATGATCTGAGTCAGGGGGACACCGGGCCGTAAGCCCTGGTGACGGTGGATGTTCTCGACCACGACGATGGCGTCATCGACCAAAATGCCGATCGAGAAAATCAGCGCAAAAAGCGACACGCGGTTGAGGGTGAACCCCCAAGCCCAGGACGCAAACAGCGTCACCGTCAGGGTCAGGATCACCGCGCTGCCGACAATGGCGGCTTCGCGCCGGCCCAGTGCAAAGAACACCAGCGCCACCACCGATGCGGTGGCAAATAGCAATTTCTGAATCAGCTTTTTGGCTTTGTCGTTCGCCGTTTCACCGTAGTTGCGCGTGACCACCACTTCGACCTCATCCGGGATGACGCTGCCTTTGAGCTGTGCCACCCGATCGAGGACCGCGCGCGCGACATCGATCGCGTTTTCTCCGGCTTTTTTCGTGACCGAAACCGTGACGGCATCGAACTCTTGTCCGCCGTGGCCGGACTTGGCCTGCGCGGTGCCATGCCACACATAGCGTGTCGCGGGCAAGGGACCCAGTTCAACATGGGCCACGTCCCTCACAAAGACCGGTCTGCCTTGGTGCACCTGCACCACCAATTCGGCCACGTCCTCTGCCGTGTTCAGGAAAGACCCTGCCTCGACCCACACCGATCGGTTGCCCGACACCGCCTCTCCCACGGGCAAACCCATGTTGGCGCTTTGCAAGGTGCGCCGAAGGTCGGCCACTGTCACGCCTTGGGCGTTCATGCGCGCCGGGTCCAATTCAACACGAACCGCTCGGCGTGGTCCGCCCAAAGTCACCACCTCTCGGGTACCCCTGACCCGCTTGATGTCAGACTCGATGCTGACCGCGATCCGCTCCAGGTCATAAGCGGTTTGTTCGCCTTGGCGCCCGTGCAAGGTCAGGGCCAGGATGGGCACGTCATCAATGCCCTTGGCTTTGATCAATGGCTCGAGTGCGCCCAACCCAGCAGGCAGCCAATGGGCATTCTCACGCACCGTGTCGTGCAGGCGCACCAGGGCTTCGGTGCGAGGCACCCCCACCTTGAACTGCACCGTCATGATCGCCATGCCCGGTCGCGAGACCGAGTAGACATGTTCGACGCCGACGATCTTGCTCAAGACCTGCTCGGCCGGAATGGCGATCATCTGCTCGACATCGCGCACCGAGGCCCCCGGAAACGGCACCAGGACATTGGCCATGGTGACGTTGATCTGAGGCTCTTCCTCGCGCGGTGTGACACCGACTGCAAACAAGCCGAGCAGCAAGGCGACCAACGCCAACAACGGCGTGATTTGAGCCGACTGAAACCACGCGGCGATGCGCCCTGAGACGCCCAGTGTTGCCCTGTCTTGCATGGTCATTCCCCTGGTCGAATGGTGGGTGAACCAGCACCGGGCGTAACTGGATTCAGCAGCACCTCTTCGCCCGGACGCAGGCCACTGAGGATCTCGACCTGATCACCCTGGCGCGCGCCCGTGCGGACTTGACGCAGGCTGAAACCGCCTTGCGCGTTGCGCACACGCAGCGCATGGAGTTCGGCGCGTTGGACCAACGCACGCAATGGCACCCAGACGCGCTCGCTTTGCGCCACCTCAGGGCCTTGGAACTCCACCTTGCCTGCCATGCCGGGCACCAGACCGATCAGGTCAGCGGGCAGTGGCAAACGCAGGGTTTGCGTGCGAGTGGCCGGATCGGCGCTGGGCAGCCATTCCATTTGGGTGGCCGTCATGGGCGCCTGAGTGACGCCTTCGATCTGATAACGCAAGCCACGGGCCTGTTTGGCCCATGACGCCAAGGACTGCGCAACGGCAACACTCAGTCGCATGTCGCCAGGGGCGTAGATCACCACCATGGGTTTGCCTGGCATGGCCATGTCGCCGACAACCACGGGCACATCGGACACCACCCCCGCATAGGGGGCGTGGATCACGTAAAAATCGGTCTGTACTTGCGCCACCTTGCTCTGGGCCATCATCGCGTCGACCTGCGCATTTGCCGCGTCGTATGCCATCTGTGCTTTGTCCATCGCGCCCTGGCTGATGAACTGACGTTCCAAAAGCTGCTTTTGTCTTTGCAGATCCAGCGCTGCCACCCTCAATTGGGCTTGCGCAGCTTGCAGTTGCGCACGGGAACTCAGCGCTTGCTGTTGGGCCGCCCGGGCATCCACCCGCATCAGTTCTTGCCCCGCGCGGACCCGATCTCCGGCCTTGACAGACACCGAAACGATGGCTCCCGGCACCTGAGTGGACAACACCGCTTGGCGCACGGCCTCGACGCTGGCTTCCAGCGTGACCTGTCGCGTCCAGGCTTGTTGCGTGGGAACCGTCCAGACTTCGGCCTGTGCGGTGCTGGACTTCGGGGGTGAGGTGGAAGGGTTGGCGAAGGCAGCGAATCCTGTGACGCCACTCAAAAAGGACAGCACCAGCGCATGAACCAGGCCAATGCGGCGACGAGAGAGGGGGTGAGGGGATGACAACATGGCCTTTATTTGTATATTTGCGTATGTATGCAATAATACAAATAAAGAGCACCCCTGTCAAATACCCCCTCCCCTATCAAAGGCCCGCACCATGCCTACCCTCTCTGATGAGGCCATGAACGAAGTGGCCCATTTCTTTCAGGTCCTGGCCGAGCCCCAGCGACTGAAGATCTTGCAGCATTTGCGGGCCCAACCCATGCGGGTCAGCGAATTGGCTCAGGTCTGCGGATCGTCGGTGCCCAACGTTTCTCGCCACCTGGCCCAGTTGGCCCAGCAAGGGCTGGTACATCGGCGAGCGCTCGGGGTCAGTGCTTACTATCAGGTCGCCGACCCATCGATCTACGCATTGTGTGACCTGGTCTGTGGCAAGTTGGGGCGGCGTCACCAATTGCAGGCCGAGCGGGCCCGCCAGTTCAACCCCGATTGAGTCCCAGGCGGTCCAAGATGCGACGCGGCGTAAGACCGGCAGCGGTTTTTTCATCTTGCCGCTGCTTGAAACGCCGCCAAGGCTTGCGCCAACCCTGTCCACGGGTCAGATAAGACCACCAGCCCTTCTGGTCAAACCGCTCGATCGCCAGTTTGACCTCGGTCTCATTCGGCCACTGGGGTTCGACGACCCGATCACGTCGCCGCAGCACCACCCATAGGTTGCCCTCATCGTGGACCGACACCGGCTCAAAATGGGCCGAAGCCAGCGCCAACAGGGTGTGGCGGTTGAAGTAAAAGAGGTGCGCACCGAAATAGATGTTGGCCGGCGACGCGTCCCACTGCAAGATGTTGGGCACCTCGATCACCAGCAGACCACCGGGCCTGAGCCCCCGGTGGATGTGCGCCATGGCTTGCATGGGATCGGGCAGGTGTTCAAGCACGTGAAACAGGGTCACCACATCGGCCGAGGCGGGCGCCAAGTTTTCGATTCCGCCGGTCTCGATCGCCACGTCGTATTGCTCGCGGGCGAATTCAGAGTAACCTCGGTGGGGCTCTAAGCCTCGCGCATCCAGCCCCGCTTGCCGAGCCATGTACACCAATTCACCCCCGCCAGCGCCCACATCGCACAGCGTGAGGTGATGCGCCTCCCGATGCGGCAACAGGCGCCCCAACCGTTCCAGAGCCACCCGCCCGGCCCGATGGACCCGGTAAGGGGTGGGGACCACCGATTGTTTGTAGTCCTGTCGGTAACTGTTGCTGTAGTACTCATGGAGCTCCGCTTGATCGGGCAGTGTGGCTTGCTGCACCAGACTGCAGGCTTTGCACACGGCCATCGACAAGCGCTGGCGACTTTTGGCGTCGGGTTGTGAAAAAAGGCGCAAATCGGTGCTGGCACACAGATGGCATCGATACATCGTAAGCCCTCGTCTGTTGATCCCCGCGATTGTGTGATTGACCGCCTGGGTCTGAATGACCCCACAGCCAAAGGCCTTTTCAAAAAAGCTTATTTAAATAAGCCCATTTCCAGGCGGGATATTCCAGGCCATGTGCGCTCTCAAGGGTTGGCGGTGGCCATCAAGTCGCTTCAAAAGTCGTGCTACAATGCTTTTTTCTGCGCGGCTGTAGCTCAGTTGGATAGAGTACTTGGCTACGAACCAAGGGGTCGTGGGTTCGAATCCTGCCAGCCGCGCCATTTCTTTTAGGTCCATACCTGTCACTGGACCATGTCCTCTGCCCCCATCCGGTCCGATTCACCCATGCCGTGGGTGCCCTTGTTCGCCCTGATTTATGCCTTCGGCTTGAGCCAGGCCTATCGCAGCGTGACCGCCATGATGGCCTCGGGTTTGCAACAAGACTTTGACCTGTCGGCGCAAGCCTTGGGGCTATTCGCGGCGACTTTTGCCTTTTCTTTTGGTCTGAGTCAGTTTTTCATGGGGATCGCGCTCGACTTTTATGGCCTGCGTCGCACTTGGCTGTGGGCCTTTCCATTGGCGATTTTGGGCTCAGGCGTATCGGCCCTGGCCCCCAACTTTGGCATTTTGTTGCTCGGGCAAGGCCTGCTGGGCATCGGCTGCTCACCGGCCTTCGTGGTCTGCACCTTGTTCATTGCCCGGCGTTTTCCCGTGCATCGCTTTGCGGCGGTGTCGGGGGTGTCCATGGGCGTGGGGGGCTTGGGTTTGTTACTGACCGGCACGCCCTTGGCCTGGCTGGTCGATGCCAGTTCCTGGCGCGTGGGGTTTGCGGTGCTCACCGCCCTTTCTTGCCTGGCCTGGTGGTGGGTCCATCGCCAGATGCACGAGGGTTTGGCGGCCAGCGATCACCGTCCACAAAGCCTGGGTCATGCCTTGCGCGGTTTTGGCACGTTGTTGCGCTTGCCCCAGACCAAGGGCATCTTGGCCCTGTCGATGGTGAGCTATGCCTCGTTTCTCACCTTGAGGGGCCTGTGGCTGGGGCCCTTGCTCATGGATCGACATGGCTGGTCCTTGGTGGAGACCGGCCATGTGGCCCTGTTGGTGTCGGTGTTGTCCATGCTCTCGCCCGCTTTGTTTGGCCATTGGGACCCAGGTCCATCGCGCCGCCGCCGCTGGATCGTCATCACCGTGCTGGCCATGGCCTCGATTTTTGTCGGGATGGCGTTTGTTCCCACGGCTTGGATGGACGTGGGCGGCATGTTGGTGCTGGCCTTGATTTGCGGTGCCAACATCTTGCAGTACGCCCATGTCCGCGCCTCGTACAGCGCGGACATGAGCGGGCGCGCCATGTCGGTTTTCACCATGGCCATGTTTCTGGGGGTGGCGCTGGTCCAAAGCCTCAGCGGCTTTGCCGCCACCTGGGCGCAGGCCTGGGGGCTGGACCCCTACGTGGGCGTGTTGTGGTGTGTGGCGTCGCTGCTCGTGCTGGGGGCGACCGTTTTCAGGTTCTCATCCACCGGGCGTATAGTGCCCCCATGACCGATGAACTCCCGCCACTGCCCCCCATCGCCTTGGGGCGTTATCGACACTACAAAGGCGGCCGCTACGAGGTCCTGGGCGTTGTGCGCCACAGCGAGTCCCTGGACCCCCTGGTGTTGTACAGGCCCCTGGACGAAGACGTGGGCCTTTGGGTGCGGCCCTACGCCATGTTTCTCGAAACCGTGACCCACGATGGGCGCGAACAACTCAGGTTCGCCCCAGAGCAAACCGTTCCCTAAGACCCCTGACGTCCGCTGGCTTGCCCCTTCAGGTCCTTAAACCGTGGCCACGGGCGTGGCGGGTGAGCCCACCGCACCTGGCAGGCGCAGGGGCGGTGCCGTCAGTAAAAACCGGTGGCGTCCGTGCGCGCGCAACCACCGCGCCAGTGGGCCCAGGTGCCAAATTTCACCCAGGTGCACGCCCAACTTGAAAATGCAATGCTCGTGCAAGGGCAAAGATGCGCAGGGCCCGTTGCGGTGGGTGGCTGGATGCGCCTCGACCGCGTAGTTGTCGGCGATCAGCGCCACCAGGCCGCTGTCCGTGATCCATTGCAGCAGTTTGGGATCGCGCCCTTCCAGGCCAGCCCCATGGCGTTCCAGGATGTCGGCCGGAGGCTGTTTGTTCATCTCGAGCAAGACATCGGCAAAGCCTGTGTGCAGGCACACCATGTCGCCTGTTTCCACATGCACGTCGTCTTTTTTCATGATGTCCATCAGCATGTCGTGGTCCACCGTCACCCGACCTCGTCCCAGGTGGGCGTGCAGGTCGATCATCACGGCCCGACCCTGGACGCAGCGCGCCGACATGTTTTCGATCCCAAGTGCCCGGGCTTGACTGGTGGATTCGCGGGCGATGTCCAGCCCACCAAAAACACCCGCCTCTGACGCTTGGCTCGGTCCCAGCACATCGACACCGGCCCGCCAGCCGTTGTAATACACCGCTTCCGCGATGCCGTCGCCATCGGCGTCAAACATCGAGCCCACGTGCGCCAGGCTGTCCCACTGCGAGCTGTATTGCAGGTGCATCACGACCAGGTCGTCGCTGACCACGTCGGTGCAATTGGGGTCATCGGCGATCAGTCGATAGTTCAGATTCGGTTTGCCATTGCGCAGGGTCGGGCGCAGCACCGGTGGCATGCGGCGCGGGTTGAGCACATTGCCACCGGGGTAGTCGAGCGGCAAGCTCAGGTTAAAGGTCAGCCCCTCCTTGACCTCGGCCATGCCTTGCTTGACTTTCTCAGGGGTGAGCAGGTTCATGCGGCCCAATTGATCGTCAGGACCAAAGTCGCCCCAATTGGAACCTGGAGGGCGTTGTTTCCAGCGGCTTGATGGGCTCATGGTGTCTCCTTAGGTCGGATTGTGTGGCCCTGGTCTCCACACGTCTGGTTCGCTCTGGGTGCAGGCCACATACCAGTTGTTTCTGATGAACATGTGCGGCTCCGTGGGACCCAATGGTAAGCCAGACTCAGGAAAGTGGTCCGAAATGCCTCCCAGAACCGAAAGGGCTGGTCGTGCGCAGCGACAGCTGTTGGTCATGGCTTGCATTGGCCACGCGGCTTGGGTCTATACTTTCAAAATGAACCAGGCAGTACATTCCCAGCGCCAAGACCCGCCCGCGCGCACCCGACGCAACGACCCGGCACGCACCATGGCCGAAATACTGCAGGTCGCCAGCGTCGAGTTCGCCGACAAGGGTTTGGCTGGCGCGCGCATCGATGCGATCGCCGACGCCACCCGCACCAGCAAGCGGATGATCTATTACTACTATGGCTCCAAAGAGGGCCTGTACTTGGCCGTGCTCGAGGACGCCTATCGCCGCACGCGCGAGATCGAATCGGGGCTGCACCTGCAGGACTTGGACCCACGCGAGGCGCTGGAAAAGTTGGTCGGGTTCACCTACGACCGACACCGCGAAAACGAAGACTTCATCCGCCTGGTGATGTCGGAAAACATCCTGCGTGGCGAATATATTCGCCAGAGCAAGGACATCAAGAAGCTCAATTTGCCGGTCATCGACGCCATCAGCGAGTTGTACGGTCGCGGCGTCAAAGGCGGGGTGTTCAGGCCCGACCTGGACCCGGTGGCAATCCACGGCATGATTTCGGCGCTGGCGTTTTTCAACGTCTCCAACCGCCACACCTTTGGCGCAATTTTTCAGAAAAAGGCCAGTCAAGGTCTGGCCCACACCCTCGGCAGGCCACAGGTGGTCGAGATGGTGTCGCGCTACGTGTGCCGCTGACCGGCCGGTGGCCGGACGAGTGCTGGCGATTGAGGGTTTCCCCTAATCGTCATAAAACTAACCAGTTCGTACATTTTAGAAACCACCTTCTTCGAACCTTCCATGCTTTCGTCTTGGCTTCAATCATTGGGTCGCATCATCGACGTTTTGCTGGCCACGGCCCTGGCGGTCATGGTGATCTTGGTGTTTGGCAATGTGGTGTTGCGCTACGGCTTCAACTCCGGCATCACCACGTCCGAAGAACTCTCACGCTGGCTTTTTGTTTGGATGACCTTCATGGGTGCCATCGTGGCGCTCAAGGATGGCGCTCACCTGGGCTCAGATGCCCTGGTCTCGCGTTTGCCCAGGCGTGGCAAGCAGGTGCTGTTCATCGTCTCGCACCTGCTCATGCTGTACGTGTGTCTGCTGCTGTTCAGAGGCGCGTTGGATTTGGTGCACATCAACCTCGGGGCGACCAGCGCCGTCATGGAGGTGTCGATGGCCTGGTTCTACGTCCCTGGCCTGCTGTTGGCGGTGTTGGGGGCTTGCGTGCTCGTCAACAACCTCTGGCGCATGTTTCGTGGGCAGTTGACCGATGCCGAGTTGATTGGCGTGCGTGAATCCGAAGACGAGCCGGTCGACGTGCCCGCTCCCGTCAAGTAAGGGCAGGGCGAGCGCATGACCTTGGTGGTTTTTCTGGGCACCCTGTTGGTCGCGATGGCGCTCGGTGTGCCGATCGCGTTTTCTCTCTTGCTCACGGGTGCTGCGCTCATGTGGCACATGGACATGTTCGATGCTCAGATCCTGGCCCAAAACGTGATCGAGGGTGCCAACAGCTTCCCTTTGTTGGCGGTGCCTTTTTTCATGCTCGCCGGCGAGGTCATGAATGCGGGGGGCTTGTCGCGGCGCATCGTCAACTTCGCGCTCGCCCTGGTGGGGCACATCCGGGGCGGACTGGGTTACGTCACGATCGTTGCCGCCTGTTTGTTGTCGGCCCTGTCCGGTTCGGCTGTGGCCGATGCCGCCGCGTTGACCGCCTTGTTGCTTCCCATGATGGTCAAGGCCGGACACGACCGCAGGACCAGCGCTGGGCTGATCGCCTCTTGCGGGGTGATCGGACCGATCATCCCGCCTTCGATCGGTTTTGTGATTTTTGGGGTGGCTGCCAACGTGTCGATCTCTAAACTGTTCTTGGCGGGCATCGTCCCGGGCCTGATTCTGGGGGGCAGCCTCTGGATCATGTGGTGGTGGCTGTCACGCCATTCGCCATTGCAACCCCCTGCCCGGCAAAGCGGGGCTGCGGTGTTCAAGGCGTTGCTGGATGCGGCTTGGGCCTTGCTGCTCCCGGTGATCATTCTGGTGGGGCTGCGCATGGGGATCTTCACCCCCACCGAAGCCGCCGTCGTCGCTGCCGTCTACGCCCTGTTTGTGGCGATGGTGGTTTACCGTGAACTGTCTTGGTCGCAGCTCTACGGGGTGTTGCGTGCTGCGGCGCGCACCAGCGCCGTGGTCATGTTCTTGGTGGCCGCCGCCATGGTGTCGGCCTGGATGATCACGGTCGCCCAGTTGCCCGACCAGGTGGTGTCGCTGTTGCAGCCCTTTTTGGACAACCCCAAGGTCTTGATGGCCCTGATCATGGTGTTGGTGATGCTGGTGGGTACCGCGATGGACATGACCCCGACCATCCTGATCCTGACGCCGGTCCTCATGCCCCTGGTCAAGGCCGCAGGCATCGACCCGGTTTATTTTGGCGTGTTGTTCATCATCAACAACTCGATCGGTCTGGTCACCCCTCCGGTGGGCACGGTCTTGAATGTCGTGGCGGGCGTCGGTCGCCTGCGCATGGACGAGGTGACCCGTGGGGTCATGCCCTTCATGCTGGTGCAGTTTGTGGCCATGTTCCTCATGGTGTTGTTCCCTGAATTGGTGCTGGTGCCCGCGCGCTGGCTGTATTGATGGTTTTTTAACAGGAGACCCTGACATGAAACGCTTGTTTTTCAAATCTTTGATCGTGGCCACCGCGCTGGCCGGTTTGGGTCTGGCCCAGGCCCAGGAGAAAACGATCAAATTTGCCACCCAAAACCCCAAGGGGCATCCGATCGTGATGGGCCTGGAAAAGTTCAAGGAATTGGTCGAGTCCCGTTCGGGCGGCAAGATCAAAGTCAACCTCTTCCCTGGCGGCGCGCTGGGCAGCGATCAGGCCAATGTGGCCGCTTTGCAGGGGGGCACCCTGGAGATGGTGTCGATGAACTCGGGCATCTTGGCCAACCAAGTCAAGGAATTCGCCATTTTCGATTTTCCTTTCATGTTCGGCGGTGAGACCGAGGCCGATGCCGTTCTCGATGGTGCGTTTGGTCAAAAGATGCACGCCATGCTCAACGAAAAGGGCCTGATCGGGCTGGCTTATTTTGAGCTTGGCTTTCGCCAGATCACCAACAGCAAGCGTCCCATCAACAAGGTCGAGGATCTGGAGGGCTTGAAGCTGCGCGTCATCCCCAACCCAATCAACGTCGACTGGGTCAGGGCCTTGGGCGCCAACCCCACCCCACTGCCTTTTCCCGAGGTCTACTCGGCCCTGGATCAAAAAGCCATCGACGGGCAAGAAAACCCCGAGACGGTGATCGCCGCCAACAAGTTTTTCGAAGTTCAAAAGCACATCGTGATCAGCAACCACCAGTACAACCCACAGTCGGTGCTGATCAGCAAGAAGTTCTGGGATGGCCTCAGTGCCGAACAAAAAAAGTGGATCGCCCAGGCGGCGGTTGACGCCGCCAAGTACCAGCGTGCGCAAGCCCGTGGCGCAGTGTCTTCGGCGCTCGACACCTTGAAAAAGAATGGCATGCAGGTGTCCACGTTCAGCCCCGCCGAGTTGTCCAAGTTGCGCGACAAATTGCGCCCTGTCACCGCCAAGTATGGCGTGACGGTGGGCCAGGACCTGGTCAAGGAACTGCAAGCCGATCTGGAAAAGGCCCGCTCCAGCGGCAAAAAGAAATGACCGCAGCGTTGAATCGGGGGCATGCATGATCGACGGTCGCACCGAGCTCATCGCGCACATCGGCTATCCCACCCACACCTTCAAGTCGCCACAGATTTACAACCCGTACTTCGAGGCGGCTGGCATCCCGGTCGTGGTGGTGCCGATGGCGTGTCAGGCCCATCACTTCGCGGCATTTTTGCCAGCGGTGTTTGCCCTGGACAATGTGCGCGGGGCGCTCATCACCATGCCGCACAAGGTCAGCGTGGTCGAGCTGCTCGACGAGGTCACCCCGACCGTGCGCATGGCGGGTTCGTGCAATGCCGTCAAAAAAGCCCCCGATGGCCGACTGCTTGGGGACATGTTCGATGGCATCGGTTTCGTGCGCGGTTTGCGCCGCAAGGGCTTTGATTTTCGGGGTCGACGCGCACTGGTCATCGGCACCGGCGGGGTGGGCAGTGCGATTGCCGCATCGCTGGCACAGACCGAGTTGGCCGGCATCGACCTCTACGATGTGCACGCCCCTTCGGCCGAAGCTCTCGCCAACCGCTTGCGTACCCACGTGCCTGGCTTGGTCGTGCGCACCGGCCACAACGATGCCGCTGGGCAGGACCTGGTGGTCAATGCCACGCCGTTGGGCATGAACCCCGGCGATCCGGTGCCCACGGACCTGAGCCGACTGCAAGCCAGAACCTGGGTGGCCGAGGTGGTCATGAGCGGCACGCCCACCCCGTTTGTGCACCGTGCCCTGCAACTGGGTTGTCCGGTGCAGATGGGCACCGACATGTTGTTTGAGCAGATCCCGGCCTATCTGGAGTTTTTTGGCCTGCCCACCACCACCCCCGAACACTTGCGTCGGGTGGCCCAATTGACCGACACGCAACGGAGGGCGGCGTGAACCCCATCGACCGCGAAGGCATTCCCGAGGGGCCGAACCGACTCGGGTTGGCCGGTATCGAGTTCATCGAGTACGTGACCCAACGCCCCCAGGCTTTGGGTCGGGTGCTCGAAGACATGGGTTTTCAGCCGGTGGCCCGACACCGCTCGCGAGAGGTGGTGCTGTACCGCCAGGGGGACATGAACCTGGTGGTCAATGCAAACCCAGACGATGCCCGCAGCGCTGGTGATCAACCCATGCTGTCGGCGGTGGCCTTTCGTGTGCTTGATGCCCGCATGGCCCATGAACGCTGTTTGCAACTGGGCGCTTGGGGCGTTGAGCGCCGCGTGCAGGCCATGGAGTTGCACATCCCCGCCATCCATGGGCCGGGACGCAGCCGTTTTTACTTTGTCGACCGATGGCAAGAGTTCTCCATCTTCGACATCGACTTCAAGCCCATAGCAGGGGCCGATCCGCGCCCACCCGCGCTCGCAGGCATGGATGTCTTTGGCGTCGTCCAGTACGTGGGCCTGGGCCGCGGTGTCGAATGGATGGCTTACTTCCAGCACATGTTTGACTTTGTGCCCATGGCCGACAGTGAGCGCTTTGGCATCATGCCCAAAGGCCACCTCATGCGCAGCCCGGGCGGTCATTTCTTGTGGCAATTGGTCGAACCCGACCCAGGGCTGGAGCCCGATTGGGACGAGACCCAGAACGAATGCCTGCAGCGCGTCGGTTTGGGCGTGCCTGATGTGGCGCGGGCCGTGGCCGCGCTCAGGGCGCGTGGGGTCGAGTTTGTCGACTCGGACCGTTTGCACCCCGAGGACCGAGGGGCGCTGACCCGTAACCAGTTGGGGTCGGTGGCGTTTGAGCTGGTGCACCGCGGCGCTGGGTGTTGAGCATGAACACCCTCCGTGGCTTTGGCATGGACACCATCACGCTGGGGGGCACCTTGCCGGCCAAACTTCAGGCCATGCGCGATGCCGGTTTCGAACAGGTCATGCTCATGGCCCGCGACCTGGTGGGACATCCTGGGGGCGTCGAACAGGCCGTGCGGGCGTTGCGCGACAGCGGCATCCGACCCACCGGCTTTCAGGTGCTGCGCGATTTCGAGGGACTCTCGGGGCACCTGCACGAGTACAAAGTCGATGTCGCCAAGGCCATGTTGCAAATGTGTGCCGCCACCGGGGCCAGAACTTTGCTGGCCTGCTCTTCATCGCTCAAGCACGCCAGCCTGGACACCGAGCACATCGTGGCCGATTTGCGCAAGCTGGCCCTGCTGGCCCTGCCACTGGGCATCCGCGTGGCTTACGAGGCCCTCTCCTGGGGACGACAGGTGAACGAGACCGAAGTCGCCTACGACCTGGTTTGCCGTGCCGACTGCCCCAACCTGGGCTTGGGCCTGGACTCGTTTCATTTGCTGGCGACGGGTACCCCGATGGACATCGTCGACGAGCTGGACCCTGAACGCGTCTTTCTGGTCCAACTGTCCGATTTCATGTGGCAAGAAACCCCCACCTTTGAAGAACGCATGACCACTGCCCGAACCTACCGGGTGTTCCCGGGCGAGGGCGTGCACAGCGAGCAACTGGCCGATTTGGTGCTTCGGCTCGATCGCTTGGGCTATGCGGGCGACTACAGTTTTGAGGTTTTCAACGACGACTACCAGCAACTGCCCCTGGCGGTCGTGGCGCAACGCGCGCGCCGCAGCGCTTGGTGGCTGGGCCAAGAGGTGTTGCAGCGCCCCGTGCCCCTGCCCGACTGGACCCGCCGCTAGGCCGCGCGCAGAAATGGCAAGTAATTGGGGTCAGACCCCAATTCGGTGTAACTAATTGGGGTCTGACCCCAATTACTCAATTGCCCCCGAAATGAGGGGCAGACCCCAATGTCTAGAATGCGCAAATGAGCAAGGCGTTTACCCGCGAGGCGGATGGCAGCGAAGAAGAGGACGAGTCCCCCGCGTCGCTGCCCTCAGGCACCAAAAACTACATCACTCCTGCGGGTTACGCGCGCCTGCGCGCCGAGTTGATGGCCCTGATCGACGACGAGCGCCCCAAAGTGGTCGAGGTCGTGCACTGGGCCGCGAGCAACGGGGATCGCTCGGAAAACGGCGACTACCTGTACGGAAAGAAGCGTTTGCGTGAAATTGATCGCCGGATCCGTTTTTTGACGAAACGGCTGGAAATCGCCGAGGTCGCCGACCCCAGCGTGCACCATGGCAACGATCAGGTGTTTTTTGGCGCCACCATCACCTATGCCGAACCCAGCGGGCAGAAGCGCACCGTCACGATCATGGGGGTCGACGAGGCCGACAGCTTGCAGGGGCAGGTCAGTTGGATCTCGCCCATTGCCCGGGCTTTGCTCAAATCACGCGAGGGCGATGTGGTGACCTTGCTCACGCCCCAAGGCCCGCAAGACATCGAGGTGCTCGAGGTGCGCTACCCCGCCCCAGGGGCGCAGGGTTGATCAGTCGATGGCGCTGAAATGGGCCAGCCGTTTCGCTTGGCTCACCGGGGGGCAACGCCGCAGGCTGCGCAACACCGATTCCAGGTGTTGCAGGTCGCGCACGGCCACGACAAAGCGCAGATCGATGGTTTCGGCGGTGCCGATGCCGCTGCCTGTGTGTGCCTGGGTGATGTCGCCTTCGGCTTTGGCGATGGCGCTGGCGACTTGGGCCAGCAGGCCTTTGCCATTGACCGCCGTGACCGAAATCGGGGCCTCGAACGGGCGCGCCGGCTCATCGGACCACTCGACCGAAATGAAGCGTTCGCTGTCCTTGTGCTTGAGTTTCTGACCCACCGTGCAGTCGGCGGTGTGCACCACCAGGCCTTCGCCTCGGCCCAGGTAGCCCAGGATCGGGTCACCCGGCAAGGGGTGGCAGCAGGGGGCGTATTGGACCGATGCGTTTTCGCTGCCATCGACCATGACCGCGCCTTGGGACACCGACTCGTGTGCCGTGAAACGCTCGCGACTCAGCAGCAAGGGATCGGGTTTTTCGCCCACCTCGGCCAGCAGCGCCACCAATCGTTTGGCGACGATGGGGGCCACGCGACGCCCCAGACCGATGTCGACCAACAACTCGGTCAGGGTCCGGCTGCCGGTGAAGCGCAACAACTTGTCCCACAGGGCTTGGTAGCCACCGCCCAGCTCGGGCAATCGTTCAAACCCTTCGGCGCGCAAGGCTTGGGCCAGCAATTTCGAGCCCAGCTGCTCGGACTCGCTCTGGGCCAGTGATTTCAGATAGTGTCGAATACGGGAACGGGCGCGTCCTGTTCGGACGAAGCCCAGCCAAGCCGGGTTGGGGGCCGAGACAGTCGAGGTGATGACCTCGACCACATCGCCGTTGCGCAGTTCGGTGCGCAGGGGCACTTGCTCGCCATTGATTTTGGCCGCCATGGCCCGATCGCCGATGTTGCTGTGGACCGCATAGGCGAAGTCCACCACGGTCGCGCCACGGGGCAAAGCCAGGATGCGGCTTTTCGGGGTGAACACGTAGACCGCATCGGGAAAGAGGTCGACCTTCACATGGTCCCAGAATTCGACCGCGTCGCGGGTTTCGTCCTGGATGTCGAGCAACGATTGCAGCCACTGGGCCCCGAGTTCATTGGCTTGGTCGCTGCCAGGGGCCTGGGTCTTGTAGAGCCAGTGGGCGGCCACGCCCGATTCGGCCACCACGTGCATCGCCTCGGTGCGCATCTGAAACTCGATGTTGATGCCCGAGGGGCCCACCAGGGTGGTGTGCAAAGACTGGTAACCGTTGAGCTTGGCGATCGCGATGTGGTCCTTGAAGCGCCCAGGCACGGGTTTGTACAGGTGGTGCAACACGCCCAGCGCCGTGTAACAGTCGAGTTGATGCGGCAGGATCAGCCGCATGCCATAGATGTCGGTGACTTGGGCAAAGCTCAGGTGCTTTTGATCCATCTTGCGATAGATCGAGTACAAGGTTTTCTCACGGCCATGGATGCGAACCTTGAGCTTGGCTTTGGCAAACGCTTGCTCGACATCGCTGCGCACCTTGTCGAGCACGTCGCGTCGCCGGCTGCGCGAGCGTGTGACCGCCTTTTTGAGCACCTGGTAGCGCCAGGGCATCAGGTGTCGAAACGACAGATCTTGCAACTCCCGGTAGGTCTCGTTCAAACCCAAACGGTTGGCGATGGGTGCGTAAATCTCAAGGGTTTCGGACGAGATTCGCGACCATTTGGCGCGGGGCATGTCGCCCATGGTGCGCATGTTGTGGGTGCGATCGGCCAGTTTGATCAGGATCACGCGCACGTCGCGGGCCATGGCCAAGAGCATTTTTCGAAACGACTCGGCCTGGCCTTCCTCGCGTGTGTTGAATTGCAGCTTGTCGAGTTTGGTCAGGCCATCGACCAATTCGGCCACCTGGGTGCCAAACTGTTGCACCAGATCGGTTTTGGTGACACCGCAGTCTTCCATCGCATCGTGCAGCAAAGCGGCGCACAGGGCTTGGGCATCCAGGTGCCATTCGGCGCACTGGCCTGCCACGGCGATGGGGTGGGTGATGTAGGGCTCACCGCTGCTGCGTTTTTGGCCCAGGTGGGCGGCATCGGCAAAGCGATAGGCCTGACGCACTTGTTCAATGCCGTCAGGCCCCAGGTAGTCGAGCTTGGTGATCAAAGCGGCGAAACTGGCCGCTGCCGCATTGACCGCCTCGGGTGAGGCGGGTGCAAGAATGGGTTTGACAACGGCGCTCATGGCCGTACTTTATCAGCCCGGAACTTTGCGCAGCATCTCCAGGCCGATTTTCCCGTCGGCGATTTCGCGCAAGGCGGTCACGCCGGGCTTGTTCTTGGACTCGACCTTGGGGGTATGGCCTTGGCTGAGCATGCGGGCGCGGTAGGTGGCGCACAGCACCAACTGGAAGCGGTTGGGGATCTTTTCAAGACAATCTTCAACGGTGATGCGTGCCATGGGACGGCTCCAGGTGATTAGGTGAGGTGCAGGGCCTTGAACACTTCGGCCCGTGCGCGGCTTTGGGCCGCGTATTTGAGGCGTTGGGAATGAACCACGGCCTTGAGGTCAAACAACGCCCGCTCAAAAAGTTCGTTGATTATAACGAAATCAAAATGTTTGGCCTGAGCCATTTCTTCCGAAGCGTTTTTCAGCCGCAACTCGATGATCTCGGGGGCGTCCTCGCCACGACGCTCCAGACGCGAGCGCAACTCGTCCCAGCTCGGGGGCAAAATGAAGATCAGGACGGCGTTCGAGAACAACTGGCGGATTTGCAGCGCCCCCTGCCAGTCGATCTCCAGCACCACATCGCTGCCCTGTGCGATGCGCTCCTCGATCGCCCGCCGCGAGGTACCGTAGCGCTGCCCGTGCACATGGGCCCACTCGACAAAGGCCTGGGCTTGGACCATGGCATCGAACTCTTCGTTCGACACAAAGTAGTACTCCCGGCCGTGTTTTTCCTGACCCCGCGGGGAGCGGGTGGTGTGAGAAACCGAGGGTTGGACCCGGGAATCGAGCTCCATCAGGGCCTTGACCAGGCTCGATTTGCCGGCCCCGCTGGGGGCGGCGACCACAAACAAGTTGCCGGGGTATGCGTCCATGCTCATTCCAGGTTTTGCACCTGCTCCCTCATTTGTTCGATCAAAACTTTCATGTCCACCGAAATGCGGGTCATGTCGAGCAGGGCCGACTTCGAGCCCAGGGTGTTGGCCTCGCGATGCAGCTCCTGGATCAGAAAGTCGAGCCGTTTGCCCACGCCCTCCGGAGGGGGGGATTGCAGCAAGCGCTCGACCTCATGCAGGTGCGATTGCAGCCGGGTGACTTCCTCGGCCACATCGATGCGAATGGCAAAAGCGGTCGCCTCGGCCAGTGCACGGTCTTGCGCCGCCGTGCTGCTCACGCCGCCCTCCGCCATGCCCAATGCCTCGCGCCAGCGCTCCAAAAATTTTTGCCTTTGTTGCACGACCAGTTGGGGGACCAGGGGCGCGGCCGTCAGCGCCAGCCGGGTCAACTCTTGGGTGCGTTCCAACAAGGCTTCGGCCAATTTTTGGCCCTCGCGCTGACGCGCCTCATTGAGTTGCTTGAGGACCTTTTGCGCCAGTTGGTTCAGGGCTTTTGGGGGCAGGTCAGGGGATTGACCTGGCCCATCGGCCAAGCGCAACACCTCGGCCACGCTCAGCGGCTGGGCCTGAGGCAACCAAGACAGCACCTGGTCCTGCATGCGATTCAAATGTTGCAACAAGGCCGGGCTGGGCTCGACCGGGCCGCTTGTGCCAGCGCGCTCAACGCTCAGGCGAACCTCGACCTTGCCGCGTCGCACATGCTGCGACACCAGTTCCCGCAAGGTGGTTTCCAGGCCGCGCCATTCGTCGGGCATGCGCACGCTCAAGTCCAGGAAGCGGCTGTTGACCGAGCGGATGTCCAGCCCGATGCGCTGACGCCGTCCAGGGTCCTGTTCGTTGGGGGGCCACTCCAGTTGGGCGCTGGCGTAGCCGGTCATGCTGTGCAGGGGCATTTGCTTTTTTCCAAAACCTGAATTATCCCCGACAATCTTCCTTTTGAGCCTTTGGACGACCCATGAACACCCCCATGCCCGCCTCGCGCGCCCAACGCGCCCCAGACCAGTTGCGACCGGTGCGCATCACGCGTCGCTACACCCGCTACGCCGAGGGCTCGGTCTTGATCGAGTTTGGGCACACCCAGGTCTTGTGCACCGCCTCGGTCGAAGAAAAGGTGCCCGGACACAAAAAAGGCAGCGGCGAGGGGTGGGTCACCGCCGAGTACGGCATGCTGCCCCGTGCCACCCACACCCGGGGCGATCGCGAGGCCGCCCGTGGCAAGCAAAGTGGCCGCACCCAGGAAATCCAGCGCCTGATCGGACGTTCTTTGCGTGCGGTTTTTGACCTGAAGAAATTGGGTGAGCGCACCATTCACCTGGACTGCGACGTCATCCAAGCCGATGGGGGCACGCGCACCGCCAGCATCACCGGCGCTTATGTGGCGGCCTGCGACGCGGTTCGCTTTTTGATCGAACAAGGCCGCCTGAATGAAAGCCCCATCAACCAGGCCGTGGCGGCGATTTCAGTGGGCATGCTGGGCGACGCGCCCTTGCTCGACTTGGAGTACACCGAGGACTCGGCCTGCGACACCGACATGAACGTGGTCATGACGTCTGGGGGACATTTTGTCGAAGTCCAGGGCACCGCCGAGGGCGTTCCCTTCACCCGGCCCCAAATGGACCGCTTGCTCGCGCTCGCAGAAAAGGGCATTCGCGAACTGATCGATCTGCAGGCGAGGGCGCTTGCATCATGATGCGCGACCTGGTGCTGGCCTCGAACAACGCAGGCAAGCTCAATGAGTTGCAAGCCATGATGGCCCCATTGGGCCTGCAGTTGGTGGCCCAGGGCCAGTTGGGCATTCCCGAGGCCGCCGAGCCGTTTCACACCTTCATCGAGAACGCCCTGGCCAAGGCCCGCCATGCCAGCACCCACAGTGGACTGCCCGCTTTGGCCGATGACGCCGGTCTGTGTGTGGATGCGTTTGGTGGCGAACCCGGGGTGCAGACGGCGTATTACGCCACCCGTTTCGGTTACCCCAAGGGGGATGACCACAACGTGACCGCGCTGCTCGAGCAAATGACCGACATTGAGCAACGCCGAGCGGCGCTGGTCAGCACCCTGGTGGCCGTGCGCCACCCCAACGACCCCGAGCCCCTGATCGCCATCGGCCGTGCGGTGGGTGAGATCACCCGCGAACGGCGAGGCAAGAACGGCTTTGGTTTTGACCCGATCATGTACTTGCCTGAGTATGGACAAACTTTCGCCGAAATGCCCACCGAACTCAAAAACGCGCGCAGCCACCGGGGGCAGGCGGCACGGCAGATGGTGCAACTGATTCGCGAGCGATGGCTGAGCTGAACCTGGACCCTGTGCATTGGATGCGGCCGGGCACCCTGCAATTGAGCAACTTGCCCCCCTTGTCGGTGTACGTGCATCTGCCGTGGTGCCTGAAGAAGTGCCCATATTGCGACTTCAACTCGCACGAATGGCGTGGCGACGACTTGGCCACTGCCGAGCAGCGCTACCTGGACGCGCTTTGCGCCGACCTGGATGCCAGCCTGCCCTTGATCTGGGGGCGCAGCGTGCAAAGCGTCTTCATCGGCGGGGGCACCCCGAGCTTGTTTTCACCCCAGGGCATCGAGCGTCTGCTGGCCGATTTGCGCGCCCGCTTGCGTCTGGTGGCGGACGCCGAAATCACCTTGGAAGCCAACCCGGGCACGTTTGAGAAAGACCGATTCAAGGCCTTTCGGCAGGCGGGGGTGACGCGCCTGTCCATTGGGGTGCAAAGTTTTGACGATCGGTTTTTAAAACCGCTGGGTCGCGTGCACGACGGCGCCCAGGCCCTGGCCGCTGTCGCCGAAGCCGCCCAATGTTTCGAGACCTTCAACATCGACCTCATGTACGCCTTGCCGGGCCAGAACCTGGACGATGTGGCCCAAGACCTGGAGCGGGCGCTTTCCTTCGCTCCGCCTCATCTGTCGGTGTATCACCTGACGGTCGAGCCCAACACCGCCTTTGCCAAATTTCCGCCCCAGGGCTTGCCCGACGAGGACACGGCCTACGAGATGCTGGACCTGATCACGGCACGCACCGCCCAGGCAGGGCTTGGGCGCTACGAGGTTTCGGCTTACGCCCGCGAGGGGCACCGCTGCGAACACAACCTCAACTACTGGCAGTTTGGCGATTACCTGGGCTTGGGGGCGGGTGCCCACGGCAAGCTCAGTTTCGCCCACCGAGTCATGCGCACGGTGCGCTGGCGCGACCCACAACGCTACATCGAGGGGGCCCTCGCAGGACAGGCCTTGGCCCAGGCGGAAGAGGTGCGCCGAGCCGACTTGCCCTTCGAGTTCATGCTCAACGCCCTGCGACTGCGCGACGGGTTCGATCTGAGCCAGTACACCGAGCGCACCGGCTTGCCGCTCAGTCGTGTGCAAGCCGCGCTCGACCTAGCCGAACAACGGGGCTTGGTTCGGCGCGACGGATCTCGACTGCGTCCAACCGAACGCGGATTTGACTTTCTGAGTGAATTGCAGGCTTTGTTTTTAGGGGAATCTTGATGCGTCAACAGCGCCTCACGCACTGCCCAGTCGGGCGTTAAGATGGAACCAAAGACAACAGGAGACGGCGATGAACCCATCTGAACAGCGCGTGCGGCGTGATTTGGCCGCTTGCTACCGACTGGTGGCCATGCAAGGGTGGGACGACCTGATCTTCACCCATATTTCGGCGCGCGTGCCGGATGAACCTGACCATTTTCTGATCAACCCCTATGGCCTGTTGTTTGAAGAGATCACCGCCTCGAGTCTGGTCAAGATCGACCGACAGGGGCAGGTGGTCGGATCCAGCCTGTACCCGGTCAACCCGGCTGGATTCACCATTCACTCCGCCATTCACGAGGTGCGCCACGATGCCGCTTGCGTCATGCACCTGCACACGCTCGATGGCACGGCGGTATCGACCTCGGCCCATGGCCTGTTGCCCCTGAACCAAACGGCGCAGCTGGTTTGCGATGGCTTGGCCTACCACGACTATGAGGGGGTGGCCCTGGATCATGCGGAACGCCCTCGGCTGCAGCAGGATCTGGGCCAGAAAGACATGATGCTGTTGCGCAACCACGGCACCTTGACCTTGGGTCGCACCTGCGCGGAGGCTTTTCTCAAAATGTATTTTCTGGAGCGCGCTTGCTCGATGCAGGTGCGCACCCTGGCGATCTCTCCCCTCGATCAGACCTGCCCTACTGCGCCCGATGTCTTGGCCAAGAACGCCGCATTGATGCAGGGGCCTGGCCCTGCCGACCTGGCCAACAAACTGGTCTGGCCGGCCCTGATTCGCAAACTGGAGCGTACTTGCCCTGAATTCGCGGATTAGCACTTGCTCACAGGTGATCGGTCAGACCACCACCGGCACTTCGGTTGCCGGCGGCGTGTTGCGGCTTCGACCGCAGCGCACCAGTCCGTCGATCATCACCATGCCGATGCCGGGGATGTCCCCCAACTGCACGCTCTCGAGCAGTGTTTTGCCGGCGGTGTGTTGCGCGCGATCCATGAAGACGAAATCGGCCGCGCGCCCCACCTCGATCAGGCCGCAGTTCAGGTTGCGGATGCGCGCCGTGTTGCCAGTGGCAAAGCAAAACACCAGCTCAGCCGGGATGTTGCCCAGGCTCGACAGCAACGCCACCATGCGCAAAATGCCCAGCGGCTGCACGCCCGAACCCGCTGGTCCGTCGGTGCCCAAGATGATGCGGTGCGGGCATTTGAGTTCCAGTGCGGCGCGGGCGGCGGCGATCGCGACGCGTTCGTTGCCGTTGTGGACGATCTCGATCGCACGCGACGATTTCTCGCACAACTCGCAAACGTGTGACTCGGGCAGTGCGGTATGCCCGCCATTGATGTGGCCGATCACGTCGGCATCGGCCTCCAGCACCACGTCTTTGTCGATCAGCCCCGAACCTGGGATCGATGGCCCCCCCGTGTGGATGGTGCTCTGAATGCCGTGCTTGCGTGCCCAGGCCACCATCTCTTTGGCCTCATAGCCAGCCTTGACCGAGCCCAGGCCCACTTCGCCCAACAGGCCCACGCCGGCAGCGGCCAGCTCTCTGAAGTCGTCTTCGGTCATGCCTTTTTCAATCACCGGCGCACCGGCCAAGACCTTCACACCGCCTGGACGAAAGTTGGCAAAGGCGCGTTGCGCTGTGATGGCCAGCGCCTTGAGTCCGACGATGTCCTTGGGTCGACCGGGCAGGTGGACCTCGCCGGCCGAGATCATGGTGGTCACGCCGCCGTTCATGGTCGAATCGATCCAGCCCAGCTGGTTCTGACGCGGGGTCCAATCGCCAAACACCGGGTGAACGTGGCTGTCGATCAACCCTGGCGCGACGCAGGTCTGGCGAGCGTCGATCACGGTTTGGGCGCCCTCGGTGTCGCAGTCTTTCTCGCGCCCAACGGCGGTGATCACGCCGTCGTGGATCACGAGCGTGTCGGCCTGCAGGATGGGGAGGTCGATGTCGCCCGAGAGCATCAGACCGATGTTGCGGATGACGACTTTGCCTGATTTCTCTTCAAGGGTGGCGGTGGCCATGCAGGTCTCCTTTGGCGGGTGTTTTTAAAACGGTGCGCAGCACCACGTCGGTGACGAAATCTTGCCATGAACGCGTGTGTTCGGGCGAGTCGACCCGCTCGCCCAGAAAGGCCGACAGCGTGTAGCGGTTGGACATCAGGAAGTAGCCGGTTGAGACGATCAGCAGGTAAACGTCGCGGGCGCGCAGGTCGCCCCTGAACAGGCCCTGCGCCTGGCCTCGGGACAGGATGTCGGCGATCACCGCGATCGCTGGAGAGGAATACTGCGCCGCTCGGGGCGACTGTTTGATGTGACGACCTTGGAGCAGGTTTTCGGTGTTGAGCAGGGTGATGAACTCGGGGTGTTCGCGGTAGTAGCCCAGCACGAAGGCGATCACCTGTCCCAGCGCGGTCACCGGGTCGTCGGTGTTCAGGCGCAACTGCGCTTCGGCCTCGTTCATGCGGCGGTAGATGCCCTCGATGACCTCAATGAACAGCCCTTCCTTGCTGCCAAAGTAGTAATAGATCATGCGGTCGACCGATTTGGCCGCACGCGAGATTTTGTCCACGCTGCCGCCCTGGTAGCCATGCTTGGCAAACACCTGAGTCGCCGCTTTCAGGATTTTTTCCCGCGTGGCCTGGGCCGACAGCGCACGCACCCCCAGGCGGGCGGTGGGGGTGGACTTGCGGGCCGTGGCCATGGTGGGGGTCGGTTTGTTATTGGTCGGCGAAGGCCCGCTCGATCACGAAGTCGCCTGGGGTGCTGGTGTTGCCTTCCTTGAACTGGCGTTCTTCGAGCATCTTCTTCAGGTCGCGCAACATCTGTGGGCTGCCGCAGATCATCACCCGGTCATCGGCCGCATTCAATGCGGGCAGGCCCAGATCCTGGCTCAGCCGGTTGGACGCGATCAGGTCGGTGATGCGGCCCTGATTTTTGTAGGCCTCCCGGGTGACCGTGGGGTAGTACATGAACTGATCGCGCACCATCTCGCCCAGCAACTCGTGTTGTGGCAACTCTTGGGTCAGGTAATCGTGATAAGCCAGTTCCTTGACCTCGCGCACGCCGTGGACCAGGATGACTTTTTCAAACTTCTCATAGGTTTCGGGGTCACGCAGCACGCTCAAAAAAGGCGCCATGCCGGTGCCCGTGCTCA
>JACCDX011769420.1_pt1 | contig 33014 bp, 29 predicted proteins | sample 7449681 | NCBI WGS metagenome assembly JACCDX01 (sample SAMN15323450, study PRJNA562643) | freshwater metagenome | isolation source: river surface water | place: USA:Blue River Watershed | collected 2017-08-18
CCTCCTCGCCCTCCTCCTCGCCCTCGCCCTCGGCCTCCTCCTCGGCCCCCTCTTCCTCCAACTCCTCTAGAGGCGCCACGGCGACTACAGCGGCAGCAGCCTTCGGCTTCACGGCCCTCTCACCCTCACGACCCTTAAAGAGGCCCACACTCAAGATGTATTCATCATTCACCTGAAAGCGGGATTTCTTGATCTCGACTTTCACAGACTCTCCAACCTCCACATTCTCAAACTCGTCATTTCCAATATTCAAATCGCGCGGAACAATAATCCGAATAGCATCCATAAAGTTCACATAGATACCCATCTTATTCTTTCGGATTACCTCTCCCGTCACCACTAGCCCATCAGGTGGATTCAGTACCTGTGCCTCTGCCTGAACATGAAAGAGTAGGTTCCCCGTGAAACGCCCCTTCTCCACCATTCCCATAGACCGACTCAGAATCTTCACGCTATTCGGAAGAACAAATCCATTACGACTACAACGCCCCTCCAATTTCGCCTGAAGTTTTTGTCCAAGAATTGCGTCAATGGATGTAATCTCCTGGCGCATATCTTTCGGTGTGAGGGGGACCTGTTCTTCAAAGACTGCTGTATGCTCCATCCCCTTTTCTACTATCTAGTCCAGGTATCCTTAGGCATCTCAATTTTTGTTAGAAGAGGGCTACTTTAATTTGTGCCGCGACTTGATCGCCGCGATTGGCCTATAAAAATACTTCTTCGGCTTCGCCGCCGTGGCTCCGCCCACCTTTTCCGCCTCCAGGCGGTCCACCATTCGCAAAAGGATATTCTTAAGAACACATGCCTTCACCACATTCTGGAATTTCCGACTATCCAACCGCAATTTCGCCTGCGCTTTAAAGAATTCCGCACGGCGAGGGGTCAAATCCTCATCCCCCTTCCCCTTCTTCTTTTTCACCTTTGGCACAGGAGTCCCTGCTTCCTTTTTCCGCTCATCTTTCTCTCCTAGAATTTCCTCTCTCGCCAAAAAGGCCGGATATCCAAGAGCCTCAATCATCTCGCGAATTTCCCGCAGACCCTTCTTGTGGCTCGCAATACTACTCACAATTTCGCACTCACCGCCCTTCTCGGGTGCTGCACCAGGATCTACAGGGCGGTCATTCGTCTTAAACACTAATTTCCCGTCCTTCAATTTCGGCAAGATCATCCCATACACGCGACCCGCCGTCATCCGATTCGCCTGAATTCCGTGGAGCGGGTCCGTCGTAGACGCCTCCAGAATTTTCCGTACGGCTTCGCTACACTTTTCATCGCCACACATATACTCGATAGCACCTGTCGTCGGCACCACATAACGGAACGTTTCCGTTGTTCCGCGCCGAATCCGTTGTTCCACTATCGTGGCCTCTAGCCATTTGGATCGACCCTCTGTCCGAAAGAGGGCAACCTGTTCATCTGTTGTTAGCGCCTCATCCCAGATAATTTCTAGCATAGTGTGTGCCAGAGCGCGCCGCCATGTACCCCTCTTTTCATCCGGATAGGCAGGATATCTCTGAATATCTTCATACATCCAAGAGAACATTGTCATAATGTTATACATCCGCTTGTAGTCATCACCACTATAGCGTTTCTGAATCACTTCAAGAACCGGAATAGGGATGTCTAATTCCGATTCACCTGTTGTCACTGCCTCTGCCCAGGATTCCATGGCAGTCCAGAATTCAGAGCCAGTGGAGGCGACGGCCTCTGGTGCGGCGGGGGCGGCTGCTGCAGGCGCAGCGCCAGGCACAGCCCCCTCCTCTTCGCCTAGAGGTCTATCTTCAGCCTCTTCAACCTTCTCTATAACTACTTTCGCAGGTTCATAGATATCCTTTCGCACAGGAATATCCGCCACACGCATCGCCAGAGGGATGCGAACATCTGCCAAATGAATCGGCTGAAAGATGTAGTATTTATTTCTGTAGATAATATAACCCTCCTTCCCTTTGATAGTAATTCGAAACGACTTCTTTCCAACTATATCGGCCAAGAGGGTTCGCATCGCAATCTCTGGAATTCCCGCTTGTCGCATGAAATCTGTGAGACTATCAATCTGGACCATGGGATTCTGCGCCTTTTCGAAAAAATTCCGCAGAATCTGTTTTATCTGCGATTCGCGCCAGCGCATAGCGTATTCATCATAAGATGACATGTCCACCTTGCTCTCGGCGAGTATACGCTCTACATCCACGGGGTTCGCGCATGAATAGGGGCATTCAATCCAGTCACATATACTCGTAAAATTCGTGTCATTGATCTGAACATTTTCATGGATATTTCCCTGCGCATCCTCTTGCTGTTCCAATGGGGTTAGACCGGTCGCCTGGACAGCCCTGTAATTCAAATTACAATCGAGCGCATATCGTTTCAATTCGCGCGTAACGAGACCAATCTGGAGTGCCTTATTCATGGCGATGCGATACATATAGAGATCCGCCGTCTCTATAGGGTCCGCTCCATACGTATTCACAAGCAGATAAATGGTGCAATTCCTGTGAATTTCAGGCAACAGGCTATGAGAGCACGTGCGGACGCCACGGCCGAGAACCTGTTCCATTTTGTTCAAATGGAACCACGAATCAAAGACATAGATTTCGCGAACGAATCGCAAATCAATGCCCTCAGACGCCACCTGTGAGCCGATGACCACTTTCACTTCGCGCCCGTCTGCGTTCGCAGAGGAGCGAGCGGCAGCGATCGCAGCGGCATTATTAGGTGAATAATTCGCCTGGCCCGTCAGCAGCACGTATTTCGCGGGGACGAACTTGTGACCCTTTCCCGTGTGCGCCCGCTCCCGTGCCTCACAGAGTGCGCACTGGCGCCCCAGTCCATCTACAATACCATTCGTCAGGAGAGGGCGGTCACGCCCCCAGGCCGTGTAGCCATTCGCCTCTAGAGCGATTGCCAGAGGAAGCGCACCGGATTTGATAAAGCGGCTGTACAAAAAGAGGACACCCTTTGCCGTCGCCATTCGACTCAGAGCAAACGCAGCCTTTGGCGATGCCCTCGGCAGATTCGCTTTTGCCAACCAGGTCGCATCCACGCGACTCGTGAATTGGCTGAGAGTACCCCCCTTCACCTCCTCGAAAGCCCCGTCAAACCCCGTGTCACGAATGCGACTCTCGGGGTCGTCTCCTGGAAAGTACCAGTTACCCGTCTGGACCATTTCGTCTATGCTGCGCACACCGAGCCCCCCCGTGTCCACTAGGAGATCTGCCATCGCACGCACCTCTTTGAGTTCCTTATCTTGAAAGGCTACGGGTACAAAGGGAAGTTTTTTCAGAGAGCGGTCAGCGATTCCCAGCGTAATAGGCTCGCCCGTGGGGCTCTCTGTCGGCCATGTCTTTAGAAGAGGAACCCCAGAGGGATCTAGACGCACGGGAAAACTGAGAGGGTTCTCGCCGCGCATGAAACTTAGATAGGCCGAAGCAATGGCGCCCAACTTTTCTTTGCCACCCTCTCGGAATCGCCCCGTCGGTAAAAAGATGTCGCGTTCGGAAATGGTTGCCTTCTTATCGTTCATTAATAGGAGATTCAACAGGAAGATAATCTCCCTATAGGAATTATACATCGGCGTTCCGCTCAAGAGCATAAATTTCATCCCCTCGGCTGCCTGTAGGACTCGTATGAGCGCCGGTGTCAGACGTTTACCGGCCTTGGACTCTGATAGTTCATCATCGCCACCTGCCGCGTCCGCGTTGTCGTCATCCGTCTCACCAGGCGCATCGCGCAAATTGTGCGCCTCGTCCACTATGACAAGGCGTCCACTGAATTCTGCGCGCAGGACTTTTATTTCCTCTTGTTCACGGCGCTCCTTGGGAAGACCTTTGGGCACTTTGTCCAGGACGGATTGAATATAGCGCCAGAATTGGATATAGCCCATGATTTTATAGCGTGAATTGATGCTCTGGGTGACACGCCGTGTAATAACCCCCTTATCACGCTCATATTCAGAGCCCGTGCGCCGCAGATAGTCGGACCCCGTGCAGCCGCGCAGCGTATTCGGCTCACCCTCTTCTTTACCGATGACGACGGCCTCCTCGTCGTAAATAGTTCTGCGAAATCCGGGCTGAATGTTTCGGGGAGCCACAATAAAGACTGCCACACGCGGATATGCGCGCAGATAATTCTCGGCCGTCGTAATTGCTGCGCATGTCTTTCCTACGCCTACGCCGTGATACAGGAGCGCGGAATTATAGGGGCACTGGGGTGACATGAAGCGGCTGATAAACCGCTGGACAGGGGTCAATTCGAATTCCTCCTGCGAATCACAGGGGTTCTCCTTTCGAGCCTGCTGCTCTGCGAACGACTCCTGGAAATTCTCGGCGAATTCCTGTTTTTCCATTAATTTCTCGATAAATTCTGGGTCATCTGTGTCGGGATAGAGACCGGCCTCCTGTTCCCATGTCGCGGTGGAAGCAGGAATTAGACGGCGCCGTTTCAGTTCCTCATATAATTCGTCTCGTACGTCCATATCACGCTCTGTATCCCATTGGTCCAGGAGTTCCTGGTTTGTGAGTGCGGACCCCTCTTCCATCGTATACCCTTACCTACCTATCCGTGTAACGGGTTTTTCGTTAGATGCCCTCAATCAAATAGTTTGAAAGGGGCAATAATTGCGCAAAAGGTATGCCACCCGTGTGAGCACAGCGCGCTTTTCTGTATTTTCAGGTCGGATATGGCTCAGGGCATCATCTAGCGACATCCAACGAATATCACCCACTTCGCGCATCATGTGCTCATTTGTCGGATCCATTCCAATAGGTTTATAGGACGGGACATAGAAAAGAAAGTATTTGTGACAATATTGAATGCGATTGCTCCCCGTAAAAAGTTCACGGATGGGCTCTAGGTTCCGGATAGGGGTCACATCTTTCGCATCAAGACTCGTCTCCTCCCACATCTCTCTTAAGGCACACGCGTACTCTGTTTCAAATGCCTCACGCCGGCCTTTCGGAAATCCCCACTCGGGCGTGTCCCACCCTTTACCGATAGCACGAAGTAATTCTGCGAGAGGGGGTGTTCCATTACAGCCCCCGCGCAGCGCCTCCAACTTTGCTCTGGACTGCTCCTTTTCGTGCCGATAGGAATTTGCCCCCTCTACTGGCGGACCCCAGAGACCCTCCCATAGGGCATCAAAGGGCTCATGAATTAATTTCTCTTGTTCTAGAGATGTCATTCCTCGAAGTTGTGTCATGATGTATTCAGTATCGCCGAGACGATACTTTCCGCGCATAATATCAATATATCCGAGGCTATCGCGCCGCTGAATAAGAAGAAATTCAACATTGTTCATGGAAATTCCGGTGTTACTGCCCGAATTCAGGAGCGCCTCTGGTTGTGAATTCGGGCTCCCATTGCGAATTCGAAACAGGATTGTCCCAAAACTGGTGATGGGTTCAAGACACTGCTTGGAGCCATGACCCGGCTCACCGCAATTTGTACAAAAAAGGGAATAGGGTCTTGTATTTACTATAGTATTTGTCATAGGCGCGAGTGCCATATTACTCAGGTTTGGCACCGGCCGTTTAGACGGCGCCTGCCCCTGTCCCTGCCCCCTGCGCCCCCGCAAACCAGAATGGTTTCACATAGTCGACTAGGAAGATGAGATTACCTCCCGCTGTATGGGGGCCTATCTTTTGGCATACGATCCATATTACTGCAATTGCTTATCCTCGGAACCCCTCCTACGCACAAAAGAAGGCCGCAAAAGAATTCTACGAATCGCTAGCGCACCTTATCCCATGTCCTGTATGTCGCGAGCACTATACAACACATCTGGAGAAGATGCCACTCACGCCACACCTAGATCGTCGCGACGACCTTTTCAAGTGGACTGTTCAACTCCACAATGAAGTGAACACCTCTCTTGGAAAGCCCCGAGTCACGGAGGCGGAAGCACTCCTCTTCTATCGCCGCATTGGCGCACGTGGAAAGTCGCCCGTAATCAATCAGGAAATTCTGGATGAGATGGATATGCGCTCCATTATGAAAGGGGCGCTCATCGGCGCCGGTACAACGTTTGTGGCAGGTCTCATTCTCTGGCTCACAACGAAATCGGAAAAGACGCTCTAACAATAGAGCGTTATCCAATATGTATTCATCTACATTTGGAAAACCCGCCGCCGCAGCGGCGGCGGCCACAAAAGCAGTTGGTGCTGTCGCGGCAGCACCGACACGCGCCGTATCTGCCTTCATGCCGACAGGGGCTTCCACTTTTCTCCGAAAGGGGGTGGAATACACTTTCTTCATATCATCCTTTCTGCTCGTGCTGTATTTAATCCTCCTAGTCATCCACTATTTCGCCTATCCCATTTTCGCATTCGGCCCCGAGGACGAGGGAATTGTGACGATTCCGAGCGCCTCGGGGAAACAAGTCGCCTTTCCAGCCGCCCTCGCCGTCTACGACAGATCCTGTAATTTCAAGGGCCTCTTTCCCTATAATACAACATTCAGCCTCGACGTAAAACTCAACGGCGATTTCACCACGACTCTACCCCGCGTCCTGTGGTATCGCTCCACGAATCCGATCACCATGGCGGCCACCGACACAGAGGCGGCCCTCCAGACCCGTTTTGGAGCCTCCAATGTTGTGCTCTATTTTGACCCGGCTCTAAACGACTTGAAGGTCCAGGTCATTACAAATGACGGCACAACCACACAGGTGAAGACGGAGACCTGTATTGAAAACGTTCCACTCGGGAAACCCTTTCGCCTCACAATGGTGCTTCAGAAGCGCGTCGTAGAAATCTATATGGATGGGACACTCTATAGAACGATTCAGACTGGCGCTGATCTCATTCAGACACCAGTGGACGCAAATGTCTTTGGTCCACCGAATCGTGTCGCAGCATTTGTCCAGGTCTCCAATATCGTCTACTGGCCGTATGTAATTAGCCCAAAGATGATACGCCTATATGCCGAGGAACCGATCAATAGCACCATATTTGCGAACCAATAATAGTATTGCGCAGATGGCCCTCCTAGATATATTTACACGCTATTCGGGGCTCAGTATTGGCCTTATTCTTTTAGTGGTTATTCTACTTGCTGTCGCCGTCATCTACATGGTTAAAGGGTCCTCGCCCGCCATGGAAACCACCGCATTTAGCGGCCCCTATCCTCTAAATAAGAGTGGGACGGCTGTAGCGGCGAGCGATTTCACCACGACAGCCGCCGCAGACATGTTCCTGAAATCTGGCGCAGCCACTTTTCAGACATTCGTGTATCTAGACAGCATCCAGCGTACAGGTGAATACGTGCCGTGTGGCTCAAGTCCGAATCAACCCGCATGTGACACTGGGCTCTATCAATCATGTCCCTGTAGCGGCCCGAAGAATTGCGATAATTGCAAGCACGAGGGCTATAAACAACTCTTTAGTCTCTATGGGGTCTACCGATTCGAAGTTCTGAATGTTCCGGATGCGAGCCGCCCGAACGCGGCCCTCGTCCAACTGGCGGTCAAGACACAGGCACAACAGGGAGAAGTCCACGTGGAGACACTCTCACTCCCTCCGCTGGACCTCCAGAAGTGGACGATGGTGACTCTGGCACACGAGGGCAGGCGTGTCGATGTGTACTATAACAATCGCATGGTCTCCTCTACGAAGTTGGAGAATATACCTAGCACATCCAACTATAACCTGTCGTATGTGGAGGCAGGCGATTCCGGTCTGACGGGCTCCCTCGCTTTGCTGAAATTCTTCCCCAGCCGTCTATCCACCCCGAATGTCGCGAGTGTCTATGCGGCGTTAGTGGATACGCGCGGGGCGCCTCTGGGTGTTGAGACTGCGGCAGTGGAATATACGTCAACGATTCAAAAGGCGGGGGAGGGAAGTCTCGTTAGTCGCCTCTGCTTAGACGGGTCCTGTCTCTCCTTTGGGGGGCTGAAGGCGCCGAATGTGACTCTGCCCCAACTCTCAGATAGTATGGCGCTCGTCAGAGATAGTGGTAGCACCTATGATTCAAAGTCAATCTCTGCGGTCTATCAGGTGGAGAGCCCTTATGCCTGATATGGAATATCGGCCGCTATTAGAACTATGGACACTGCTGTCCGAGCCAATTCGGCTGTAAATATACTCGTTATGACAATGGTTGTCATAGGGGGTCTAGTTGCTCTGTATTACCTATATCAGTTCCTCTATGGAGTGGCGGGAGTCAAATCCAATGTTATCCTCCCCAATGATACGATTGCCAATAAGACGCCATCGGGCTATCCGGAACCGCCTGCTATATATGAGGGCGGCGACTATACGATCACTATGTGGCTCTATGTCAATAGTTACAATGTGAATCGCAATCGTCGTAAGCATATTCTCGAGTTGGCCGGCGAGAACTTCTCTACGCTCCTGGTCGGTCTCGGCGCCTTCAAACCGACACTGATAGTGAGAACGCATTCCCGGGAACCCGACAATGCCTACACGGGCGTTGATTCTTATGGAAATCCGACTATGCCCGATTCGACGGCCTGTAACGCCACACCCAACTCCGCCGATGCGTCGCGCCCCGATTCGTCCCTCACAAAGGCCGATGTTCAGGCTCTCTTCAAGCCTCTGGCGATGGACGATGCAATCCTGGACTCCAGTCCGGTCTGTGACATGCCCGAGATTGACATGCAGCGCTGGGTACATGTCGCGATTGTCCTCACGGGTCGCGTAATAGATGTCTATGTCGACGGAAAACTGGGTCGCTCCTGTGTAACAAAGTCCTATTACAAGGTGGACCCGACAGGCGTTAAGTTGAAACTGCTGGAGCGCGCCGGCTCTGACGGCGAGGCCGGTTTCGACGGCCACGTTGCGAATGTGACTGCGACAAATGTGGTTCTCAGCCCGAGCGATATCTACCGCCTATATTCCAATGGCCCTTTCGGGAATTCTACGGATGTCATCTCTTGGACGACGAATCTGTTCAAGACTTCCTAACCCAAGGTAGGTAAAGGGTAACCATGTCATCGTATAACACCATAGGGGCGACGGCGAGTCGCGGGGCCGAAGTCGTATCCGGTCTTACGATTCTCGCTATAGTCTTCGTCACAGGATTTCTGGCCGAGATAGTGATAAAGGCCTCCACGGACCGCACTGCCCGTTTTAAGACACTTATTGATTATACGGCAAGTTCCGAAGAGAGTAATATTCTGATTCGCCAGGATCCGAAGTACTCGGATGCGATTCCACTGGGCCTCTCCGTAAATGAGCGTACAGGCGTAGAATTCGCCTATTCATTCTATCTCTATGTGCTTCCGTCCACCTTTACAGGCGAGCAGGTCCTGCGCCATGTCTTTCACAAAGGCTATGCGGTCCCTTGGCCTCTCATGGGACCCGGCCTATTTGTCCACGGACACACGAATAGTATGCGAGTTGTCATGAACACATTCAAGAATCCGTATGTATATGCGGACGTGAAAAATATCCCGGTGGGGAAGTGGTTTCACGTCGTCTTGAATTGCTTCAAAGGGGGTCTGGATATTTACATAAATGGAAACCTTGCCAATCGGATCCCTTTCAAGGACACGACACCCTATCAGAATTTCCAGGATATCGTCTTCTTCTCGCAGCCGAATTTCACATTCCGCTCGGCTGCCATTGCGGCCCTGCCCGAGGGTGAGACCTTTGAAGTCCGCGGGGCGTTCAGCGGCTACCTCAGTTCTATGAAGTATGCCCGGTATGCGCTCTCTATGAATGAAATCAATCGTCTCATGAACGAGGGGCCATCGCAGCGTCGCAAGACCGCGCAACAGACGTTGCCGCCCTATTTGGCGGACTCTTGGTGGTCCAATCAACGCTCTAGCGCCTAAGCAAAAAGGCCTAGATGGTTTAGATAGAGTATGACGGGCGGAGGTATGTATGTCCTCATACAATGGGGGAGCCAGAATGTAATTCTGAGCGGCAACCCCCAAATGACATACTATTATAAACTTTTCAAGCGCTATTCACATTTTTCCATGGAAAATGCGAGTATAGCACTGGACGGACCGAATGAACTTCAATGGGACCAGACAATTCAACTGAGGACAAAAATTCAGAGAATTGGTGATCTCCTCTCCGATATGTATTTCAGTTTCCGTCTCCCAGACATCTATAGTAAATATGCCACACCTGTGACAGGTGGCCATGGGAATTCGCAGTATGAATTCAAGTGGACTCGCTACATCGGGGCAGCAATTCTGAACAAAGTAGCATTCTTTGTCGGCGGACAGAAGATTCAGGAATTCGATGGAACCTACCTCCTGACCAAGGCCCAATTGGAATATGATACGGACACCTTTAACAAGTGGCAGGCCCTTGTGGGAGACACGAATGAATTGCGTGACCCTGCCCTGGGTGCCTATGCCGGCGCGAACAAAACGACCTATCCGACGGTGATTAAGGACCCCGTTGCAGCCGCAGCGGGAACGTCCCAGTTGAACCGCCCCAGCATTCTTGGACAGGATATCCACGTCCCTCTGAATTTCTGGTTCACGGATGCCACATCCCAGGCACTTCCACTCGTCGGCCTCCAATATGTGGACTGCGAAGTTCAAATCACTCTGAACCCGATTCAGCAACTCTACAATATTCTGGACGCATCCGGCTATCGTGTGGCGGCCAATTACAAGATTGCGGCACAACCGCTGTCGCAAATCCAGAATAATACACCCCTTTATGGAAACACGACAGATGTGAGTGGCCAGATTCGGAATTTCCTCGTAGACGTGGATTACACGCCTCCTGGGCGCAACACATGGGCGAATTTCAATCCCCGTCTCCAATGTACTTATGTCTATTTATCCCAAGAGGAACAGGTGACGTTTGCTACCAGACCACTCACCTATATCTTCCCGCAAGTGACTGCTATACCCTATGAAGGTATCTTCCAAAAGCAGATTCTGGATCTGGATATTCACAACCCTGTGACACGCCTCATCTTCGTGCCGCGCCGTTCCGACTGGGTCTATCGCAACGATTTTGCGAATTTCACGAATTGGTACACGTATCCATTCGCACCCTTTAAAGTGACTCAGAACATAAACCCGACGTATCTCCAGACGACGGTGATTAGCGGGCTCTTTATCGACCGGGCCCAGAAGGATATCATTCGGAATTTGCGAGTTCTCGTGGACGGCAATGAAATTCAGGAGCAGAAACCGACCGATTTTTTCACGAAAATCAACCCATTTCGCTATACGGCGGGGAATCCGAATTCGGAACTCCCCTTTTACACGTGGGCCATCACGAGTTCCAAAACACAGCCGTCTGGTTCTCTGAACGCGAGCCGTGTCAAAAATCTACAGGTGGAATTGGATGTATACGATTTGCCCGTAAATACGACCTATACATATGATATTATGATTTACGTTGAGAGTCTGAATTTCTTCGTCGTGGCGTCCGGCACAGGTGCTCCCAAGTATGTGCTATAAGGTTAGAAACATGGCAGATGTATCTGGGGTTATAGCGCCCGTGACAGCGCCACCGCCGCCTCCACCCTCTATAACAGATGCCAAATACGGCCCCTATAAACTGATAGAATCCTATAAAAGTGAAGTGGATAGCAGCATTGGAAAGGTCACTGATATGGGTCCAATCGTAGATACATCACTCCTATCAGACTATACAGCCCTTCAAACGGAACTCAAAAATGTATTGGATACATGGTCCACACTTGATTTGTCGACCCTCAATACGAAACAAAGTGAACTGAATGTACGAAAGGCTTCCCTGGATAAACGCCGCGATCTCCTTCTTCCTAAGACCGATACTCTAACGGCAGGTGACGCAGCCACAATCACGGCAAAACGAACAGCCGAGCGTGTCCTAGATTTCTTCTTCTGGGCCGCGGCGATTTTTGGTGGTATCATCAACAGCCATATTTTTCTGACACGAACGACAAACTCTGTTCTTATGCGCCTCTATTATTGGGTATTCGGCTTTGCACTTTTCCCAGTCGTCTTACTCTATGCCCTCTATGACCCACCGGCCTGGCGTGCGGTTTTGTTCCCTTGGTTTGATCGCGGGAACGTACCGCCAGTTTTGAATTCATCCATCTTGAAACCGCTCACGACACTTGTCATGTTTAGACAGCCGGTCGCAGGGGAAACTGATTTCGGCGGCATTACACGCAGTATGCTACGATTCATTTCTATGGGACTTCTGGCGAGTATAGTAGTGCTCTACTATATGATTCGCGGTGTGTTACCTATTCCAGGGGGTGCTTAATCTAAGCACCCCCGAACTACTGCTTAGAGCGATAATTTACGATACACCAATATCATAGGCCCGCAGAGCGGGCCTATCTATAGGGTGTACTCAAATTAAGCACTAAGCAGTTCCTACGTTCTAAGCAACAGGTCTAAATCGGCGCCGCCATAACACTCTAAGATGGCCACCACCCCCGCAAAAAATCCGCAGCGCGAAGCGAATTTTCCCTTCGTGTCGCTGATTACACCGACATATAATCGCCGCACATTCATTCCGAAGTTGATTGAAATGGTTGCAGCGCAGACGTATCCAAAAGACCGCTATGAATGGATTGTCCTGGATGACGGCACGGACCCTGTAGAGGATATCTTCAAGGCCGCAGCCGCAGCCAAGACGCTACCGCCGAATTTCCGCTACATTCGCGAGACAGAAAAGCGGAATATTGGTGCGAAACGGAATCGTCTGAATACAGAGGCAAAGGGGGAAATTATCGTAGCCATGGACGACGATGACTACTATCCTGCAGAGCGCGTCAGTCATGCTGTCACAATGCTGAAGAAATACCCGAAAGTGGAACTCGCCGGCTCCACGGAAATCTATATGTATTACACCGATATCAAGACCATCTACAAACTCGGTCCCTACAATCCGAATCACGCCACGAACGGCACGATGGCCTGGCGCCGGTCCTATGCGAAGACGCATACGTATGATGAATCTGTAACGCACGCGGAAGAGCGGTCTTTCCTAGAGGACTATAAACACCCCATGGTTCAACTGGACCCGCGGAAGGTGATGCTCGTGATTTCGCACTCTGAAAATACCTTTAATAAAAAGAAACTGCGCGACGATCCGAACAACCCTCTCGTGAAAAAGACGCCAATGAAACTGCGCGATTTTGTAAAAGAGATTCCTTTGCGTGAATTTTATTCCAGTCTGGCCTAAACCTAAGGGCGACCCACTAGAATAGAACATGTCATACCTACGCACATATGTTACGCAACTTCATTCAGTCCATTTAAATAGTCTGAATGAGGATTCGCCATCTACCGACGCACCTGATGGTATCCTGCGTCTCCCGCTCCATCGCCACCAGAGAGCAGTCCTTCATCGTATGGAAGATTTGGAGCAGTCCTTTACAAAAGGGCGCCAGATTGAAAATGACATCGTTTATAGCAACTACGGAATTCTCGGTGATTCTGTCGGCGCTGGAAAGAGCCTGATGATTCTGGCGCATATTGCCCGCGTAGAGGCCGGTCTCACACAGCCTATTGGCTCACATCAAATCGTCGGGCCCGCGTCGTCCACTCATTTTTTTAGCACACGCACGAAAACGCATACCGATATTAGCGAAGTAGGCAGTCTAATCATCGTCCCACACACTCTCTTTCGTCAGTGGGCCGATTATATTAAAAAGCAGACGACATTCAAGGCTCTCTGTCTGAGCCGCACGTCCGAGGTCGCCGCCGACGGGTTTCTGGGATCTGTTCGCAAGGCGCCGGTCGTCCTCGTGAGTAACACCCTCCTGAAGACGTTTATTCCCGCAGTCAATGGCCAGGGTCTCCATTGGAAACGCATCTTTTTCGACGAGGCCGATACGATTCATATGCCAGGATTTAATGTGAATATGCTCCCTGTAGCGCGCTTCTATTGGTATGTCACGGCCTCGTGGGTCAATCTTCTTTTTATGAATCAGCACATCTATATGGACAAGCCGTCCATCAATACACATGTGATTAATAATCCTGAGTATGCGCACATGAAGCAACATTTTCTGACGCTGCTGAATACGCAAAATTACTATATATATTTGACGCACGTTGTAAAATCGTGGGGGCTCTATCGCGATGTCTTATCGCCCATGCACCCCTATCGCTCGCACGCGGTCATCAAATGTTCTGACCTCTTCATTCAGCAGTCCATTTCGCTGCCGCCCCTCTATAAGAGTATAATCTGGTGTAAAGCACCCCTGTCCCATCGCGTCGTCCAGGGTGTCGTCAGCGGCCAGATCCAACAGATGTTGAACGCAGGCGATGTGCCATCGGCCCTAGATGTTCTCGGCGTGAAAGGGCAGGATTCCAAGTCACTCGTGGACGCGGTGACGGCGAATCTACGAAAGGAACTGAAACGCCTAGAGCAGACCTATGCGTTCAAAGAGGGTCTGGAATACTCTACGCCGCAGGCGAAGGAGATTGCGCTAAAGAGTCTCACAGAGAAGATTCAGCGGACGAAAGATTCGATTCAGGGTATGCAGGACCGCATTACGTCCCTTGAAACGGAGATGTGCCCCATTTGCTACGAGGATCCTGTGGAGCCGCTCGTGACCCCATGCTGCTCTCGGATTTTCTGCGCGGCATGTCTTCTGATGAGCATGTCACGAAATCCCGTGTGTCCGATGTGTCGTGGGGCGATCGCGGCGAATCAGTGTACGAAACTTCTAGTGAAGCAGGGTGAGGGTGCGAATGCGATTGTAGAGAAGGGCGCTGAGCCTATGGAAGAGGAGTTGCTCAAGAAACCCGAGGCCCTCCTGAAACTTTTGCGGGAGACGCCGAATGGCCGATTCTTGATTTTCAGCAAATACGATTCGCCATTTGAGAAGATTGAGAGGGCGGTGGAGGATCTGGGGATTGTAGCGAAGCAACTCAAGGGGAATAAGGACGCCATTGCGGCGACTTTGCGGGCCTTTGACCGAGGGGATATTCGCTGTCTCTTGCTGAATGCGCGCTATGCGGGGGCGGGGCTAAATATTATCGGGGCGACCCATGTTGTCCTTTTCCACTCCATGACGCATGAAGAGGAGAAGCAGATTCTAGGGCGCGCATATCGTATGGGGCGCGTGGGGCCGCTCCATTTCGTGAAATTACTGAACAAGGGGGAGGAGTCGTATTCAGAGGGGGCGGAAGTCGAGGTGGCTCCTTAGACTTTTAGTGAATCATATAGATTCTGTAGGCTGATAGCCTGATAACGTTTTACTTTATCAGGCTTCAATGTCCCTTTCTGAATCTCCAGGAACGCCGCACACGGCGCCAGACGAACAGGAATGCCGTATGCCTCTGAAATCTCGCAGAGGAGTTTCCATGCGTTGAACATGGCAGATTGTTTTGTGAGAACGGGCGTGTAGCGGAAATCGTCTGTCTGAAGAATCGTGGCACCAGGAGGCAGTGGCGCCTCTTGGGCAAGACGGAGGCTCATTGTTTTCAACTTCAGACGGAGTGAAATAGGGAGGATATTCCAGCACTGATAGAAGAACGCCCAGAAATCGCCCTGGTCACTCGTTTTATAGGCTTCAAAGAGGGAGAGATACATTTTCCACGCGGCCTCGGTGTTTCCAAGAGATGCCTCTACACGTTCTGGAATGTTCTCTAAGCAAATAAGACTCGCCAGATTTCCTTCGTTGTTTTCAATATCAAAGTCGACGAGCGGGTCCCATTCGCCCCAGAGGGTCCAGGCAGAGACGGGCATGACACCCTCTGGAATTTCCACGGACTCTTTCGGAATTTCAATCCCCTGAATTTGGCGCTGGAGAGAGCGGAGGTCGCCGTTGTAATTCTCTGGAATTTCCTGACCGAGCCACTCGCGGAGAATTTCGGGCTTCGCTGGCTGAATTTCGAATGTGAGACAGAGTTTTGCGATCTGTTGGAGAGTTCGGCTATCAATGGAATTACTAATGAGAATTAGTGGGCGACCATCTTTGACGGACGGATGCTTCAAATAGGTATGTAATTCACTGAGACCACCTCGTTCGCCGTTGGACAGGCCATCAATCTCATCCAAGAGAACACCGATGCCGCCCTTTTGACCCGATTCCATCATCTGGACGATACCACCCTCTCGCAGCAGAGGGAGAATTGTTTTGCGGAAAGAAGTGCCAGAGCGTGTATGGCTGGCATTGAATTCAATGGGGCGTAGGCCGGCGTTTTCAAAGACGCGGTGGGCGAGTGTCGTCTTGCCGATACCTGGAGGGCCGAGAAGGAGGACGGCGGGAGAATTCCGGTTAATAATCCAGTTTTGAATTGCTGTTTCCACGGATGGATGTAGGCAATATGTGGGCTGTTTCATTATTGGATAGGATGGAGGGGAGGTTTAGACCGGGGGCGGCAACAGGCCTCAGCCTAGACCAGGCTCTTATAGCCGCTCGCAATGTAGTACGAATTCCTGTAGCCGAGTGCACGTAACTTCTCTGTCGCCATACGAGCGCGGTGACCTGTATTACAATAGGCCAAAATCTTGATATCCTTGTTCGGGAACCGCTTCGGCATTTCACGCTCCAGGTCCGCAGATTGGATATGGACATCTCCAGGGAGGAATCCCAGAGTGCTCCGCTCGGTGTCGGTGCGAACATCGAGGACGACATCAAAGTCTTTTGCCTTATAGAGTGCCTTCGCTCTAGCAGCGTCCAGACGATACGGCGAGTTCATCGCATACGTATAGGCTAGATAGGCACCGATCGCTAAAAGAACTGCCACAGGGATGAGCCAAGGGAGTGCTTTCCGTAGACGCATTGGTAACTCTATTATCAGGGGAGTGGTTATGGTAGGGGGGGTTCGCGACCCAGCCCCACAGATCCGTTATAGACTCCCTCCCAGGTCACACCTTTTGCCTTGCATTCATCGTAGAGTGCATTCAGGCGCTCATTGCCACGCTTGTCGGCGTGGAGGTCAAAGAGGAATCCAGGGTCTGTCTGTTCGCCACCGGACCACTTGTTCATACCGCCGATTTCGCGGCGACTCACGCCGACAGGGTCGACGCAATAGGGCTTGTCATTCACTTTTGTGAGGGTGAGGTAGTCGGGGCAGACATTGATGCTTGGCGGCCAGGGGCCTGTGGCGGTGGTTGTCACGAGTTTGCCACCGGGAAACCAGCGCAGGCCGAAGACGATAGAGGCGACAAAGAAGCCGACGGAGAGAAGGGCTGCGAGCGTTGTTTTGCCGACAACGTAATTCACATAAAATGAGCCTGAAATGAGAACGAATGATACTAACACGTATGCTAGGAATAAGAAATCCATCTAATAGTCGTCTATCCTTTTTTTGATGCGATCCTATCACATCAAAAAAAGGTGTTGAGGGTTGTATTTTTATTGCCAAGTAGGGGTTGGTTATTACCGGCCGAACCCACTTCCATTCGGAAGTGGGTATGGACTCTAAGTTCAGGCGATAGCCTGAACTTACCGGCCGAACGTTCGCGCTTGCGCGAACGCAAGGCCAGACTGGATTCTCGCTTATGCGAGAATCTACCGGCCGAACAGGGCTACCTTCGCAGGGGAGCCAGTGCCCTCAAAGCCTAGTTCCAGGTAACCCGTCAGGTAGTCCTGGTTAGGTGCCGTGCTGGCATCGCCGCCCACGCCGAACGTGGAGTTAAAGGCGGCGCCCGTACGCACCACCTGGATCTTGCGGAAGGTGCGGCCCGCCGAGATATGGGTCTTGCCCATATCCTTTAGGATACCGCCGCCCGCCACAATCGTAGAGCAGGTAGCCGCCGCCGCCGCACCCCAGGCCGCTGTAGACAGAGTAACACCATCGGCCAGAACGGCAGACACCCCGTTACGATTGTCACCCACAGGGATGTAGTAGCCCGCATCGTTGCTCACCTGGCGGGTCTTAGAGCCGTACAGAGAGGTCATTTGTATACCTCCTCCTTAGAAATTAATTTCTGGAGAGGGCCAACTCGTGCCGGTAATCCGCCAAAATCCCAAACTAGAAAATCATTAGACCGAAGTAGTAAGATGCCGCTGCCGGCCACGTTTGAACTCCCCTATACAATGAACGCGCCTGCCGGACAAAACGGCCGAGTCACGTTTGATCCGGCAAATCAGGAATCGTCCCTATGGGTGCCCGGATTTTTGCCGGATACGAGTGTGGAACGCGATTTCCAGAATGACGCGCTCCGGGGGAACTGGGAGAAATCGCCGGTGAGCGAGATGTTCTTCTCAGGCGCCAATGTGGATCGCATTCAGAATATGATCCGCAAGGACGTGTTTGACCGGAGCCAGCCAAAGGGCTATGTGATCGACAAGCAATCCGTAGAGGAGTTGAAGATCATTATGCGGGGAATCTATCTCCAGTACGCCCGGAATCTGCCGAACGATGTGGCGAGCCAGGTGGAAGATCTGAACCGCAAAGTCTGTGACTGGGCTGTGCCTCACATCCTGTCTGCCGTAGATCACTATCACTTTTATCTGAATGACATCAGCCACCTGCCGGTGCCTCTGCCGCACATGCAACACCTTTCGCGTGCCGGAACAAAGTCGCTGCCGGCGCAGCCTTTCATGTAGCCACCGGCTGCGCCGGTGGCTAGATTCTTGCTCTTGCGCCTAGCGCAAGAGCAACATGTAAGTCCTCCGCAATGCGGAGGACTTAGTATATAAGGCTGCTATGGCAAGCCGTAGCAGCCTTTCATGTAGTTTGTATCCTTCGCCCAAACACCCCCAATCGTTTTCTTCCCCCCACAGAGGAATGTTCAAGCGCGCTGCGCATGCTATAGATGGCCGAGGCCGCCCCTCGGAGGACCGCTGGACTATCCAGGATGTCCCCGGAGGAAAACTCTTCGCCGCCGTCTTTGACGGCCACTCTGGCCTATCATCCGTCATAAACACTCTCAAACTCCTGCCGGGACAAATCGTCAAAGTCTGGCAAGAGGTCGGTGACGACGAACTCGCGCTCCGCGCGGCCCTGCCGAAGGTATTCCTGGAGCACGATAAGACCCTCTGGAAGGCCGGACCGCTGTCCTATCGAGAGAGCGGGACAACTGCCTCCGTCGCGCTTGTCACACCCAAGAACATTATAATTGCCCATGTCGGAGATTCGCCCGCATTTGTAATGGATATGACGACCGGAAAAATCGTCCAGGGTATCCAGAATCACGAGCCGACACGACCGGACGAACGGCGGCGCATTCTCGCGAACGGGGGTGAAGTCACGCAGGACGAGGGTGATGCGCCCCGCGTGAATGGTATGCTCATGGTGAGTCGTGCGTTCGGAGATTTCAGTCTGAAAATTCCGAAAGGAGGTGCGATCAAAGACGACACGGACTGGGCAAAAGATATGTGTGTCACGGCCGAGCCGGATATCATAGTTGTGCCGCGGCCGGCTGCCGGTGTCCTCGCGATCATGTCCGATGGTCTCGTGGAGGCTCCGGACGGCGGCCTGAAGCCGACGACACAGGTCGCAGAGGCGATACAGGCTGCCTATCAAAAACACGCTCATGACTTGAATGCCGTCACAAAGGCTGTTATCGCCGATCACGTGGCGGAACAGGTCAGTGACCCGAAAGAGTATGAGGGCGATGATCTGACTCTGCTCCTAATAGATGTCAGTCTGCCGATAGAAAAAAACACACACGCTGTTGGGGGCGCTGTGGCGGCGCGCCAGGCGGGCATCAAAACGCGGCGGTCAAAACGCGTTCGCACGGGCCGCCGAAAACTACCTAAAACCTTCACTTTATAGAAGCGTAGGCCCTCGGGCCTCATGCTCTCGTAACTCAGTCGGTAGAGTGCGGCGCTTATATGATTATCATATGCTCATGGCGTGTAACAACGCTGTAACACCGAAGTCGCGGGTTCGATCCCCGCCGAGAGCAACTGGTTTCGTTTTGAGCCTAGTGTCTAGTCTCAAACAGAAGCCAAATTTCTAATCTTTATAGTATAAGATGCCTGGTATGAAGGAAGTATTCGCACTTATATTTTCTATGATATTTATGGCTGTATTCGTATTTCTTTTAATAAAGGGATTCCCCTCAATAAAGAAAACACTTCGTGAACAAAAAAAAGAGTTTGAAAATTGGATTGATTCACCATCTGTCTTTTCTTTACCGAGTTTTGGTGTTTTATATATCTCGGTACTAGTATATCAGTTATACATAAAGCCTAAGTTGAACAGCAAAATAGTTCTCACAGAAATATTTAAAACAACTATGATATATGCGGCAGCGTATTCAGTTATTTAGTCTCAAACAGCAACCACCCCCTTCTTCGGCATAAACTTCTTCTTCGCAGCCCCACTGGTCCTCTTCTTTCCGTCCACGTCCGCCAGAGCCTCCTCGCGCGTCTGGCGCATCGCCTTCCAGGCCATCTCAAACTCATCCAGGTCCTTCAGCCAGAGGTCCTCAGCGCGCGTGCCCTCCAGCGCCGCACAGGCGGCACGCGCGGCCTCCACTGCCTTCTGCTGCTCGACAACTGCCGTCGCCTTCACGCGGTCCATGCGCATACGCAGGAGATACTCATACGCCTCTACGCAATCGGGCTCAGCCGGCCGAGACAGCGGCGGCAGCGCGTGCGACTTCATCAGCGTCACGATTTTCTCATCGGACGCCTGGCGCAACTCTAGAGTGGCCGCCAGAACGGCCGCAATGAACCGCGCCTTTGCGTCGTATTCCACCGCCTCGGCCCGTAGCCGTTCCATCTCGCGCTGGCGCCTACGCTCATAGGCGGCTAGGCGCGGTCCATAGAATGCCTCCATCATGTTACCCACACAGGAGTACTTCACGATACGCATCTCCGTGTCAAAGCAGACCATATTTGTCGTGCGAATCGTGTTTGTCAGGCGGAAACGCTTCTCAAACTCGGTTGGCTTCGTGGCGATATCGTCGTAGTAATCCGGGTCCAGATAGAGTTCAAATCGCACCTCAATATGATTATAGAGGTCATCAAAACCCTTCAGGACCGGCTTGCCATCCTCTGTCTTGGCCGCATCCGAGTCCGTACTCGTACAGAGTTCGTCCAGGAACGTCTTGTAGTCCTGTGTCCAGGTTCCCACAGGCAACTCGGTGATCGTCACCGACTTCTTCGCGTCATTCAGAGTATAGATACCCTTCGTCAGCCAGACGCCGTCGCTCACGTGCTGGACAGCGCCCTTGAATCCCAGCCACCACGGACGCATCGCGATATTCTCCAGCGTCGGCCGGCGGCCGTGGAGGCGGTCGCGTAGGAGGCCCACAACCTCCTCTGGGTTGTGCGGCGGCACATCGGTGCTGAAGCCGGTGCCGATGCCAATACAGCCGTTGATCACGAGCAGCGGCACAACGGGATAATAGACCTTCGGCTCTACCACCATGCCATCATCGTCATTATGCTCGAGAATGCCCGCGTCCTCCTTTCGGAAGATGAGGTCCGTGATGGCCTCCAGTTGTGTGAAGATGTATCGGGGTGAAGAGGCGTCCTTGCCGCCCTGGAGCCGCGTGCCAAATTGGCCATTCGGCTTCAGGAGGTTCAGATTGTTGGCACCCACAAAGGTCTGTGCCATATTGGTAATCGCGGCCGTGAGAGACGCCTCGCCGTGGTGATAGGCCGCGTGCTCCGAGACATAGCCAGCGAGTTGGGCCACCTTGATTTCAGAGCGCAGGCCGCGCTTCAGACAGCCGAAGAGAATCTTGCGCTGCGATGGCTTGAGGCCGTCCATGACGGACGGGAGCGAGCGGATATTATCCGCATTGCTGAAATGGATGAGTTCGTCGTGGATGAACTTGGAATACGCTACGTGCCCACCCGCGCCCGTGGCCAAGCAGCGCTCAGGGTCATAGCGCGACAGCCAGTCCTTGCGATCGTCTGCACGCTTCTTGGAGAATGCCAGAGACATAGACTCGTCAGTGGACTCGTCCCAGTCGTATTTGACCTCGTGGAGTGAGCGGAACCACTCTTGGGCCTCCACCTCTGTAGAAGTACCCAGACCCTTGTAATATTTCAGATGCCACCCCGTCGTGGCGCCGCCAGGCAGGGCGGCCTTCCAGCGCTCAAACTCGGGCATGCTGTAGAAGGAGATTGTCTCGGCTGCCCCGCGCGTCTTTGTCGCCTTCAGTAGCGGCGTGGCGAGCGAGCAGATGAATCCGGACCGCATGAGTGCCGGCCACTCGGCGTGAAAGAGGTTCATGAGCAGACCCTTGATGTGCGACCCGTCCAAATCCTGATCCGCCATCACCATGACGCGGCCATAGCGGAGCGTCTTCGTATCCTTATAGTCCTTGCCCTGCTCCAGGCCCAGAATCTTCTTAATAGCAGTCAATTCCTCATTCTTGGCGAACTTGTCGGCCGAGACATCGCGTACATTGAGGAGTTTTCCCTTCAGCGGGAAGACACCCCAGCGCTCGCGACCCACGACCGCCAGACCGGCAATCGCTGATGCCGCGGCTGAATCACCCTCTGTCAGGATCAGCGTGCAGTCGCCTGACTTGGCCGTGCCGGCCAAGAGCGCATCCACCAGTTTCGGCATCCCGCGCAGAACACGCTTCTTGCTGCCGTCCGTCTTCTTGGCATCCTTATTTGCCTTCGCATCCAGAATCGCGACAGCCTCATCCAGGAGACCCAACTTGATGAGCCCCTTCACAAGGGCGCCCTCAGTCTTGAAGACGGACCCGAACTTTGCGACCGGCGTTGTGAGCGTCTCCTTCGTCTGGGAGTCAAAGGCGGGGTTCACGATGGTCGCATTCACAAAGAAGACAACGCTGTCCTTTAACTGCGACGGCTTGATATTGACCTTCTTTTTCGCAGCCGCCTCGCAGAAGTCGCCCATGACTGCGCCGACCACCTTCTCTACGTGCTTGCCGCCGCGCCTAGTATTGATGCCGTTCACAAAGGAGACATGCTTCTCCTCTGGCACATGGTCCTCATCAAAGAGCGACTTGGCGAGCACAGCAGCGACCTCCCAGCGCGGCCCGCAGGCCTCATAGGCCACTGCCGACCCGTCGCGCGTGAAGGTCTTGACGAACTTCTCAAAGGTGTTCGTGGCGACGACCGCGCCGTTCCAGGAGACCTTGCAGTCCTTGCCGGCGACGGCGGCCAGTTCCACTACGCGGGTGTGCATGACGGATATCATATCGTCAAGGTTGAGACCGGCGAACCGCTTGATATCGGGCTCATAAGTGACGCACACAAAGCCGCTCGTAGCCTTGTCGCTTGTGATAGACGGCTTCCCTGTGACAGACATGTTTGCCGACCAGGTCTGCTTGTAGCGCTTGCCGTGCTTGGGTGAGCGCGTATCTAGCAAGAACTTGTCACTGAAGATGTTTGTACATTTTGAGCCATACCCGTTCTTTCCCCCGACGATCTTCTCCTCGGCCTTGTTGTAGTTGCCCGAAGTGAGAAGGTGACCGAAGATCATCTCTGGCACCCAGACCTTCTCCGTGGGATGCTCCTCAATAGGGATGCCGTCGCCGTCATTCTCCACGAAGACCTCTACGCCGTCACCCTTTTTAGCCACGGCGACCTTAATGTGCTTCACAGGAGTGCGCCCAGCCTCCGTTGTGGAGCGCACCAGCGCATCACGCGCATTCACAATGATCTCATCAAAGATCTTGTAGAAGCCTGGGTTGAAGGCGACAGGGCGATAGGTCATCTTGGCCGCAGTCGCATCCCAGACCCATCGCGACTCGGCGTGCGTCTCCGTGCTGCCGATGTAGGTATCGGGCAATTCCAAGATGTGCTCGCGGTGCGTGTGCTTCTTGTAGTTACTGGCGTCCATTTTGCTCTCTGCCCAAGGGTGGGGGTCATGGGTCTCTCAATTTTTTCTCGGCGCAGAATGTTCGCCAAAATTGAAGAGATGAACCATTAGACCAACGCGCATTATAAATGCGCGTTTGCCGGCGACCCGTGCGGAATTACAAATAGATATCTCGCACATTTTACTGAAAGTGAATTCTGCGAACGCTCATTTTAATTCCGCACGGGTCTAAATATAGAACGAACCTCTAAAATGAATCAAACCCCTTGTCGCCTATGTCATACGTATGTCCATGATTCCGTGAGCGAATCGTTTCGTATGGCCTTTCCAAAACACTGGTCACGTATGAAACAGACTCTTGAAATGGTTATACGCGAATTCCACCATGCACTCACAGAGACAATGCATGATTTTCCTGCGTATGTAATAATTGTAAAAAGCATTAATGCGAGAATGGATTTTCTTGGCCGCGAATATATTTTGGACCTATTTACAGACTTGGTAGATCCGATCCAGTCACTCATTCCATTCTTGGAACAGGAACTCTTTGCAGCGGGCCTTTCCAATATGAAGGCTGTGAGAAAGTGGTTACGTGAAGTGAGCCTGGATCTCTTTGTGGACCTCTGTGAAGTTCATTCGGAGCATCGACCAAAGGCTACATCTGTGAGCCCGCCTCTAGTGGAAAGTAAAATAGAGGATGATCTTTACTTCTAATGTGCCTTTTAGTTAAGAAAATGCCCAGAGACAGGTATCATAGATGTAAGGCATGCCGGCGCCTAACAGGCGGCTTCTACACGAGTCGCTCAGAGAGCGGCGAGACTAGAGGCCGCCTAACAGGCGGCTTCTACCCCTCGGCCATGGGCTCCATTCTCACGACCGGCCCCTTTTTTGCGACAGCGGCGCTGCTCCAGGGCCGCCGACTCATCTCCAATAACACCGCCCGTATGAAAAGTAGAACAAGAGCCGGCCGGGGGCAAACGACCCGCAAGAACAGACGCACATAGATAGCCCTCTGAAAATACGCGCTCCGGTCTAAAGTTAGAATGCCCTTCCGAAGGATAGAGCAGACCCCGAATGGCGCTAGTAAAACCGAATGCCAACGGCAACCTTTTTGAGATTAAGACTGTTCAGTCAGGCGCCTTTCGCACGCTGATTGAGGCGCTAAAGGATATTCTGACGGAGGCTAATCTGGAGTTTGACAGCCAAGGAATCAAGATCATGGCTGTGGATGAGACACACACTGTGCTGGTCTACCTGCGCCTGCATTCGGACCGCTTTGAGACGTATTACTGCCCTGCGAAGCATGTACTCGGTGTGAATATGATCTACTTTTTCAAGTTGATCAAGACGATGGGGAATAATGACAATCTGACCCTCTATCTACCCGCGTCCAATCCGAACAAACTGGGAATTCGTATGGAGAATTCCGAGAAGTCGACTGTCACGAATTATTTTCTGAAACTCTTCGACACGGACGTGGAGGATATCCAGATCCCGAGTCTGAATTTCACCAGTATCATCCACATGCCGAGCCAGGACCTCCAGAAGATTTGTCGCGATATGAATGCGCTGGGTGAGAAGTTGGATGTGGAGATCACGTCATCAGGCACGGACCTCATGTTCAAGTGTATCGGCGACTTTGCCGAGCAGGAGACAATCATCTCCGAGAACAATACATCCAATATGAAGGTTCACAAGATGGCGGGGGCGACAGCGGAGATTGTCCAGGGCATCTTCCAACTGAAGCACCTGGTGCTGTTCACGAAGTGCACATCGCTGTGCCCGAGCATTGAACTCTATCTGAAGAACGACTACCCGCTAATTTTGAAGTATACGGTCGCGAATCTGGGCGAGGTGAAACTGGTTCTGGCGCCGATGAAGAACAAGCAGAACGCGGTCGTATGACCGCGTTCTGCGGATTGCGAGACTCTGCGAAGCAGAGGCGAGAACAAGGCGAATGCCATTGTGTAACAATGGCATGAGCCACAATGCTCGCCGGCTTTGCCGGCGAGCACAGGGCGAACGCAATCGTATAACGATTGCGCAAGCCGCATTTATTGACGGCTTTGCCGACAATAACAAGGCGAACGCGATCGTATGACCGCGTTCTGCGGATTGCGAGACTCTGCGAAGCAGAGGCGAGAACAAGGCGAATGCGATCGCGTAACCACTAAAATTGATCCCAGCGATTCCCACAGGGCCCGACTACGAATTCCAACCCGTATCAAAATGGCCTCTGCCGCATCTGTTGCCGCAGAAGCAAATACCATCTTTGATATTCTCAATCTCTATATTCGTGGTCCTCCGAATCTTCCGAACCCTGAGACCTCACACCGGTATTACCAATGCCATGAGCCCCCGCCGAACAATCGGATGGGGCTCATTGCATGTGAGCAGATTACATATGAACAGGTGAAGGCTTTCTATCATAAGAGGGAAACATCTGAGACAATGGCTGTCGTCATCCCGATTGAACAGACCACGCCTAAGCCTCTAGATCAGGCCGTTCTCTCCTGTAAACTCCGGTACCCTGCAGTAATCACACTCTCTAAGTAGAACAAGATGTCTAATGTCCAGGAGGCCTATCTGGACGAGATAAAGGAGGACTTTGTAGATAAGGTGAAACTCTACATCCGCGAAAAACTCTCTCAGAAAAAGTCATTCGCGGAAATTGCGAAGCACCTCAAGGTTCACCTATACAACATTCTCTCTAAAACGCGCGACCAGGACCTTCTAGAGGAAGACCAAAAAGATATGCTTGTGAATAAGGCCTATAAGAAGATCCATCCCATTCTAGAGGCCCGGGCCAAAGAAGAGACGCCTCGCCCGAGTCTTAAAACCAAGTTTTTTTCTAGACCATCGTTCTTGAAGGGCTTTCTAGGAAAGACGCGCAAGGCCAAGAATACTTCAAAGGGGAAGAATAACAGATCTGCCAATGTGAATATGGGCTTAGCACGTCCCATGACCGCGAGAAACAAGTTCAATATGGGCTCTATGCTAAAGGCGTTAAATGACCTGTAAATTCGTTCTCTAGGATTTCCAACTCGATGTAAAATGGTGTTTAATGTAGGAATTTTCCGTTTGTGGAACAACTTCCCAAGAGCCCACGCAAAAGAAGTCGCTCTGTAGCACGAGGATATTGCCCTCTACTGGTGGTGAATAATTGACCACTCTCGTAAATGCGGCTGGACCAGTCGTATTTAGGATAGTATGTTCATATAAGCGGTCGTCTTTTTTGATTTTGAGTGTAATGAGAGTGTCCAAGTTCGCGAAACAATTCTCAAGCATGCGTTTAAAAAGGTAGTTACCAGGTTTCGCAATGATAAACCAATTACAAATCTGTTCTGGAATATAAGATGGAGTCCAAACCCTGTGGAATTCATACGATAGAATTACATCGGGGTCTCCATTCGTAACTGAGGGATGATCAAATAGAGACCCTATAGGGCGCAAAGGCTCACAATCCATATCTGAGTATATACCGCCCTCTAGGTATAAAATGAGATATCTGAAGATATCTGCGAGAACAGCACCCACAGCAATCTGTTTTACTTTAGAGAGTACATCTGGATAGTGCTGCTCAATTAATGCATAGATATCATCATTGTCATACACCCGAATATCATAGTCTGTATAGAGGCTCCTGAATTTGTCTAAACAGGTGGCCCACAGAGGATTCTCTATTTGAGTTTTACTCTTACAGGTAAGGTGTAGCCGTTTTGGAAACATTCTAAGACTGGATAGCGGTAGCAACTTTAGCCCTCGGGGGCACGACTCTCTGTCAGCCTAAAGTGTATCTCATGATACAAGAAAAATGAATCATGAGATAGTCTTTACGAATATCTATGACTCCCAAGAATGGGGTCAAACATTCTCGAACACATTTACGGGCTCTTCAGGCCCTGGAAGTTCTATTGAATACAATAGGGAATACATTGGGTTTCTCCGCAGTTTTCTCCAAACGTATCAGATTCGGAGCGTAGTTGATTTGGGGTGTGGAGATTGGCGGTGTGGAACTGCCATTTATAGTGATATTCCGTGCTCATATACCGGGTATGATGTCTACAAGAAAATGATAGAGAGTCATCGTCAGTCCTTTCGGAACCCCCTGTGGCAATTTGAGTGTAAGAACTGCGCTGCCGAGTTGGATACGATGGTGGATGCAGATCTTCTTATTGTAAAGGACGTCTTACAACACTGGTCAGACGAAGAGGTTACGCATTTTATGGAATATCAGATGAAAGCGAAGAAGTATAAATATATTCTCATAACAAACTGCGTAAATGAATACGATGGCTCTCTTCAGAAGCCAGGTGGGTGGCGACAACTTTCAAAAACACATCCCTTACTCATTCCCTACGCACTACAAGAAATCTTTCGTTACGATACGAAGCAGGTTCTTCTTTTTAGTCCCAGCAGTCTAAAATAATAATTACATCTTCTTGTCCACATGCGGCGTGTAGAGCAAGTCCGACGGCACCAGTTTCGGATGAAGAAGACGGATCCCTTTCGTATCATGAAATGTCTGGCAATCCTGATTCCAGATCTTGATCACATAAAATCCGATCTTGGATGTCCCATTCGGTCCATTCATCACTTTGGGGCTTACGCTAATCCCCACAATGGAATCCTTCGGATCCAGAGCGATACGGCCCATCATGGCACCGACCACATACGTCTTAAAATACTCAATCCCATCTTCGGACCCCCCACGCAGCGAATAGGAACCTCCGCGGATATTCTGGAAATTCTCCCAGAGCGGCGGAATAGGATCTTTCATACAAAAATACATGCCGCGTTTCAGTTTATCGCCCAACTCCTGGAATACCACTAGAAGGTCCTGGAGCGTATTGATTTTTGCAATGGGCTTGAAGGTATCCAGGGTCCAACGTTTTTCCTTTGGTGCATGGAAATAGAATGTCCATGGACCAGAAGGGAACGGAGCCGTAAGAGAAATCGCGGTCGGCTGGCTCATTGCCTCTATAGAGAAGAGGTTCTTGCGATTTAGACCGGTGCCGCAGCCACAGATGCCCCAGACAGATCAGTGTTCTCGGAAGCCTCGGACAACCCTGAACTCTCTGCCGTAGAGACGGAAGCCCCAGACAGGTCCGTAATTTCATTTGCGGCCTCTTCAGTAGGGGCCTCAGCAGGATACACATCGCCATTCGTATCGACATACCGCACCATATACTTAGAATAATCAGGTACAACACCCGATGATAGAGTCCAGGCAGCGAGGATATGATTAATGGTGGGCCCAGGGAGTCCCTCCAGTTCAATTACCCTCATCTCTTCAATAAAATCCGTCAGATCATAGATGACGCGCTCGGTCTTTGGCTCCACGATTTCCATCGAGAGAAAGGATAGGGGCTTACTGGCGTTTTCAGAAAGGATTGTAGAGATGTTCGCCAGACCACCAGGGATCCACGGCACAAAGACTTTGGAATCGGCGCAATATAGCATTTCGGGAGCAGCAGAGCCCGAAGCCCAGCAGACAACATCATAGATAGAATGGGCCGTATGGGACACTCCTTCAAAGAATACATAGTAGTGGGGACGTGCAATTACACTATATGCCTTCACAAGGTTTTTCCAGAATTGCACCCACTTCGTGTAGGTGCTCGTCACATAGTTATAGGCCATGGCGGTCCATGCCAGAGCACGACCGGGAATACGCGCGATGATATCGTCGACAGACATTTCACTATATGTCTATGGGCGTTCGACCTTTATGCCGTTCCTGCCGACGGACAGGATATTGCCGGCGTCAATTTTGACTTTACCGCGGTTACAAGATCGGCGGCTTGTTTCGGCTGCTCTGGAGGTGGGCAAGAGGGTGACGGCGACGGCGACGGCTTAGGTTCTGGTTTCGGACAGGCGCCCTCTGGCGCCACGATTTCACCACTCGCATTGAAACTGCATTTTGGCAAGGGCTTCACGTCTGAAGGGCACGGAGGCTGTTCCACATCCATACAATATGTCTTCATATAGGGTGTATCAATCGGTGTATTAATGGTAGATTCATCCTCCTTTTTCTCTGATTTCTTCGGTTCAGGCATTAGAACCAGGGGGGCCGGAGTTACAACAGGGGTAGGCGTCTTGTAGGCAGCCACTATAGAGGATATGAAAATAGCCAATACAGGAATGAGAAGGAGCCCCCAGGCAGCCAATTCGGCGCCACGGAGAGTTAAAAAGGCCATCGCACTTGTTGCGACGAGGCCAAACAAAAAATGTTTCAGAATCTCTTTTTGTGACGCACTCACTATCAGGTCATAGAATATAATGCCCATAAAGAGGGCAGATGTGACTATTGGCGCGTACATTTTCTACCAGGAGGTGTATATTTTAGACCGACGGGCATTTCAAACCGGCACTAAGCAAAATCTGCTTTCAGCAAAATAGGCTTGAAACTTGTTTAGAAATGCCCGTCGGCCGCCGGCAAATGGGCATTTTGAAATGCCCATTGGTCTAAGCACCTCCGAACTGCTGGTTAGTGCTGAACTTAATTTCAGCACTAACCAGTACAAAGGGTTGCTACTTTGTTAGGCACGCTTGAAGAGAATGCGCTGGCGCTCCTCATTCCAGACGCCAACGGGAGTATCAACCTGGATATCTTCAGGGTCCTCTGGATTCGGGGCATAAACCTGATTATCCTGGTCTTTGTAGTATGTCTTCCCCTTGTATTCAATGGCTTCAAGTTCAAGCGCTCCTTCGTCCTCGTCGGCTGCCTCTTCCTCGGCCTCGGACTCAGCACCCTCTTCCTCGGCCTCAGCCTCTGCCTCTGCCTCGGGTTCGGGCTCCTCCTCTCCTTCGGATTCTTCAACCTCTTCCTGAGCCTCTTCCTCGGCTTCAGCCTCCACTTCTACCTCCATCTCCTCGTCCTCTGGCTCTACTTCCTCCTGTTCCTCCTCTTCTACAACTTCCTCTTCCTCTTCCATCACTTCAATAGGGGCTACCACATTGGCTACCGGCTTCGCGACTTCAATAGTCGGTACAGGCGCAACGGGGACTACCTCATTCAGATTAATCTCAATACCCTTCATAGGCTCAATCCAGATTTCCTCCTTAATCTTCGGCTCTTGGACAGGCGACTGCGCAATAGACGGCGGCGGAGCCAGCACCTCCCCCTGTGAACCCACATGATTCACGTGAACGATTGGGCCGACCGACTCTGCATCCGCCCCTTCTTCCTTCATCTCTAGGGCCGCCAAACGACTGCTCAGCGTCGCCAGTTCACTCTCCAGTTCGCGAATACGATCCGTCTGGACAGATCCAATCGGCTCATAGTCGCGATTCTCCTCCAGAGGCTTCTGGCGCGTCAGGCGAATCACATCCTCGATCATACTCAGACGCTCGTGAATGGAATTCTCGAGCGCCCGAAAGAGTTCATGTACCATCAGATCCGAAGACATTTTGACTACCATCTCCACTAGGTAGAAAACGCCCTCAATTTTTAGGCTGGGCTGCTCCGAGCCCTCTAGGCCGTGATTGTCAAGGGTCCAACTGCTCCGGACCCCTTTGCCGTCTTAATCTGGATATTCATCACCGAGTCCAGAGTGCTCTCCTTGTCTTTTAGAGGCTTGGAACGCTTCAGACGAAGACCCTCCTCCGCCTTCACAACGTTCTCCTTCTGTAGACTACCAATGAGCGTATTCCGAAGACTGGAATCAAAAAAGTCAATGGGCTTCGTATCAATAGAACCCAGAATACTCACCATCGGCGGCATATGAGTGTCAATACGCACTTTCCCTGCGCCAATAGTGGCGCGGAATGACTCAATCGTAAGAGGCCCGCCAAAGAGTTTCAGTACTTCGCGGCCAGGAGCCGGATTCATACGCCCCTTCCCTTCACGATCATAGATGCGGTGCAAGAGGGCAATACGCTCCCAGCGAACATGAGGGTCCATCGTCTCTTGAAGCAGATACGAAAACGCGCACTCGGGGCAGCAGAAATTCCCATACACATTAAACACTCCATTCACTTCACGCTCAGGAATAATACATGGCTGCCATTCAAAGGGGTGAACACACCAAAAACAGGCGACGTCCGTGCGTTCGGGTAGCGCTTTGCACTGAGATGCCTCGCTGAATTGGACCATCAACTTCACTTTTGCGAAACACTGCATAGGGCGACTCTCTACATTTGTATTCGCGGCTGTACCCGCAACACTCTTGTCCACATAAATAGAGGGGGCCTCTGCCTCAACAGCAGCCTTTGATTCTACATTCTGGACAAGTTCCTGATTGTCCGAAAAAGGATCACTAGTAGACGGATTGTACGCCTCCAGTTCTGCTACAGGCTGCTGTTGATCCTGAAAAAACACTTCGCTGGAGTGGACGGCGAGATGCGCAATAAGAGGCCGTCGCGGCTCGGCCGTAAAGGAACCCTCAATGCCACTCGGTGTCACAACGGCCACCACTTTGACGGGCTTCTTCTCCTTCTTTTTGACGGCTGCCGGTTTAGATTCAGTCTCAGCACCTACCGACTCGGTAACCTCAGTCGCCGTCTTTTTCTTCCCTCGTTTTGCTCCTGTCGCAGACATTTCCTAAGTGTCAGGTCACACCTATATTTAGGCCTGTTGGTCTGATCTCGAGCCACATAAACAGGGACATCTAAACACATCACAATGGACTCATTGGGGCTCCCCCAACGTATAGAAACAATCTTAAATACGATGGTCCGCCATCCTGAAACGCGCTCCCATCTTATTCTTGTGGGGCCCCCAGGCTCGGGAAAAACAACATCTGCGAAATTCTTCGTGGAGGCGCTCCATGGTGGCGGCTCTGCTGCCACCTTTTTCGGCCGCGCCCTTTTCCTGAATTCCAGTGATGAACGTGGTCTGGAGGCCGTCCGCAGCCGCGTCTATCCTTTTGTGCGCTCCTCCTTTCAGGCCCTGTTTCCTCAGAACGATGCACCAAAAGTGATAGTCTTCGACGAGGCCGAGACACTTACCGACCAAGCCCAGATTGCTCTGAGACCCCTCTTGGACCAGGACCCGAACAAAGTTCTCATTATTTTCCTCTGTAATTCCATCTCGCGAATTCATGCGTCTATCGTCCATAAATTCCTACTCATCCCCTTTGAGGCACCGAACCCCGCCGATTTCCAGTATCGCCTGGGACAAATTCTTGTCAAAACTGGCTCGACCATGAGCGGGGATATACCAGGAATTGATGTGGAATTCCGCCGCGGTGATATTCGGTTCTTCATTCTGAATCCTTCACGCCACAACATCTGTTCGACCCTCTGGGGACAACTGATGAATTCCAATCGCCAGGCCCTTCAAGGACTCTTTGAAGAGAGCCTACAGCGTTGGGCCTTTCCAGACCTCGCCATGTTCTGTCTTTTTTGCGCCAGTCTTGTCGGCACCCAGAATTACGAGGCGCTCCAGGAAATGCTGCGAATTAGTGAC
>JACCDX010535289.1_pt1 | contig 33010 bp, 25 predicted proteins | sample 7449681 | NCBI WGS metagenome assembly JACCDX01 (sample SAMN15323450, study PRJNA562643) | freshwater metagenome | isolation source: river surface water | place: USA:Blue River Watershed | collected 2017-08-18
AGGCGTGCCGCCGCCGTTCTCGCCACCGGAGCCGCCGCGTCCGCCCTCGCCGGGACCACCCTCGCCGGGGCCGCCTCGGCCGGCCGGGGGCCAGCCACTGCCGCCCGGTGGCGTGTGGGCCGGCGGCTGGGGCGCATCCTGGGCCTGGACCGTGCCATTGGCCTGGCTCAGCGTGACGGTGTAGTTGTTGCCGTCGTTGCCGTCGTCGATGGTGTAGGACACGAGCAGCCGGCGCAGGCCCACCGCACTGCTGTCGAAGGTCTGCACGAGGCTGCTGAAACTGTCGCCCGACGCCAGGCCCACGGCATCCGGCGTGCGGCTCGAGCGTGTGCTGCCGTCGAAGAACTTGGTGTCGCTCACCGCGCTCAGGCTCAGGGCCTTGGGCGTGATGGTGCCGTTGCCGCCCGAGAAGCTGCGGCCGCTGGTGATGTAGTAGTTGCCGGCATCGGCGCCCGAGAGCGTCACGTTGTTGACGGTGTAGACCAGGTTGGTGCCAACGTTTTTGTGGTTGTAAGCGCCATTGCCGCTGACGGTGACCAGATCGTCCGCCGCGACCCCGGTGGTGCCGCCCTGGCCGGTCAGGCTAAAGCTCACGCCACTCATGGTGGTGGTGCCGTCGTAGGTCTTGCTCACGCCGGAATTGGTCGCAACCAGCAAGGCCTTGGGCGTGACGCTGAGCGCGCCCACCACCGTGATCGTGTCGCTGAAGTTCGCGCTGTTTTCGGTCACGGTGCCCGAGGTGCCCAGCTGGTAGCTGCCCACACGCAAGAGCTGCCCAGTGGACAGACTGGGGCTGCGCGGCGCCAGCGTAAAGGTGGCGCGCCCGCCTGCACCGTCGTTGACGGTGACCAGGTTGCTGCCGTTGATGCTGCTGTCACTGAGTTCGACCACCTGCAAGGTGTTGGTGTTGTCGTAATAAGCGTACTTGGCGCTGGTCAGGCTGTAGGCCGGTGTCGAGCCGTAGGTGGTCGACGCCGGGTTCACGCGCACCAGCAATTGGTCGGCCGGCACGATGGTGTAGTTGCCGGACACATAGCTGAAGTCGTAGTTGGTGGCAGCGGCGCCCGAGGCCTTCAGCGCATTTTGGTAAATGCCCGCACTCTGCACATTCGCGTTGTTGTCGGTGTTGCGGACCGTGAGGTCACGCGTGACCGAAGGCAAGGCGCTCAGCTGCGCGCTGGTTTCGCCGTTCACAAAACCGCTGTAGCTCACGCCGGCATAACCAGCCACATCGCTGGTGGTGATGAACTTGGCGTCGTCGTTGGCCGTGATGGTCAGCACCGCTTTGCTGATGGTGGTCGAGGCCGAGGCGCTGGTGCTGCTCAGCGCATAGTTGCTGGCCAGGCCGCCGTTGCTGCCATTGACCAGGGTGTAGTTGGTGGCGGTCACCGTGCGGCTGCCGGCGTTGGCACTGTTGAACACCGCCGTGCCATGGTTGAGCGCCAGTGTTTCGCTGCCGACGCCGGTCACCACGCGACCCCAGTCGGTCACGGTGGCGTAAGTGGTGCCGTCGTAGGTTTTGTCGGCCGCCGCGAAACCTTCGATGGTCAAGGTCTTGGTCGTGATCGAAGCCGAAACACTTGCACTGGAGGAAGACAACACGTAGTCGCTGGGGACCGAACTGCGGGTGCCCGTCACCCCGGTGATGCTCAAGCCCGACAGCGTGAGCAGGGTGGCCTGCGAGACGTTTTTGCTGTTGTACGCCGTCGTGCTGGGCGTCAGGCTGGCAGCGCTGTCGCCTGTGACAAAACCGCTCACGCTCCAGCTGGGCACAAAGCCCGCCGGGGCAGAGCTGCTGCCGTCGTACACCTTAGTGACGCCTGAGTTGCTCAGGCTGGCGCTCAGCACGGCCGGTGTGATGCGCGCCGCCACCGAGGCGATGGTGGGCAGGCTGAAGCTGTAGTCGCTGGCCTGGCTGCTGTGTGTGGGGCTGCTGATGCTCAGCGCCAGGCTGCCGCTGGCACCAATGCTGCTCGCGTCCGCCACGTGCGCATTGTTGTAGGCCAGGGTGATGCCGGTGGTGTCGAGCGTGAGGGTGTCGCCAGCCACCGCTCCGACCACGCTGCCACTCACACTGGCGCCCGTGGCGGTTGTGGTGCCGTCGTAGGTTTTGCTGGTGGTGCCGACGATGCTCGCGCTGGTCACCAGGGCCTTGGCCGTGATCGTCACCGGCGCATTGGCCGCGTTCAGTGTGGGCAAGGCGTAGTTGGCCGCCAGGCCGCCATTGCTGCCGTCGGCCAGCGTGATGGCGTTGATGTACTTGCCGGACGTCGCCACATGCGCATTGCTGGCGGTCGCGCCGGTGTAGCTCAGGGTTTCGCTGCCGATCAGCCCGCCCAGGGTGACCACACCGGTCAGGCTGGAGGTGCCATCGTAGGTTTTGCTGGCCGACAGCGTCAGCTGTTTGGCCGCAATGGTGCCGCTGCCCGTCAGGCTGTTGCCGGTGGCCAGGTAGTAGTTGCCGGCGTCGGCGCCCGAGAGCGCGACGTTGCTGACGGTGTAGTTGCGGGTGCCCACATCTTTGCTGACATAGGCACCGCTGCCACTGACGGTGACCGCATCCAGCGCCTCCGGCGTGCTCAGCCCCAGCGTCATGCCGGTCATGGCGGCGCTGCCGTCGTAGGTCTTGCTGGTGCCCGACACCGTGGCATTGAGCCCCTTGGCCGTGACCGTGTGCGCACCGACCACGGTGATGGTGTTGCTGAAGTTCTGGCTGTTTTCGGTCACGGTGCCGCTGGTGCCCAGCTGGTAGCTGCCCACGCGCAGCTTCTGCGCCGTGGAGAACTGCGCCGACAGGGGCGCCAGCGTGAAGCTGGCCGATGCGCTGGCCCCGTCCTGAATGGTGACCTGGTTGTTCGCATCCACCGTCACGCTGTTGAGGGTGACCACCTGGTTGTCGGCACCCAGGTATTGCGCACTCGTCACGCTGTAGCTGGCCGCCGAGCCGTACACGGTGGAAGCGTTGCTGACCTTCACCACCAGCTGGTTGGCCGGCACGATGGTGTAGTCGCCGCGCGCATAGCTGATGCTGTAGTTGTTCGAGCTCAGGCCCGAGGGCACCAGCACACCGCTGTAGCTGCCCGCGGTGTTGGTGCCGCTGTTGCTGCGGCTGATGGCCAGGGTGCCCCCCAGCGCCAGGGCCGTCTCGCCATTGACGAAGCCGGTGTAGGTGACGCCGGCATAGCCGTTGGCATCGCTCAGTGTGACGAACTTGGCGTCGTCGTTGGCCCGCACCGTCAGGGCCGCGGGGGTGATGTTGGCCGTGGTGCTGCCCGTGGTGGCGGCCAGGCTGTAGTTGGCCGCGTCGGCGCCACTGAGCAGCACATCGGTGACACCGATGGCCTTGCCGGTGCCGGCGTCGGCGCCCGCAGTGAAGGCGGCGCTGCGCGAAATCGACAGCACATCGCCACTCAGCCGGTTGTCGCTGACGCTGACGGTGGCGCTGTTGGTGCCGTCATAGGTTTTGTCCTGGCCCGTGAAGCTTGGCGTGAGCGTCTTGCGGTTGACCAGCAGCGTGCCCGAAGTCGTGCTGGCGTTGACCGCGTAGCCCAGCTGGCTGGTGGTGGCGCCGCCGCTGGCCGACAGGCCGTGCTCGCCCGCCGTGTAGCGGCCCGAGGTGGAGGTGCTGCCGCCCACCGAGACCGTGGGCGCGCTGGCGCTGCCAAAGGCCTGGCTGTAGCTGTCGCCGTTGCCGCCCCCGCTGATGGAGAAGGTGAAACTGGGCAGGGCGTCGCCGTAGGTGATGGTCTGGTTGTCCACCACGCGCGTGATGCTGGGCTGCTCGCGGTAGATCGCATTCAGGCCCGCCGTCAGGGCCAGGCTGTAATTGGTGGTGCTTTCATCGCTGCCGTAGCGGAAGCGGCCCGAACCGCTGCCCAGGCCCGTGAGGCTGGTCAGGCCCGTGCTGCCTGCGACGCTGCCCGTGTAAAGCCAGGCGATGCCCCCCGTGCCCACCGACGCCGCGCCGCTGCCGCTGAACGTGAGGTTGCCGCCGCTGAAGACGCCGGCATCGATCTGGCTGCCCGCGTTGAGCGTGAGGGCCGTGGCGCTGGTGCTGCTGGTGCTCACGGCCTGGGTGACGCTCAGGTCACCAATGCGCGTGGAGACAGAAACCACCCCCGTGGCCGAGAGGCCCGAGGTCGAGCCCACCGTGCCGATGGTCAAGGCCTTGCTGTTGACATAGCTGAGCCCGCTCACACCGGTGGCGGCCAGCGTGTCGATGGCGTTGTTGCTGTTGGTGAGCGTGACGTTGCCGCCCGAGAGCAGCAGGTTCGAGGCCGACAACCAGGCGCCGGCGCTGTGGGTGACGTTGCCGGAACTGGCCAGGGTGATGGTGCTGCTGGTGGCGGTCAGCGCACCGTTGAGCGTGAGGTCGCCGCCCAGCAGACTGACCGGGCCATTGACCGTGGTGGCGTTGGCCAGGGTGATGGCCGCCGTGTTGCCCGCCTTGCCGATGGTCAGACCCGTGAGCTGCGTGACCGCATCGATGGCCCACCCCGACGTGCTGAAGCCGGAAGTGAAGCTGTTGCTGCTGGGCTCGATGACGAGCTTGCCAGGTCCCGAAAAAATACTCGAGGCGGTGGTGGGTGCATCGTTTTGCAACACCAGGGTGCCGGCGCTGATGGTGGTGGCACCGGTGTAGCTGCCATTGGCCGTGAGCGTGGTGGTACCGCTGCCTTGTTGGATGACGGTCCCTGTGCCGCTGATCGTGTTGCCCATGCTCAGGGCATTGCTGCGGCGAAAGATCAAAGAACCATTGTTGACGATGGGCCCGGTGCCAATCGATCCCGTGGTGCCGGGTCCCGTGCTGCCATTGCTTCGGGTCAGCCCCTCGTCCCCCAATCGCAAAGTGGCACCGGTGGCGATGGTGGTGGTACCGGAATAAGAGCTGTCGCCATACAAGGTGATGATGCCTGTCCCGATCGTCGAGAAGTTCCCGGTGCCACTGTAGGTTTTGCTGATGATCCGGTTATCGCTGACGTAATAGACGATGTTGCCGTTGAGAACGACATTGGTGGAATTGAAAGCTCCAGCTGTACCCCCCTCGCCCAGCTGCAACGTGGCGCCAGAACGGATGGTGAAAGTACCCGTGGTGGCAATATTGCCCCCTGTGAAAACCATGGTCCCGGTACCCGCCACGTCAAAGGTGCCTGACGTGCCGCCCGCTTGTGCCACCCCCTGCGTCCAGTAATACGTGCCAGAGTGGTTGACCACCAAACCCGCATTGCCAACCGTAAGGCTGCTGGAGTCTCGCAGGAAACCTGTGGTGCCGCCATTGCCCAGCTCCAAGATACCGCCACTCACCAGGGTCGCGCCGGTGTAGGTGCTGTTGCTGGTCAGGGTCAGCGTGCCCGTGCCGGTTTTGGTCAAGCCGCCACCGGTGCCACTCATCACGCCCGCATAAGTGGTGCTGGTGTTGTTGCCCCCAACGGTCAGGGTGTTGGATCCGAGGCTGACGTTGCCGCCCGACAAACCGCCGCCGGACAGCGAGCCGATGGTGACGCTGCTGCCGGTCAAATCCAGCGTGACGCCGGCCAAGTTGTCCAAGGTGAGGGCCGAGTTGCTGCCGAACGCGCTGGTGCTCCCGGCTTTCAGGGTGCCCATATTGACCGTGGTGGTGCCGGTGTAGGTGCTGGTCCCGCTGAGGGTTTGCGTGCCGCTGCCGGTTTTGACCACGGCGCCGGTGCCGCTGATGGCGCCGCTGTAGGTGCCGGTTCCCGAGGCATCAAAGGTCACCGTGCTGCCGTTGCTGGCGATCGGGGCGCTGCCGGCAATCTTGGCGGCGCTGAGGGTGATGGCGCCGCCACTGCTCAGGCCCGAGGCGATGCTGTTGGAAATGTCGGTTGCAGTGCCGCCGCTGGCCGAGCCGGTGAGCGCCAGGGTGCCGCTGGTGCTGCTGATGCTTCCCGATGACTGGGTGTAGAGGCCATAGACCGTGCCCGAGCTGGCCGAGCCGGTCCCGCTGATGCTGATGTTGCCGCTGCTCGAGCTGATGGTGCTGCCGCGGATTTCGACGCCCGAGGTCAGCCCGGGAGAACCCGAAGCCGAGCCGGTGATGCTGATGCGGCCCGCCCCCGTAGACAGGCTGTGGTTTTCAAACAGGATGCCTTCCACCCAGCCGCCGCCACCCACGGCGCTGGTGGTGGCGCTGCTGCGCACCGAAAAATCGCCCCCGCCGGTGGAGATGGAACCCGCCAGGTAGGTGGCGAGGATGTTGCTGCTGACACTGGCTTTGACGCCGCTGTTGCCCACCGTCAAACCGTTCCAGGTGTCGCTGGCGCCCGCACTGGCACTGCCGCCGATCCAGACATGGCCGCCGTTGGTGGTGAGCGTCCCGTTGTGGGTGATTTTCCCCAGAGACCCGCCGTCGTAGTTCGTCCAGAGCACCAGGTTGAGCTTGTTGCTGGTGCTGCTGATCGTGACCCCGGGGTTGATGGCGATCTCGGCATGGGCCTGCAAGGTCAGCGTGGCGTCGCCCCCCGAGGTCTTGGCGATGTTGCTGTCGACCAAGATCCAGCCATCGTTTGCGCTGTTGCCGCTGCTGCCATAACTGGCGTTGTTGGCCGTGGTGGTCACCGTCACGCTGGTGCCGCTGTTCAGACCGCTGTTGGTGTCCCCGGCGATGGCGCTCGCGGCCGCGGCGTTGATCGTGTAGTTGTAGGGGTCAATCAGCCACAGGCCGCCCTGCCCCCTGTCGGCGCCCGCGTTCACGCGCGCGCCGCTGATGTCCACCGCATGGCCCGAGGTTTCCACCTGCCCGCCGTGGCCGCCCTGCGCCCCGCCGCGCGCGGTGATGCTGCCGTGCACCGTGGTCATGCCATCGGGCTTGTGGATGTCGCTCCACAGCACCACCTTGCCGCCGTCGCCCATGTCCGTGGCGCTGGCGTCGATGCTGGCACCGGCCTCCATCGTCACCGTGGTCGCCTGCAGCAGGTTACCGCTGCCTTGCCAGTCGCCGCCCACCAGCACCGTGCCGCCGCCTGTGGCGCCCTTGGCTTCGGTGCTCGAACGGCTGGTGAGGGCGATGTCGGGCGCGGTGATCGTGATCTGGCCGCCCGGGCCCTGCTCGCTGCTCGCCGTGGTGCTGCCCGCCTGCGTCACGCTGGCGGTGGACTCGAGCACGATGCGCCCGCCGCGCTCGACCAGGCTGTTGGCCGCGATCTGGCCGGTGTTGACCACGCTGGCCTCCAGGTGCGCGGCGGCCTTGGCCGAGAGCACGATCCAGCCGCCGGGCGCGAGCACGGCCTGGCCGTTTTCGACCAGGGTGGCGATGGTGGCGGGCGTGGTGTCGATGCTGGCCAGGCGGCTGCCCTGAATCTGCAGCTGGTAGGTCTCGCCTGCGGCCAAGGCCACCGTGCCCATCTGCGCCAACACCACACCGTGGTTGCGCACCTCGGGCGCCAGCAGCGCCACATAGCCACCCAGCGCGGCCTGGATGTGGCCCTCGTTGACGATGGCGCCCGTGGCGCCCTCGCGCGTGAAGCGGTAGTGGCCCGCCATGAAGTCGGCGGTGCCAATGCTGTGCGTGGTGGCGGTGAAGCCGCCCACATCCACCGAGGACGTGGGGCCGAAGTACATGCCGCTGGGGTTGGTGAAGAACACCTGGCCCGGCGCGCTGATGCGGCCGTAGATCTGGCTGGGGTTGGCGTCGAGCACGCGGTTGAGCACCGCCGCGCTGCTGCTGGGCTGCACGAAGTGGACGCTGGCCGCGCTGCCGAGGTTGAAGGTGTTCCAGTCGATGACAGCGGCGTTGCTCGTTTGGTTGACCGTCAGCACCGCAGCGCCCGTCTGCGCGATGCTGGCCTGCCCGCCCACCACCTGGCCGCCCGTGGGCAGCTGCGTGGGCGCGGGCGGCGCCGCAGAGGCCAGGCCGCCCCACAACGCGAGCGCCATGGCCACGGGCTTGAGCACCGCTTGCAGCGCCTGGCCCGCCACACCGGCGCAGGCTCCTTTGCTTTTGCCATGGGTGCGGGCGATTTCGGCCACAGCCACCCAGCTTTGGCTGCTCTCGCTCCAGACGATGCGGTACTGCTTGTTCATCTCGTGCCCCCGCCTCAGAAACTGTAGATGGCCGACAGCCAGAGGCGGTCGCGGCGCAGCGTGCCGTCCTGGTCCTTGCCGTCTCTGGGGTTGGGGTTGTCCTGCAGGCGGCGGGCCCAGCTGGCCTTGAGCGAGAAGCTCGCGTCGGGGCGCCACTGCAGGCCCAGGCCCGCGCCTTCGAGGCGCAGGCGGTTGGGCTGGGCGGCACCGTCATAGGGGTCGACGTTGACGCGCACCCGGCCCTGGTCATAAAAGCCCAACAGCGCCAGGGTGCCGCTGAGCTGCCATTGCAGCTCGGCGCTGCTCAGGCTGCCGCGCGCACCGCTGGCCTCGTTGACCGGGAAAGCGCGCACGCTGTCGGGGCCGCCGATGTAGAACTTCTCCGAAGAGTCGAGGTTTGTGTTGGCCCATTGCTGGCTGTGGCTGAGCAGCAGCGTCCAGCCCGGGGCCAGGCTTTGGGTGCGGCTGAGCTGCGCGCGCAGCTTGCTGAACTGGCCGTCGGTGCGCGCGCCTTGCGCATCGCCAGCCTGTGTGGGCGAGCCGTTGAGGTTGAGGCGGCCCGCGCTCAGGGCCAGCAGGCCCTGGGTCTGACCGCCCAGGCCCAGCCACTCGTCGCGCTGTCGGCCGCTGAGGGTGACGCTGGCGACCTGCGAGCTGTAGCGCGAGTTGATCTGGCCGGCGGCCCAGTTTTCAAAGGCTTTGTGGTCGGTGCTCAGCGTCAGGCTCAGGCTGCGCTGGCGCTCGCGCAGAAGCGGGTAGGCCGCCTCCAGGCCCACGCTGTTCACATGGCCAACGGGGTCTCGGACGCTGTCGGCCACCTCGCCCTTGACCAGGCGGTAGTTGAAACGCGAGACCGAGCCGCCCACGCGCCAGCCATGGGGGCCCACAGGCACGCCCAGGCCCAGGCGCGCGTTGTCGCTGCCCTGGCTCTTCATGAGCGCGAGGTTCCAGATGTCGCCGGTGGCCAGCGGGTTGCGCAGCTCAATTTGCGCCAGCACACGCTCGTTGCCGGTGGAACGCGCACCGCCGTTGTCGGCCCACAGGTCCATGGCCACCAGCGGCTTGTCGCGCAGGCCCACATCGACATCGGTGGCGCCCACGGCTTGGCTCTTTTTGAAGCGGGTGCTGACGTCCAGGCCCAGCAGTTCGCTGCTGATGTGCTGGGCGCGGTCCACATCGCCGGCGTTGAGGGCCTGGCCGCTCACGAGCAGTTCGTCGAAATAGCGCTGCGCCAGCGCCTGCGGCGCGCGCAGGCCTTCAGGCGCGCTGAACTGCAACACGCCGAGGCGGGCCTCGTCGATCTGGATCAGCACATCGCCGCGCGTGATGTCTTGCGAAGGCAGGTAGACCGCTACCACCCAACCCTCTTCGCGGTAGCGCTGCGCCACCGCGATCGCCGCGTCCTCGAGTTGGGCCAGATCGACCGAACGGTTGAGGTAGGGCGCCACCAGCGGCGCCAGTTGCGCTTCGCTGAGCCGGCTGTTGCCCACGAAACGGATGCTGCGCACCATGACCTGCTGGCCCGGTGCACGGCGCGTCGGCGCGGGCGTGGCTTCGCTGGGCGCGACCGGGGCGGGGCGGCTCAGGGGCTCGGGCCTGGGCACTTGCTGCATCAAGGAACCGGCATCGGGTGGGTTGCTTTGCGCCCAGGACAGGCCGGCCTGCAACACCGCCAACACCACCGCAGCCCGTTTCATGTGATTCATGTGGGAACTTTCGGGCGCAATTCGCGCCGTTTATTTTTTTCCTATTACTATTTTTATCACAAAAGCGGCAAGAATTTGCCGCTTTTAACGACTTCATCACTTTCAAGGTCCGGCCCACGCCGCAACGCGCCCGGCGGCGCCTGCGGGCGATGGTGCGGGCTTGGGGGCTTCAGGGCTGCGCCGTGCCGCCCAGCGCCGGCCCTTGCACCAGCGCCAGATAGGCCTCGCGGGTTAGCGGGCTGACCGCCTGCAGCGCCTGCGCGTGCTGGGTGCGGTGCTGGGCCCACATGCGCGCCGAGGCCATGGCGCGGCTGCGGCAAAACCAGTGGCAGCTGTGCTGCATGAGGAACATCTCCGCCAGCAGGCGGTGGGCACGGGCCTTGGGGTCCAGGCCATCGCCATTGGCCACGGCGCGGGCGATGCCTTCGGCATGGACCTGCAGCATGCGCCGCGTGTCGAAACTGGCCTGTGGCCACACCCGCTCCAGGCCCGGGCAAGCCAGCTTGAGGGTGCGGGCCTCGGGGGCCGGCAGTTGGGCGAAGCCGCGCACGAAATCCTGAAACTGCTGGGCCAGCTGCCGCTCGACCTCGTGCTGTGCCTGCCACAGCTCGGCCTGGCGCTGCGGGTCGGCTTCGGCCAGGGCACGCATATAGGCCTCGGTCAGCCGCTGCATCAGCCGCTCGATCTGGAAGGGCTGCAGGTGGCGGGCCAGCAAGGCGGTGCGGCGCTGCCGGTGCTGCTTGTTCAGCCCATGCAGCACCAGGCCGGCGACCGCCAGCACGCTCAGGAGTTCGAGGATGTCCAAGTTACACGTCGCAAAGTATCGGCAATGCCAAAAACGGGGCGGCACCGCGCTGTTGCAAGTGTATTCAGTTGGCCAGCGCACGCGGTTTTGGAGTGCGGCCTCTAAAGTGCGGGTTTTCCCTTGCGCCGGGCCCAGGGGCATGGTGCAATTGCTGCATTGCAACAAACCCTTCTACTTTCTCACAAGGAAACCACCATGAACAACTTCAACGCCGAACAATTCGTCGCCGCCAACAAAGCCAATCTGGACGCCGTGGCCGGCCTGTCGCAAACCGCTTTCGCCGGCTTCGAGCGCCTGGTCGAGCTGAACATGGCCGCTGGCAAAGCCGCCGTGGGCGAGTCTTTCGCCAACGCCCAGACCCTGCTGGCCGCCAAGAACCCCCAAGAGCTGCTGGCCGCCCAAGCGGCGCTGGTGCAGCCCGCTTTCGAAAAGTCGGCCTCCTACAGCCGTCATCTGTATGAAATCGCTTCGGCCACCGGCGCCGAGCTGAGCCAGGCCGTGGAAGCCAAGGTCGCCGAGAGCCAGGCCGCTGTGAAGAACCTGGTCGAAGCCAACCTGAAGAACGCCCCCGCCGGTTCCGACGCCGCCGTGGCCGCCTTCAAGACCGCTTACGAAGCCAGCCAGACCGCTGCCGACACCCTGCAAAAAGTGGCCAAGCAGGCCGCCGAGACCGCCCAGGCCAACCTGAAGGCCGCTTCTGCCCAGGCCGAAGCCGCTGTCAAGTCGACCCTGAAGGCTGCCAAGGCCAAATAAATCCGTTTGGGGACGGATCTTCAGTTCTGTCACCGACCGATCAGGACAGGGCCGCCATCGCCGACAATCGTCGGCGAAGCCCTGAACCCCAAGGCGTCTTCGGACGCCTTTTTCTTTGCCTGTTCCAATTGGTCATGCCCGACGCCTTTGCCCCAGCCAGCGCCCCCGTTTTGCAAATCGAAGGCGGCGTGGCCACCATCACGCTGAACCGCCCGGCACAGCGCAACAAGCTCGAAAACGGCGACCTGCAAACCTTGCTGGCGCACTTTGAGACCGTCGAGCGCGACCCCAGCGTGCGCGTGCTGGTGCTCACGGCCCGCACCACCGGCCAGCCCAAGCCGGTGTTTTGCGCGGGCTACGACATCGGCGGCTTCGACACGCCGGGCCACGGCGCGACCTTTTTCGAGCAGATCCCGGACCGCCTGGCCGGCCTGCGCCCCGTCACCATTTGCGCGCTCAACGGTAGCGTCTATGGCGGCGCGACCGACCTGGTTCTGGCCTGCGACCTGCGCATCGGCCTCGAAGGCATCGAGTGGCGCATGCCCGCCACAGCGCTGGGCCTGCACTACTACCCCAGCGGCCTGCAGCGCTATGTGAGCCGCTTTGGCGTGTCGGCGACCAAGCGCGCGTTTTTGACGGCGCGGCCGTTCGGCATGGCGCAGTTGCAGGCCTTGGGGCTGTTCGAAGCGGTGAGCGACGCCGCCGGCTGGGACGCGACCCTGGCCGCGCTGGTGCAGGACGTGCTGGCGCTGGCGCCGCTGGCGGTGCAGGAGACCAAGCGCTCGATCAACGAGGTCGCGCGCGGCGATTACGACGAACACCGCCTGCGCGCGCGCGAGCACATGACCAGCGCCAGCGCCGATTTCGCCGAAGGCCGCGCCGCCTTTGCCGAGCGGCGCGCCCCGATGTTCACAGGCCGGTAAAGCGCTGCGAGGCGGCCCAGAGGATGGCCGGGTAGCTCGTCAGCCAGGCCCAGAAAAAACGGTTGAGGCCGAAGAAGCGAAACACCAGAAAGTGGAACACACCGGCCACCGCGCAAAACAGCGCGGCCAGGCGCAGGTCCAGCAGCGCGAGCGGGAACAGGCCCTCCCACACGGTGAAGGACCAGCTCACCGCCATCGCCACGGCGGGCCGGCGGTAGGCGCTGTGCGCGGGCAAGGGGCCGTAAATGCCCGTGTCAAGGAACTGCGGCAGCGCGCGCCCGCTGCGCCACGAGGGGTGCAAGAGCTTGACCCAACCCGACATGAAATACGAGGTGAGTGACTGCAGCGCGACGTACCACAGCCCCGCGCGCCAACCCGTCTCCATGCCCAGGAAAGCGCCCACGGCGTGCGCGATCAGCAGGCCCGTCAGGCCCACCAGCGTCATGAAGTCGCTGCCGCCATTGAAGGCGCCGCGCCAGCGCAAAAGCAGCACCAGCGCCATGGCGAACAGCAGCGCCGCGCCGACCAGGCCCAGGCCGCCCGACATCAGGCCGAGGGCCAAAGCCAGGCGCAGTGCGATCAGCACGCGGTGGCTGCGCGGCGTGAGCAGCACATCGAGCAGCGGCCGCACCCACGCGGGCCGCGCCGGGATTTCGCGGCGCAAGAGGGACCAGTCGTTCACGCGGTCCAGCGTCGGGATGCGCAGGTATTCCAGACACTGCAGCGCCAGCGAGAAACCCAGCAGCAGCTCGAAGGCGCGCACCGCCAGGTGCAGGGGCACGGCGTTCAGTTCCATGTGGGCAACACCGGCGATTGCAGCACCCGCTCGCTGCTGGCGGGCACACGGTCGTACTCGAGCAGCGCGTCCATGTGCAGCGCAAACTGGAAGTGGCGCGCGTCGGGCACGCTTTCGGTCAGCATGGGCACCTCGCCCCAGCGGCCGCCGCGCACCGCCTCGTGCGCGAGGCGGGTGACCAGCTGGTAAGTCACGCGCTCGCGGATGTCCGCGCCCTCGGGCAGGTCCTGCACATCACTCCACAAATGGTCCACCAGGTTCTGGTGGTTGAGCGCGAGGTTGACCACCGGGTTGTGCAGCAGGTGCCACGTGCGGTAGGGGATGCGCGCGTACACACGCTGCCAATCCGACCACGTGCCGTCCTCGCCCTGCGCGCGCACGTACAGGCGCGGCGCGCGCGCGGCCGCATGGTAGAACTTCCAGTTGGGAAAGAAGGCGCGCAAGAAAAACAGCCAGGGGCCCTGTACCAAGGGCCGTTGCTGGCGCAGGCCAAACAGCGCCAGCCACGCAAAGTACACCCCGATCAGCGCGAGCGTGACCAGGGTGAGGTGGCTCATTTAGCCAGCGGCGCGCTTGGCCAGGATCTCGAAGGCCGGCAGCGTCTTGCCCTCGAGCACTTCGAGGAAGGCGCCGCCGCCGGTGGAGATGTAGCCCACCTGGTCTTCGATGCCGTACTTGGCAATGGCGGCCAGCGTGTCGCCACCGCCCGCGATGCTGAAGGCGCTGGACTCGGCGATCGCTTGCGCGATGGCTTTGGTGCCACCGGCGAACTGGTCGAACTCGAACACGCCGACCGGGCCGTTCCAGACGATGGTGCCCGCGGCCTTGAGCTGGGCCGCGAGCCTGGCCGCGGTCTCGGGGCCGATGTCCAGGATCATCTCGTCGGCCTGCACTTCGCTGGCCTTCTTCACGGTGGCCTGGGCGGTGGCGCTGAATTCCTTGGCCACCACCACATCGGTCGGGATCGGCACTTCGGCGCCGCGCGCTTTCATGGCCTCGATCACGGCCCGGGCTTCGCCCACCAGATCGGCCTCGGCCAGGCTTTTGCCGATCGGCAGGCCCGCGGCCAGCATGAAGGTGTTGGCGATGCCGCCACCCACGATCAGCTGGTCGACGTTCTCGCCCAGGCTTTTGAGGATGGTGAGCTTGGTCGAGACCTTGGCGCCCGCGACGATGGCGGCCAGCGGCCGCTTCGGGTTGGCCAGCGCTTTGGAGATCGCGTCGATTTCAGCGGCCAAGAGCGGGCCGGCGCAGGCCACGGGCGCGAACTGGGCGATGCCATAGGTCGTGCCCTCGGCGCGGTGCGCGGTGCCGAAGGCGTCGTGCACGAAGATGTCGCAGAGCTGGGCCATCTTGCGGCTCAGTGCCTCGTTGCACTTCTTCTCGCCCTGGTTGACGCGGCAGTTCTCGAGCAGCACCACCTGGCCCGGCGCGACCTGCACGCCGTCGACCCAGTTCGAAATCAGCGGGACCTCGCGGCCGAGCAGCTCGCTCAGGCGCTGGGCCACCGGGGCCAGCGAGTCTTCGGGCTTGAATTCGCCTTCGGTCGGGCGGCCCAGGTGGCTGGTGACCATGACGGCCGCGCCGGCTTTCAAAGCCATCTCGATGCAGGGCACCGAGGCGCGGACGCGCGTGTCTTCGGTGATGCGGCCGGCCTCGTCCTGCGGGACGTTGAGGTCGGCGCGGATGAACACGCGCTTGCCCGTGGCTTGGCCCTGGGCGCAGAGGTCGGAAAAACGGAGGACTTTCATGGGGGAGGCCGGTCAATGCAAAACCCGTCGATTTTAAAAGGCCGCGCCAACCGGCCCTGACGGCCCCTGCCCCCACACCGTTCGGCCTGGGCCGGCCCCGGGCTCGGCGCGAACGGCCCGGGCGGTGCAGCGGACTGGGCTCAGTGGAATTCGGTCTCGTGCATCCAGGCGGCGTGCTTGGGCGCGCGCTTGGTCTTCGCCCACTCGTTGAGCATGTCCCATTTGCATTCATCGAGCTTTTGGTACATCTCGCTCGTGCCGGTGTTGACCGCCAGTTCCAGGCGGTGGCCATTGGGGTCGAAGAAGTAAATGCTCTTGAAGATGGTGTGGTTGGTCGGGCCGACCACGTCGATGCCGGCGTCCAAGAGGCGCTGCTTGGTGGCTTCGAGCGTTTGCAGGCTGTCGACCTCAAACGCGATGTGCTGCACCCAGGGCGGGGTGTTCTCGTCGCGGCCCATGGCGGGCGAGTTGGGCAGCTCAAAAAACGCGAGCACATTGCCCTGACCGGCGTCGAGGAAGACGTGCATATAGGGGTCGGGCGCCTTGGTCGAGGGCACCAGGTCTTCGGCGATCGCCAGCACGAAGTCCATGTTCAGGTGCTTGACGTACCACTCGACGGTTTCCTTGGCGTCTTTGCAGCGGTAGGCGACGTGGTGGATTTTGCGGATTTTCATCGTGTGTTCTCCAAAAGGTCAGGCCGCGGCTTTGGCGGCGGCCAGCGCTTCGCGCAGCACGCGCAAATCGCCAATGTGGTTGGCGAGCACGAGGATCAGGCGGGCATTGAGCGCCTCGCTTTGTTCGTCGGTCAGGCCGTTGTGCGCGTCGATCAGCGCTTCGTAGAAGTCGTCGCCGGGCGAGAAGTCGCGGAAGAAGCGGCGGCCGGGTTCGTGGAAATTCGGGTCGGTTTTGAGCAGGGGGGTGGTCATGATCAACTCCGACATCAATGGCAAGTGGCACGCGCCAGCGCTTGCTGCAGCTGGCCCGCATCGAAGGCGCGCCAGCGCGCGGCCACATGCTGGTCCGGGCGCAGCAGGTAACAGGTGCCACTCTGGCCGTCGTAACGTTTGGCGACCAGGCCTTGCGCGTCGACGACCACGGGCACGCCCGGCACCTCGAGGGTGCGCGGCGACACGATCAGCGGCGTGACGGGCAGCTTCGCCGTCTGCAAGGCCTTGAGCTGCGCCAGCAGCTCAGCAGGCGGCGCCGCGTCGGCGAACAACAGGCACTGGAAGCCGCGGCCCGCCTGGTCCAGCAGCCAGGCGTCCTGGCCGTTCACTTGCACCGGGGCGTCGTCCATCGGGGCGCCGGGGACCATGTTCCCTTCAAATGGCTCGGCATCGGGCGTATTCAGCAGCGAAGACGTCAGGAAGGACGGCACCGACAGGCGGCCCGAATTCACCAGCTTGCGCGCGAAGGGGTGGTGCTTGGCCAGGGCCAGCACCTGGTTGCGAAAGGTCTTGCTGGTGCGGCTCTTGGGCGTGATGAAGTCGGTCGAGCGCGTCGAGTTCATGATGTTCTCGTCGGCGGCGAACTGGCGGTCGAGCGCGTAGGTGTCGAGCAGTTGCTCGCCCGCCTGGCCTTGGATCACCAGGCCGAGCTTCCACATCAGGTCATCCGCATCCTGGAAGCCCGAGTTGGCACCGCGCGCGCCAAAGGGCGAGACCTGGTGCGCCGCATCGCCCACGAACAGCACGCGGCCGTGGCGGAAGTCGGTCATGCGGCGGCACTGGAAGGTGTAGATGCTGACCCACTCCAGCTCAAAGGGCCGGTCATCGCCGAGCATGGCCTGCAGGCGCGGGATGACTTTTTCGGGCTTCTTTTCTTCCTCGGGGTCGGCGTCCCAGCCGAGCTGGAAGTCGATGCGCCAGACGTTGTTGCTCTGCTTGTGCAGCAGCACGCTCTGGTTGGGGTGGAACGGCGGGTCGAACCAGAACCAACGCTCGGCCGGGTAGTCGGCCTTCATGATGACGTCGGCGATCAAAAAGCGGTCCTGGAAGACGCGACCCTCGATGTCCAGGCCCAGGTGGCGGCGCACCGGGCTGCGCGCGCCGTCGGCCACCACCAGCCAATCGGCCTCGATGTCGAAGCTGCCATCGGGCGTTTCCACCGTCAGCGTGGCATGGTCATCATGGCGCGTCACCGCAGTCACTTTGTGCTGCCAGCGGATGTCGGCGCCCAATTCGAGCGCACGCGCGATCAGCATTTCCTCGATGTGGTACTGCTGCAGGTTGATCATGCCCGGGCGCTTGTGGCCAGCGTCGGGCACCAGATTGAACTGGTAGACCTCGTCTTCTTCGAGGAAGGTGCGGCCGATGTTCCAGCTCACGCCCAGCTGGCAAGCGGGCTCGCCCACGCCCAGGCGGTCGAGGATTTCGAGCGAGCGCTTGGCGTAGCAGACGGCGCGCGAGCCGATCGACACGGTTTTGTCGTCGTCGAGCACCAGCACCTCGAGGCCTTGCAGGCGGGCATCGATGGCGGCGGCCAGGCCCACGGGGCCGGCACCGATGACGATCAGCGGCTTGCGCAGCGCCGGCGTCGCCTTCAGGTCGGTCGGCGCCTTGTACGGATAGATCGGGTTGACGTAAGCGCCCATCGGCTGTCTCCTGTCGTGTCAAAAAGGCCCCGGACCGGTGTCCGACTGGCCAGGCCGTAATTTACTATAGATAAACGAGTTTACCTAATCGTAATTTTAGACCGCGCGGTCCGAACGCCTGTCACGCGCAGACAGCGCAGGCCGCCGCGCCATGCTCCAATCGGCTCCCCCACCCTGTCAAGACACCCGAGGGCGACACCATGGAACTCCAATTGAACGACCGCCATGTGCTGGTCACCGGCGGCAGCAAAGGCATCGGCCTGGCCTGCGCCGAGGCTTTTCTGGCCGAGGGCGCGCGCGTGAGCCTGGTGGCCCGCAGCGCCACCACCCTGCAACAGGCGCAGGCCACCCTGACCGGGCGCCGCGCGGGCGCGCGGGTGCAGGTGCTGGCCGCCGACCTGTGCGATGCAAGCGCCGCACTGGCGGCGCTGGATGCGGCCGAGGCCGCGTTCGGCCCGGTCGATGTGCTGGTCAACTCGGCCGGCGCCGCCAAGCGCACGCCCGCGCCCGAGCTGACGCCGCAGGCCTGGCGCGACGCCATGCAGGCCAAGTATTTCAGCACCATCCACATGCTCGACCCCGCGATCCGGCGCATGGGCGCGCGCGGGCGCGGCGCCATCGTCAACGTGATCGGCAACGGCGGCAAGGTGGCCAGCCCCATCCACCTGCCAGGCGGCGCGGCCAACGCGGCGCTGATGCTGGCCACCGCCGGCCTGGCCGCCGCCTACGGACCGCAGGGCGTGCGCGTGAACGCGGTCAACCCGGGCCTGACGCTGACCGACCGCCTGCAAGAAGGCCTGGCGACCGATGCCCGCAACCAGGGCATCGCGGTCGACGAGGCGATGCAGCGCGCCGTGGCGCGCATCCCACTGGGGCGCCTGGCCGAGCCCGCCGAGATCGCGCGGGCCGTGGTCTTTCTGGCCAGCGACGCGGCCAGCTACATCACGGGCGTGTCGATCAGCATGGACGGCGCGGCCACCCCGCTGGTGGTCTGAGGAGGTTGGTACGGGCGCCAGCGTGCGCCAGCGTGCGCCAGGCCACCGGCCGGCCCGGCCTCTACCTTTCGGTCTATGGTTGCGCCGCGCTGGCGCGCCCTAGCATGGCTTGACCCACAGGCAGCCCCCTGCGGGACGTTCCCCTGATCTTTCGGAGAAAGCCATGCCCCCCTTCCAAAAAATCCTGGTGCCGGTCGATGGCAGCAGCACCTCGGACAAAGCCCTGCAGTACGCGCTGGCGCTCGCGCAGGCCAACCACAGCCAGGTGCGCGTGCTGTATGCGATCGACGAACTGGCCAATTTGAGCAGCTACGAGTATGCAGGTGAGTTCCTGGCCACGGCCCGCCAACAGGGCCGGCAGGTCTTGCAGCAGGCGATGGATGCGGCCAAGGCGAAAACCGTCTCGGCCGACACCCGCCTGGCCGAGGAGTCGGGTCAGCGCCTGGGCCAGACCGTGGCCGAAGAAGCCGCCTCGTGGGGGGCCGACTTGATCGTGGTGGGCACGCACGGGCGCCGTGGCGTCGGCCGCGTGCTGCTGGGCAGCGGCGCCGAGCAGATCATCCGCATGGCCCCGGTGGCGGTGCTGAGCGTGCGCGGCGAGTGAGCAGGCGGCACGCCCCGCGCCGCACAAAAAAAGCCTGCCGGCAAACCCGGCAGGCTTTTGTTTTGGCGCCGTCTGGCGGCGCGAGGCTCACTGCGCGATGGCTTCGAGCGCGATGTCGATGCGCACCTCATCGCCGACGTAGGGCGCGTATTTGCCCGCGTTGAATTCGGAACGCTTGACCACGGTGAAGGCGTTGGCACCGATGGCGGGCTTCTTGAGCATGGGGTGGGGCATGGCCTGGAAGGACGTGACCGTGAGCGTGACCGGCTTGCTCACGCCCTTGAGGGTGAGCTGGCCCTCGATGGCCTTGGGCTTGTCGCCCTCGAACACAACCTTGGTGGACTTGAAGGTGGCGGTCGGGAATTTGGCGGTGTCGAAGAAGTCTTCGCCCTGGATGTGGCCATCAAACACCTCGAAGCCGGTGTTGACCGATTTCATGTCGATGGCGATGTCCACGCTGCCGGTCTTGGCTTGGGCGTCGAACACCACGGTGCCGGTGGTCTTCTTGAAGCTGCTCATCTGCGTCGAGTAGCCGAAGTGCGAATACGAAAAACGCGGGTAGGTGTGGCTGCTGTCCACGCCGTAGGTCACGGGTGCGGCGAGGGCGCTGCCGGCCAGCGTGGCGAACAAGGCGGCGGCGAGGGAGAGTTGCTGGAAGGTTTTCATGGGGGCTCCTGGTTGAAACATCATTTGAGGTTGAGGGTGAATTGCACGGTGATGTCGTTGGCCACGACGTCGAACTTGGACCACATGCCCTCGCCGATGCCGAAGTCGGCGCGCTTGAGCACGAAGCTGCCGACCAGCGTGGACGGCGCGTTGAGTTTGAGCGGCGTGCGCAGCTCGCGGGTCTGGCCCTTGATGGTGAGTTGACCGGCGGCTTCGTACTGGCCCGCGCCCATGGGCTTGAGGCTTTGCAGCACGAAGCTGGCCCTGGGGTGCGCGGCCACGTGGAACCAGGCCTTGCCCTGGGCTTCCTGGTCGGCCTCGCTGGAGCCGGTGTCGATGCTGGCCAGCTCGATGTCGAGGCGGCCCGTGGCCTTGTCGGCCTTGGCCGGGTCGAAGTTCATTTGCGCGCTGAATTTCTTGAACTTGCCGTCCATGGCCACGCCCATCTGCTTGTAGCTGAAGCTGACGCTGCTTTTCTCGGGCACAACGGCTTGGAAGGCGGCGGCCTGGGCGTTGCCCAGCGCCAATGCGCTCAGGGCCAGGGTGGTGATCAGGTGTTTCATGGTGTCCTTTCGGTGGAGGGGCTCAGCGCATGCGGCGCAGGGTGTCGTCCTTGAGCACAACGTGGTGCCACAAGGCGGCGCCCAGGTGGCCGGCCAGCGTGAGCATGAGCAAGAGGTTCAGCGCCTGGTGGGCTTGCTGCAGCGCGTCACCGAGGGCCTTGTCTTTGGGCAGCAGATCGGGGATCGGCAGCACGCCGAACCACACGGTCTGAAAGCCTTTGGCCGAGCTCATGAGCCAGCCGCTCAGCGGGATCGCGACCATCAGCACGTACAGCAGCCCATGGCCCGCGTGGGCCGCCAGGCGCATGACCGGCGCCAGGGTGTCGGGCAGGGCTGGCGGGCGGTGCGTGAGGCGCCAGGCCAGGCGCAGCCAGACCAATACAAAGACCGTGACGCCCGCCCACTTGTGCCAAGAGTACAACTCGAGCTTTTGCGGCGACAGCGGCAGACCGCTCATGTACAGGCCCAGCACGAGCAGGCCCAGGATCAGCACGGCCATGAGCCAGTGCAGGCCCTTGGCCACGGGGGTGTAAGTGGTGTGCATGTGTTCTCCCTTTCAGTGAAATGCGTAGCCGTCCATGGCGATCACATGGTCGCTGATGCCCCTGTAAAACGCTTCGGCCTGCGCGCCCTCGCCGGCCGCGCCCAGCGCGGTGAACAGCGGCAGCAGGTGCTCGTCGCGCGGGTGGGCGCGAACGCCGGCGGGCTGCGTCTGGCGGTAGCCAAGCAGCGCCTGCGTGGCCTGCCCCGTCATCTGCGCATGCACCCAGTCGGCGAACTGCTGCACATAGTCGGGCGTGGGCTGGCCGCTCAGGCGGATGCGCTGCCAGTCGTGCAGGTTGTGGGTGATGTTGCCCGAGGCCACGACCAAGAAGCCCTGCTCGGCCAGCGGGGCCAGCGCCCGTCCCACGCGGTGGGCGTGCTGGGGCCCGCCCGCGTGCTGCAGCGAGAGCGGCACGATGGGCACATCGGCGTCGGGGAACATGTGGCGCAACGGCACCCAGGCGCCGTGGTCAAGGCCGCGGCGGGCATCGCGGGCCACCGGCAGGCCCGCGGCCTGCAAGGCGGCGGCCACCTGCTCGGCGGCCTCGGGGCAGCCGGTGGCGGGGTACTGGATCTCGAACAGGCGCGGGTCGAAGCCGCCAAAGTCGTGCAGGGTCTCGAGCTGGCTGGCCGTGCCCACCGTGGGCACGGCGGTTTCCCAGTGCGGGCTGATGACGACGATGGCGCGCGGCGTCGGCAGCTGGGCCGCGACCTCGCGCAGCGCGGCGCCGGCCGCGCCGGGGTGCAGCGCGAACATCGGCGAGCCGTGCGGGACGAACAGGACAGGGCGGAGCGGGTGCATGGGGGTGGACTGTAGGCGGCCACGCCGATTTGAAAAACACGACAATCGCAACATCTTTGTTGCACAATGGACAACAATGGACAAACTCGATGCGATGCACACCTTTGTGCGTGTGGCCGAGGCCGGCAGCTTCATCGCCGTGGCCAACCAGCGCCAGGTGGCGCGCTCGGTGGTCACGCGCCAGATCGCCGCGCTGGAAAAGCACCTGGGCACCAAGCTGATCACGCGCAGCACCCGCAGCCTCACGCTCACGGCGGCGGGCTCGGCCTACCTCGAAAAATGCCGCGTGATCCTCAACATGGTCGATGCGGCCGAATCGACGCTGGCCGAAGACAAAGCGGTGCCGCGCGGGCGCATCCGCCTGGGCCTGCCGCTGAGCTATGGCCTGCAGGAACTGATGCCCGCGCTGTTGGACTTTGCGCAGGCGCAGCCGCTGGTCGAACTCATCATGGACCTGTCGGACCAACGCTCGAACCTGATCGAGGAGGGGCTGGACCTCTCGATCCGCATCACGGCCGCGCTGGAGCCTGGCGACATCGTGCGCAAGCTCGGCGAGTGCCGGCTGCTCACGCTGGCCGCGCCCGACTACCTGCACCGCCACGGCGAGCCGCGCACGCCCGAAGACCTGCGCCACCACGAGGGCCTGCTGTATGCGGGCGACACCAGCACCACCTGGGCCTTCGCACGCCAAGGCCACAGCCTGTCGGTGCCGGTGCGCGGGCGCATCATCGCCAACAACGGCGTGGCGCTGATGGACGCGGCCGCGCGCGGCATGGGCGTCACGCGCCAGCCCGACTTCATCGCCGCGCCCTACCTCGCGCGCGGCGCGGTGCGCGCCATCCTGACCGGCTGGGCGCCGCCGCCTCTGGGCATTTACGCGGTGCTGCCGAGCAACCGCTACATCCCGCACCGCGTGGGCGCGCTCATCGAACACCTGTCGGCCCATCTGGCGACCCGCCCGGTGCGGCGCACGCCCGCACGCCGGGGCCGGCCAAGCCCTTAACGCGCTCGGGGCCGGGATGCAAAAATAGCGGCATGAACGCCCCCCTGCCCCCCCACCTGCCCCCCGGCGCGCCCGACAGCGCGCGCGTGCTCGCCGACGTCAGCCAGGCCTGGGACCGCCAGATCGTGCCCGAGCTCGAGCGCTACATCGCCATTCCAGCCAAGTCGCCGATGTTCGACGCCGACTGGGCCGCGCACGGCCACATCGAGACCGTGGTGCGCAACGCCGCGGACTGGGTGCTGGCGCAAAAGGTGCCCGGCCTGCAACTCGAGGTCGTGCGCCTGCCTGGGCGCACGCCGGTGCTGTTCTTCGAGGTCGCGGGCACGCAAGACGCGCAGCACAGCACGGGCCAGACCGTGCTGATGTACGGCCACCTCGACAAGCAACCCGAGTTCAACGGCTGGCGCAGCGACCTCGGGCCCTGGACCCCGGTTTACGAGGACGGCAAGCTCTATGGCCGCGGCGGCGCCGACGACGGCTACGCGGTCTACGCCAGCATCGCGGCCATCCAGGCGCTGAAAAACCAGAACACGCCGCACCCGCGCATCGTCGGCCTGATCGAAACCTGCGAAGAATCGGGCTCGTACGACCTGCTGCCTTATGTCGAGCTGCTGCGCGCGCGCCTGGGCGACGTGGGCCTGGTGGTGTGCCTGGACAGCGGCGCCGGCAACTACGATCAGCTGTGGCTGACCACCAGCCTGCGCGGCATGGCCAGCGGCACGCTCAAGGTCGAGGTGCTGACCGAGGGCATCCACTCGGGCGACGCCTCGGGCGTGGTGCCCTCGAGCTTTCGCATCATGCGCATGGTGCTCGACCGCCTCGAAGACAGCGCCACCGGCCGCCTGCTGCCCGCGAGCTTTCACTGCGAGGTGCCGCCCGAGCGCCTGGCGCAGGCGCGCGCGACCGCGGCCATCCTCGGCGAGGAACTCTACAAACGCTTTCCCTGGGCGCACCACGATTGCGAGGGCTCGACGGGCTTCACGCTGCCCATGACCGACGACCCGCTGCAGGCCCTGCTCAACCGCACCTGGGTGCCCACGCTGAGCGTCACGGGCGCCGAAGGCCTGCCCGCGCTGCGCGACGCGGGCAATGTGCTGCGGCCCTACACCGCCTTCAAGCTCAGCCTGCGCCTGCCGCCGCTGGTGGACGCCGCGCAGGCGGTGCAGGAAATGAAAGCGCTGCTCGAAGACAACGCGCCGTACCAGGCCAAGGTCACCTTCGAGGCCGGCGGCGCGGCCACGGGCTGGAACGCGCCGGCCACGAGCGACTGGTTCGCGCAGGCGCTGCATGGCGCAAGCCTCGCGCACTACGGCGCCCCTGTGGGCCACATCGGCCAGGGCGGCACCATCCCGCTGATGAACATGCTCAGCCGGGGCTTCCCCAAGGCGCAGATGATGGTCTGTGGTGTGCTCGGCCCCAAGAGCAATGCGCACGGCCCCAACGAGTTCCTGCACGTGCCTTACGCGCGCCGCCTCACGGCCGCGGTGGCCGAGGTGATCGCGCGCATGCCCTGAGGCCGGGCCGGCTTCAGGCCGCCTGCGCGCGGCGGCGCTGCGCCGCCAGCCACAGCAGCGCCAGACCGGCGATCGCCACCGGCACCGTCGAGCCGATGTTGAGCCAGGTCCAGCCCTGCGTGGTGACGAGCGCGCCCGAGGCGAACGAGGTGATGGCCATGGTGGCGAACACGCAGAAATTGATCGCGGCCTGACCGCGGTCTTTTTCCTCGGGCGTCCAGGCCTGCATCGACAGCGTGGTGCTGCCCGTGAACAGGAAGTTCCAGCCCACGCCCAGCAGGAACAGCGCCAAGAGGAACTGGTGCAGGTCCACCCCCGAGAGCGCGATCGCGATGCAGACAAAGTTGAGCAGCACGCCCACGCCCATGATGGTCGGCGCGCCAAAGCGCTGGATCAGGTTGCCCGTGAAAAAGCCCGGCGCGAACATGCCGATCACGTGCCACTCGAGCACAAAGGCCGCGTCGACAAAGCCATAGCCGCAGACCTGCATCGCCAGCGGCGTGGCGGCCATCAGCAGGTTCATGACGCCGTAACCCATGGCGGCCGTGAGGGCCGAGACGATGAAAAGCGGCCGGCGCACGATCTCTGCCAGCGGCGCGCCGCCGCTGGCGCCTTTTTTGGGCGCCAGGGCCGCCGGGAAGCGGATGAAGTGCATGAGCGCCATGCCCAGCAGCGCCACGACGGCCAGCGCGAGGTAGGCGCCGACGAAGGGCACATCCACCAGGTTGCGCGTGCGCGAGGCGAGGTTGGGGCCGATGACGGCGCCGATCAGGCCGCCCGCGAGCACCCAGGAGACGGCTTTCTCGCGGAACGCGGGCGCCGAGAGTTCGGCCGCGGCAAAGCGGTAGAGCTGGCCGTTGGCGCTGTAGTAGCCGGCGATGACGGTGGCGCACACGAGCAGCCAGAAATTGTGGCTCGCCGCCGCATAAGCCGCGAGCAAGGCCGAGCCCAGGGCGACCAGCAAACCCAGCTGGAAGGACACGCGCCGGCCCCAGCGGCTTTGGCTTTTGGCAACCAGGCCGGTCGACAGCGCGCCGCCCACCACATAGCCCATGACGGGCAGCGTGGCCATCCAGCCCAGCGGTGCCATGGACAAACCCACGAGGCCGTTGATGGCGATGAAGGTGACGTTGTTGGTGAGGAACAGGCCCTGGCAGAGGGTGAGCAAGAGGAGGTTGGCGTTCATGCTCCCCAGTGTATAGCCCGGTGGAGGGCTTGGATGGGCAGAGGCCCGCTCACCTCATGCTGGGGTACCAGAAATCGGCGAGCGGGCCTCTGCCCATCCAAGCCTTGCGGTCGCGGAGCCATTCACAGGGACAAGAACGCAAGGGTGGTGGGGGCCGGTGTCGGGCCGCCGATTTCTGGTACCCCAGCATGAGGCGGCCCGACACCGGCCCCCGCCACCCTGGCAAACCACCAGCAACGATCTAGAGCGTCAATGCCGCCAACACCGCCAAAGGCGCCGTCTCCGCACGCAATACGCGCGGCCCCAGGGTCACGGGCACAAAACCCGCCTGCAAAGCCAAGCCTTCCTCGGCAGGACTCAGTCCACCTTCGGGTCCGCTGAGCACCAGCACCGGCCCATCGCCAGAAACGACTTGCCCCAGCGGCCGGGTGCCCGGCGCCAGCGAGAGCACGCAGCGTGTGGCCTCGAGCGCAGGGCGCGCCAGCCACTCGGCGAGCGTCACGGCCGCATGCACCGTGGGCACGCGGTTGCGCCCACACTGCTCGGCGGCAGCCACCGCCACGCCCTGCCAGTGCGCCAGCTTTTTATCGGCGCGCTCGCCCTTGAGCTTGAGCACGCTGCGCTCGGCCAGCAGCGGCGTGAGGCTGGCGGCGCCGAGTTCGGTGGCTTTTTCGACCAGCCAGTCCATGCGCTCGTTGGCGGTGATGCCGGCCAAGAGGTGGATGGCGCGCGGCGCCTCGCGCTCCAGCGCTTGGTGCGCACCCACCAGCACCTCGACCTCGCTGCGGCCCATGCGGGTCACGGTCGCTTCAAACTCGCCGCCTTCGCCGTTGAACAGCGTGATCACCGCGCCCGGTTGCAAACGCAACACCTGCACATGGCGCGCGGCGCCCGCCGGCAGGCCGAGCGCCAGGCCGGTGTGCAGAGGAAGCGGGCAATAAAAACGCGGCATGCTCACATGCGCCCGTAGGCAAAGCCAACCTGCGGCGTCGTGCCCTCGACCTGGTCGATCAGGCGCAGCAGCGGCGTGAGCTCGCGGTAGCGGCCCGCGGTGGCGCGGATGTAGGCGATGAAACGCGGCGCATCGGCCAGGTATTTGGGCTTGCCATCGCGCAACGTCAATCGGGCGAAGATGCCAGCCACCTTCAGATGCCGCTGCAGGCCCATCCATTCCACCGCGCGGTAAAAAGCGCCGAAGTCGCTGTGCCAGTCCTCGAAGTCCATCAGGCCGGCCTGGCGCGCTTTTTCCCAATAGCGGATGGTGATGTCGAGCACGAAGTCCTCGTCCCAGCTCAGGAAGGCGTCGCGCATCAGGCTGGCGATGTCGTACGTCACCGGGCCGTAGACCGCGTCCTGGAAATCGAGCACGCCCAGCTGCGCGCGCTCGAACGGCATCATCAGGTTGCGCGGCATGAAGTCGCGGTGCACATAGACGCTGGGCGCGGCCAGGTTGCGCTGCACGATCAGATCGAAGGTCTTGTCCAGCGTCTCGCGCATGGCGCCCTCGACGGCCAGGCCCTTGTGCTGGGCCAGGTACCAATCGGGGAACAGGCTGAGCTCGCGGCGCAGCAGCGCCTCGTCGTAGGGTGGCAACTCGCCCGGGCGCGAGGCTTTTTGCCACTGCACCAGCGTGTCCACCGCCTGCAGGTACAGCGCCTGGTTGGCCTCGGGGCGCTCGGCGTCGATGGCCGACATCATGGTCTGCTCGCCCAGGTCACTGAGCAGCATGAAGCCGTGCGCGCGCTGCCAGTCCAGCACCTCGGGTGCGCGCAGGCCGGCGGCCTGCATCAGGCCGGCGACGTGCACAAAGGGGGCACAGTTTTCCTTGTCGGGCGGCGCGTCCATGACGATGCGGCTAGCGCCGCTCGTGGTGTCGATGCGCAGGTAGCGGCGGAAACTGGCATCGGCCGAGGCGATGCGCAGGGTGTCGGGCCGCAGCGCCTGCGGGCCCGCCAGCGTGTCCAGCCAGTGCGCGCAAAGCCGCGCGCGTTCGGGGTCGGCCCAGACGGGCGTACGGAGGGGATCGGGTGTGCTCATGGATAATCCATTTTATGCAATGCCCCCTGCCGCGCCCGTGTGTCGGCAGCCTCTCCTGGCCCCTGTCTGTCCGCCTTTTGAAGCCCTGCCGAACGTGACCTCCCAAGTTGTGCCTCTGCCGCGCCTGTGGCCCACCACGCTGTGCGCGGCACTCGCGCTGTGGCCCGCGCTGGCGAGCGCGCAGGCGCAGGGTCTGCAGCTGCGTGCCAGCCCGCGCCTGCTGGAGCAGCCCACCGCCCAGGAGCGCCAGCACGGCGCCACGCTGGTCGAGGCCGAGCACGTGCAGGCGCGACCCGACATGGACCTGCAGCTCGAGGGCGGCGCCGTGATCCGCAAGCCGGGCCTGGTGATCCGCGCCGACCGCATCGACTACGACCAGACGCAAGACCGCCTGAAGGCACAAGGCCATGTGCGGGTCAACAAGGACGGCGCGGTGTTCGAGGGCCCGCAGGCCGAGCTGCAGATCGACGCCTTCGAAGGCCGCTTCGAGGCCCCGCGCTTCACCCTGCCCAACGGCGGCCACGGCCAGGCGCAGGCGCTGGATTTCATCGACCCCGACCGCATGGCCGCGCACCGCGCGAGCTACACCACCTGCCGCGCCCGGCCCGGCCCCGACTGGCTGCCCGAATGGCTGCTCACGGCCAACACGCTGCGCACCGACGCGGTCGAGGGCATGGGCACGGCCGAGGGCGTGCGCCTGCGCTTTCTCGGCCTGAGCACGCCGACGCTGCCGGCGGCCAGCTTTGCGCTGGACGAGCAAAATCTCTCGGGCCTGCTCGCGCCGCTGGTGGGCGTGGACACGATCAACGGCATCGACATCCAGCAACCCTATTACTGGAGCATCGCCCCCAACCGCGACGCCACCTTCACGCCACGCCTGATGAGCAAGCGCGGTGCCGCGCTCGAGAGCGAGTTCCGCTACCTGGAAAACCGCTACAGCGGCCAGGCCCGGCTCAACTGGATGCCCTCGGACAGCCTGCGCCAAAGCCAGCGCTGGGGCCTGTCGACCCAGCACACGGGCCTGCTGGACCTCGCAGGCGCGGGCCGCGCGCCCGTGGGTCTGGCGCTGTCGATCGCGCGTGTCAGCGACGACCAGTACTGGCGCGACTTCCCGCGCACCGGCGCGGGCGGCAACATCGCACTCACGCAACGCCTGCTGCCCAGCAACGCCAGCCTGAGCTGGGCCGAGGGCCCGCTGTCGGCCCAGCTGCGTGTGCAAAAGTGGCAGACGCTGCAGGACGTGGGGACCTCGTCCTTCATCGTCCCGCCCTACGACCGCGAGCCGCAGCTGACCCTGCGTTACGCGCAGTGGCGGCCCTCAGGGCTGGACTGGAGCATGACGGCCGACACCACGCGCTTTGTCGCCGACTACAGCCGCCTGCCCACCAGCTACGGGCGACCGGCCAATGGCGAGCGCAGCTATGTGCAAACGCAGCTGAGCCAGGCCTGGGCACGGCCCTGGGGCTTTCTGACGCCCAAGGTGCAACTGCATGCCACGCGCTACCAGATGCAGCAGCCCATGGCCGACGGCCAAACCAGCGCTCAGCGCGTGGTGCCGACCTTCAGCCTGGACAGCGGCCTGGTGTTCGAGCGCGAGACGCGCTGGTTCGGCCGCGGCCTCACGCAGACGCTGGAGCCCCGCCTGTTCTACGTGCGCACGCCCTACCGCAACCAAAGCGCGCTGCCGGTCTACGACTCGGGCCTGGCCGACTTCAACCTCGCCACCATTTACAGCGACAACCCCTATGTGGGCCAGGACCGCATCGTCGACAACGACGCGCTCACGCTGGGTGTGAACACGCGCATCTTCGACAGCACCTCGGGCGCCGAGCTGCTGCGCCTGGGCTTTGCGCAGCGCACGCGCTTTTCGGACCAACAGGTCACGCTGCCCAATGTCGCGCCCGAGCAAAGCGGCCTGAGCGACCTGCTGCTGGCCGCGAGCACGCGCTGGACCGAGCAGCTGAGCCTGGACAGCGCGGTGCAGGTCAACAACCAGACCCATGCGGTCACGCGCTCGACGCTGCAGGCGCGCTACAACCCGGGGCCCTATCGCCTGGTCAACACCGCCTACCGTTTCAACAAGGCCAACAACAGCGAACTCATCGATGTGGGCTGGCAGTGGCCGCTGAGCGACCTGCGCTGGAGCGGGCGGCCCGACGACTCGGCGGTGCGCACGGGCGGCCAGGGCCTGGGCGCCGACCGCTGGTACAGCGTGGGCCGCATGAACTACAGCCTGCAGGAAAACCGCCTGGTCGACACCATCGTCGGCTTCGAATACGACGCGGGCTGCTGGCTCGGGCGCATCGTATTCGAGCGCCTGCAAAGCACCGTGGCCAGCGCCAACACGCGGCTGCTGTTCCAGCTCGAACTCGTCGGTTTTGCGCGCGCCGGCGTCGGCGCCAACCCGTTGCAGACCTTGCGCAACAATATCCCGCGCTACCAGTTCCTGCGCGACAACGCGGCTTTGCCCAGCCGCTTCATGAACTATGACTAAATTGCCGACCCTTTTGTCGCCCCGCGTGCAGCGCCTCGCGGGCGCCGCCGCGCTGCTCGCCAGCCTGCTGGCCCTGCCTGTTGGGGGCGCTGCGCAGGGCGCGGCGATCGCGCAGGCCGACTTCATCGTCGCCGTGGTCAACAGCGAGCCGGTGACCAACCGCGAAGTGCAAACCCGCCGCGCGCGCCTGCTGCGCGACCTGGCGGCGCGCGGTGACACCCTGCCCTCGGCGCAGGCGCTCACGCAACAGGCACTCGAACTGCTGATCAACGAAAAGGCGCAGCTGCTGCAAGCGCAGGAGCAGGGCATCAAGGTCGATGACGATCAGATCGACCAGGCCGAGGCGAGCCTGGCCGCCAGCAACCAGCTGAGCCTGGCGGCCTTTCGCCAGCGCCTCGCCCAAGACGGCCTGACGCCCCAGGCGCTGCGCCAGCAGCTGCGCGAGCAGCTCACGCTGTCGCGCCTGCGCGAGCGCGAGGTCGCCTCGCGCATCCGCATCAGCGACGCCGAAATCGCCCAGTACCTGCGCGAGCAAAATGCCGCACCGAGCGAGGCGCCGCCCGAACTCAACCTGGCGATGATCCTGATCGCGGTGCCCGAGGGCGCGAGCGAAGCCGAGCTCAAGGCACTGGAGGCGCGCGCCCGCGACATCGCGCAGCGCGCGCGCCAGGGCGAGCCGTTTGCGCAGCTGGCCAAGGCCCATTCGCAGGCGTCCGACCGGGGTGCCAACGGCGGCGAGATGGGCCTGAAATCGGCCGACCGCTACCCCGAACTCTTTGTCAATGCGGTGCGCGGGCTGGCGCCGCAGGCGGTGGCCGATCCGGTGCGCTCGGGCGCGGGCTTTCACATCCTCAAGCTGCTCGAGCGGCGCCAGGCCGGCGCCGCGATGACCGTGGTGCAAACGCGGGCACGGCACATCCTGCTGCGCCCCAGCCCCCAGCTCTCGCGCGAGCAGGCGGTGGCGCGGCTGCAAGAGGTGCGCGCGCAAATCCTCTCGGGACGCGTGGGCTTCGCGCGCGCCGCGCAAGCCCTCTCGCAAGACGGCAGCGCGCAAAACGGGGGCGATCTCGGCTGGGTCGGCCCGGGCCAGTTTGTGCCCGAGTTCGAGCAGGTCATGAACCGGCTCGCACCGGGCCAGCTCAGCGAGCCGCTGGTTTCGCGCTTTGGCGTGCACATCCTCGAAGTCACCGAACGCCGGCGCGTGGCCGTGCCCGAAGCCGAGCAGCGCGAGCTCGCGCGCGCGGCATTGCGCGAGCAGCGGCTGGACGAGGCCTATCTGCAGTGGGTCGAGGAGGTGCGCGGTCGCGCCTATGTCGAGCTGCGCGAAGCACCCGAAGTGCTGCCGCTGGCCACGGCGCGCCCTGGCCAGCGCCCATGAAGCACATCGCCCGCAAGCGCTTCGGCCAGCACTTTCTGTCCGACGGCGCGATCATCGAGGCCATCGTGCGCGAAATCGCGCCCGCGCCGGGCCAGCCCATGGTCGAGATTGGCCCGGGTCTGGCCGCGCTCACGCAGCCCCTGGTCGAGCGTCTGGGCCGGCTCACGGTGGTCGAACTCGATCGCGACCTGGCGCGCCGCCTGCGCGAGCACCCGCAACTCAACGTGGTGGAGTCCGATGTGCTCAAGGTCGACTTCACCGCCCTGGCCCACACGCTGTTGCCCGAGGCGAGCGCGCCGCGCCTGCGCGTGGTGGGCAATCTGCCCTACAACATCTCCAGCCCCATCCTGTTTCACCTGCTGGACCATGTGGACGCGGTGCAGGACCAGCACTTCATGCTGCAAAAGGAAGTGATCGACCGCATGGTGGCGCGCCCCTCGACCAGCGACTACGGCCGCCTGTCGGTGATGCTGCAGTGGCGCTACGCGATGGAGAACGTGCTCTTCGTCGGCCCCGAATGCTTCGACCCGCCGCCGCGCGTGGACAGCGCTGTGGTGCGCATGGTGCCGCATGCGCAGCCCGCCGCGCTCGATCGCGCCACACTCGAGGCGCTGGTGCAATCGGCCTTCAGCCAGCGGCGCAAGCTGCTGCGCCACACCCTGGGCCGATGGCTCGAGGCGCAGGGCTTTGCCGGTGATTTCGATGTGCAGCGCCGCGCCGAGGAAGTGCCGGTGGCCGAGTACGTGGCGCTGGCCCAGGCCGTGGGTCCGCTGCGCAGCGCCTGAAGCGTGGGCGGCGTCTGAAAAACAAAGCCCCGCCGAAGCGGGGCTGGTCGCGGGGCCGGGGCCGATCAGGCGGCGGCGAGCCAGTAGCCGGCGTTGAAGGGGCTGCTCATGCGCAGCGCCATCGGCGAGACATCGACCAGCTTGTCGGTCGGCATCTTTTCTTCGGCCTCGACGCCTTCCGCCGCTTCGGCCGCGCCGGTCGCTGCCGCATTGGCCTGCGCCGCGCGCGCCACGGAGAAGGAGTAGAAGCAGCGGAAGGGCACTTTGCGGTCGCCCCAGTAGTCGGCGGTGTCGCGGAAGATGTCGAGCAGCTGCTCGCGCGCTTCCTTGTCGAACTTGGGGTTGGTCGGGATCTGCTCGAGCACCACGATGAAGCCCGGTTGCGGGCCCGATTTGTGCAGCGGGTCCGTCATGCAATCGTAGAGGGCATCAAAGTTCTTGCCAAAGTGGGTGGGCAGCGTGAACTGCGCGCCGATCATGTCGAGCACGTCCTGCTTGGTCTGGGCTTCGGCCAGGTTGGCGTACAGGAAGTGGTGACCCAGGTTCTGGGCGGCTTCCTGCAGATCGCTCACGCGGTAGGCACGGATGGCCTGCACGATGTTGTTGCGCACACCTTTGAGCGTCATGTCTTTGGGGTCCATCTCTGTGGTCTTCCTGAAAAAGTCAAAAAATCAAGGCCTCGGGCCGACGATCACGCGAAAACTCGCGTAATGGTCGGCGCTGTAGTAGCAGGCTTCGGGCCGACTGGGCACCTCGCCGCCACACACAATCCGTCGGGCGCCGCGGTCACGCGCGCCGGGGGTTCTGACGGTGTATTCGCGGTAGTAGCCCCGCGCTTGCCGGGGCAGCAGCCGCTCGCGATTGCCAAACACCACCCCGTCCTTCTCAAAGGGGAAAGGTCCCCCTTGGTGGATGAGTCGGTAAGTGTGTTGGCCTTCGGTGGGCAGCTCCAGCAGCGGCACGGCCGCCGGGGCGGAGGGCTCGACCCGCGCCTGCACCGAAATGGTGCAGAGTCCTGAAGCCAGAAGCAACGCGGCCAGGGCCGCACGCCGGGTGATCAGGGAAAGCCGAGC
>JACCDX010281179.1_pt1 | contig 32995 bp, 46 predicted proteins | sample 7449681 | NCBI WGS metagenome assembly JACCDX01 (sample SAMN15323450, study PRJNA562643) | freshwater metagenome | isolation source: river surface water | place: USA:Blue River Watershed | collected 2017-08-18
CTCCAACTGGCGCAATCACAGCCTGAATCATTGGCCGCAAGATCATCGTTTTGAACATGTTGACAATGGTGTCTCGCATGTTGGACGCGAAATCCTTGCCGGACTCAAAGCCGCGCATCAAGGCATCAACGATGCTGTCATTGATTTTGTTGGCTGTGCGCTCCCACTCATCGGCGGCTTTTTTGGCAGCTTTTTCATTGGCCTCCAAAACCTCGCCATCTTTCATGGCTTTGATCAGCCGCTTTTGTGCATCAATTCGACTTTGCAACGCCAGCACATAGCCTGGAATCACGTTTTCAGTGGCCTCAATTTGAGCCAACTGGTACTCCATTTCGGCCAGCTTCAATTCTTCAATGGCATCCTTTCCTTGCCCATAGGTGGCATTTGCCATTTCCTGAGACTGGGCTTGTTTTTCAATTGCCTCCGCTTGTTTCCAGGCATCTTCAAGGGTTTTGGATTGCTGTTCGGCCAATTTCTTTTCGAGCTTTTCGCGCTCCTCAGCGGCTTTTTGCGCGGCCTTCGCGGCCAGCTCTTGTTGCTTTTTGTAATCCTCGACCAGCGGCGCGGCCTTGCGCATGGCGGCGGCTTGATTGGTCATGGCGTCCATGCCTGCACTTCCGGAGGCATTCCAGGCGTCTTTGATGGAATCCAGTGTGTCAGTCCAGTTTTCCTTCATTTCGGACTGCCAGCGGTTTCCAGCCTCAACTGCGCCCTTGAAGTCGCCTTTGAGGATGGCAATTGCTTGGGCCCCGACTGCATACAACGTATCGCCAACGGCTTTGAATGCGCCCACAATGCCCAGGCCGACCACATACAGCGACTTGAGCGCAATCGCCAGTGCATCGGCAATTTTTCTCAGGTTGTCGCCTTTGGTCATGGCTGTGAAAAACTGGTCTGCAAGACCTGAAAGCGTGGGGAGCAATTGCGATGCAATTTGACGGCCAATGCCCTGAAAACCCATTCCAATGAGGTCAAGCGTGTCATTGAATTTGGCGGCATTGGAGGTGGTTTGCTCATCCATCGTCAGGCCCAGTTTTTGAGCCATGGCATCAAACTCTTCCAGCGCCTTGGAGCCGCCGTTGAGCAGTGGGATCATTTCCGCGCCACTTTTACCAAACAACTCTTGGGCGAGTGCGGCCTTGGCCGCTCCATCCTCGTAGCCCGCAAACTGATCGGCCACTTCGGCCAGCATTTGGCGCGAGCTTTTCAGGCTTCCATCGGTGTTTTTGACTGACAGGCCCATGGCCGCAAAAGCGGCATCGCCTGCGGCCATGTTTTTCGCCAGTTTGCTCATCGCCCCTTCAAGCGATTCGGCCTGCATGCCTGACATCTTCAATGCGACTTGAAGGCCTGCGATTTCTTTGGTGGCAAGACCCGTGCGCTCTTTGATGTCGTTCATGGCATCCATGGCATCAACGCTGGATTTGACCCATGCCGCCAAAGCGCCAACACTCAGTGCAGCACCGATCTTTGCGCCAAGTCCAGAAAATGCGGAGGCCATGTTGTTGGCGACCTGACGGCTCATGCGCTGCATTTCATCGAATTTGCGCTGCACATCGGCAATGTCTGCCATGAGCTTGATGTTGACTGCACCGGCCTGCATGGTCAGTGATCCTTTCGAGCGGCTTGCGCACGTGCACCAAAGATTGAGCGCACACCATCGGAGACGGCTTGGCGGTGATCGTTGGCGGGTTGCTCAATGAAGAATGGCGGGCAATCGGCTTGCTGTGCATCTTGGCTGGCGACCACGTAGGCGGTGCTGAGGCGGCGCAATGCGCGGGCCTCCCAGGCTTGCAGGTCGATTCCCGTGTTGTTTTGCCAAGCCATCAGGTCGGCATGGGACAGGGGAATTGGCCCCATCGCACCATGCGAGACAGGGCCAGCATCAAACAGATAGCCGACAAGATGACCAGCCGCGCCAATGGGCGGCAAATCGGGAGTGCGCCCGGCATTCTCGATTTGTTGCATTCTGGTCATTGGTTTGTCTGTCGCCTTTTCTGATTTGAGTTTTTTGGTTTTTGGTTGGGGTGCCGTTTGAAGCCAGGCGGTTTGTTGCACATAGACCGCCAGGTCATCAATCAGGCGCTCGTAAAATTTGCCCAGTCCCCGATGGCCTTACCGATTTGGTCGGCAATGAAGCCAATGGAGGGATCGTTGTAAGCGGCCTCAAAAGCCGTGCTGTCGCCCTGATAGGCCCAGCCGTTGAAAGACACGGTGCATGCGGCCAGAAAAGCGGCGTTTTCGCGCTGTTGTTCTTCGGCGCTGAGCTTGACCTTGCCCTTTTTCGCCATGCGATCCAGCATGCGCTGGGTGCGTTGTGAATTGGCCTTTTGGTAGGCCTTGCTGCCCGGGCCGTACACGGTGACGCTCAGGGGCTTGCCGTTGCTGTCCAGCAGGGGTTCATCGTTGCCATTGAGCAATTCCAGGGTGAAGGTATCTTTAGCGGCAAGGGTGGTGATTTCAAACATTTTTGGTTTCCTTTTGCGGGGAGTTGAAGAGGTCATGACAAATTGCCCTTACTTGGCCCAGCCGCTTCCCGCAAAAGAAGCGAACCGGGCCAAGCAGGTGCACGGATGGTCGTTAAGCGGCCAGAGACTCGACCACGCCAACGCCTGCGCTGTTGGTGGTCAGCTCAAGGGTCATGGTGGCGCTGGTCACGCTGTCCACGGAACCCACGCCGACTTTGAACGACATGACTTTGGCCTGGAAGTAGTACTTGTCACCGTTTTGGGTGGTGATGACAAAGCTGTAGTCGTTGTCCGACAGTGCGCCAGCCTTGGCAAGGATTTGGCCCGCATCGTCGGTGTCCAAGCCGAGCTGGACATTGATGGAGCCTTCGTTGAAAGAGCCTTTGAGCTTGACCGTGCCACGCGAACCGATGGGGTTGTGTGTGATCAGGTTGAACTCGCGGCCAAACTCGCCCAGGTCGGTCACTTCACCAACGGTGGTGAACGTCAGGGCGGCATAGCCAGTGATGTCAAAGGTGGCGGGAGCGGACGCGCTGATTTTCAGCGAGGTACCAGCAGAAGAACGTACAGTCATGATTTTTTCCTTTCGGGTTAATTCAGCAGATCGAGAATGCAAACTCCGGTGCCGTCATGGCGGGCATTGGCGATGCGGTAAGTGCCAGCGGCTGGGCCGGTGCTGACCACAAGGCTTTTGCCTTCAGGCTGAGCCGGGACGCTTGCCGATGCCAGCGTGAAAGTTGGCGAAGAGCCAGCCGCCACGCCGAAACCATCCAGGCTTGCGCTCTGGTATCCCGGCTCCATGACACCGACAACCTCAACCCCGTTGAGCATGGCCTTGTCGGCCAGCTCATCAGAGTTGAAAAACGGGGCGAGGTCTTCGGAGAACATGGGAGCTTGCGTTTTTCGTCAAACTCAGACGGTGATGGCATCCACCATGGTGGCGAACGACTCAGCATGGCGGATGGCAACATCCACATCCTGCAAGGCCACCACACGGACGGTGCCGGAGGTGGAGCCGCTGTAGGGATCAACCGTCAGGTCAAGGCCACCCCACATGCCAATCAGCAGGTCGGCAAAGTTGCCGAACAGGATGGCCGACAGGTCGGTGCCAGCGCCCTTGGTCAGGTTGGATGGCACAGCGTTGGTGATGCCAGCTCGATAGCCGTTCAAGGGCATATCGCCTTGCTCGAACACAAAGCCGTTTTGGTTGTTGGCTTTGGTGGTGCCTTTGAGCTTGCCGCGAACCTTGGCGTTGGTCAGGTAGCCCATGGAGCCGACATCGGCGTTGGCAACCGACACATCGGTTTCCAGTTCGATGATGTTGGCCCAGGTCGGTGCCGCACCATCGGTGCCACCGGCCACGCTGGGGGTGATCAGGGTCAGCAGACCAGAGGGCTGGTTGTTTTGGCCGGTGCCGCTGATGGCGGCTTGCTGAATGGCAAGGCCCAGCACAGCGGCCAGATCGCGCTGCACAAAGCCTTCAACGTCAATGCTCGATTGCTTGAGCAATTGACGGCTGATGTCGGTGAAGGCGCCGACAGTCTTGGCCTGCATCGTCACTTGGGCGATGGTTTGCTGGCTTTCGGTGGGTGCGCCAGACTCGGCAACCCAGTAAGCCGTTGCGCCGCCCGATTGCTTGGGGATGGCGATCTTGCCGACCAGGCCGGTCAGGAACTGAGCGCCCAGGCCATCAATGACCATGGCATTGCGCAGCAGGTCAATGAAGTTGCCAGCCATCAGGTTGGTGGCAACCAGATTGCCGCCAGCGGTGGCGGTGGTGACGTTCAGGTCACGTTTTTGCACCTCAAAAGGCACCATGAAGCCGCGCGATTCTTTGCCAAGCACTTTGGCGGCGGCATCGGAGCACTCGCGCTCAAAGGCGGCGGCGCGTTGCGCGTTGGCGTCTTGCGGGTTTGCAAGGGCATTCAGGGCGCGAAGGATGCTGTATTCCTTGACCTCTTTGCCGGACATGCCGACATCGGCGGTGGGAACACCTTTGGTGGACAGCTTTTCCAGAGCTTCGCGCTGGAATTCTTCGACCGACAGACCGCGCTGAATGGCGGACATTGCCAGATCGGCACCGCCGGGGATGGTGGCGGCAATTTTGGAGATTTCAGCGGCGTGATTGCGCTCGGTGACTTCGACGGTTTTCGTCATGGTTTTTTCCTCGGAAGTTGATGGAGTGGTGGTTGCCGCTGTGGCGGCGGGATCGGCTTCGGGATCGGCCTCTGGATCGGTCTCGCCATCCGGTTGTTCACCGGCTTCGACTTCGACCTCAACGGAAATGCTGATTCCGCGCTCGTCGGGTTCAGCGCTACGGCCTACGCCAACAGATGCGTCAGCGGGAACGCTGACAAGGGAGACTTCAAAGGGTTCCCAGTCGGTCACGCGGTAGGTTTCCACACCATCCACGGTCTCAACCAGTACAGCTTTGTGAATCATGTAGCCGACGCTCACGTTTCGGCGGATGCCGTCACGAACGTCTTGCCACACTTCCTCTGCACGAACGCTTTTTCCAAAGCGCACCACGGCACGAGCTACCCGATCAGCGCCGATTTCGACAGATTCGATGACCCCGACAACATCTCTGGTGTCGTGATCCATAAGCAGGTTGGCACCACTGCGCAAGCGGCCTTGGCGCATGCTGGTGGCGCTGACGTCAAGAATTTCAAGACCCCACCAGCGCTCATAGGGCATTTCGCTGGCAAAGGCCAAAGTGGCCGTGCGGGCCTCTTCGTCAATGGCTTGGCGCTCGACCACCAAAGCCCGCTCACTGCGGCCTTGTTTCAGGTGTCGTTCCAAATTGGCTGGAATGTTTTTGCTCATGTGGTGACTTTCGGTTTGTTGGCGTGACATCGGCAAGGCAAAAATGTCACGATCCGGTTCCGCTGCCGGATGTGGATTGGGATGCGGAAGCGGTTGCCGAAGCGGCCCCCGGTAGCGAGTCGTAAGCCGTCAATGGGACGCCATAGTCACTCGCCAATTTGTGCGCCTCAGCAATGGCTTTGAGCGTGTCTTCCAAGTCATAGCCCTGTGCCGCGCACAGGTCTTGCGGGCTCATGAGACCCGCTTTGACCTTGAGAATGTTGGCTTCGGTGTCCGCTTTTGGATCGACCCAATCCCAGCGGCGCGGTTGCCATTCATGGCGTGAAAACTTGTCCAGCTTTGCCAGTGGCAATGGGGAGCCATTGGGCATGACCACCACGCCGGACAGCAAGGCCATTTGAAGCCAGGAGCGGTAAATGGGCTCCATGAAGCTGGAAATGAACCATTCCTGATCGGCCATCCAACGGTCTCGCTCTTCCAGGGTGCCAGAGCGGATGGAGCTGAAAGAAACGCCTTCCAGATCGTTGCCCAGTGAGTGGTATGCAACACCCCAGCCGCTGGCGATGCGCTGGAGCGTGGTTTTGACAAATGGCCCAAAATTTTCTGATGGGTATTTGCTGTCAAGCTGTTTGATGTCCGTGCCAGCCGGGATGGTGTCAAAGTACCCGGGCAGACTGGTGGTGATGGTCTCGCCTGTGGAATCGACGCCACCAATAGGCGCTTGGCCGTCCTGAGTGACAAAGAACCCGTAATGGTTTGCGCCATGCTCAGCGGCCAGCAATGCGGCCAGCTTGAAGCCGCCCAGGTGGTGCAAACTAAGCATGCCCGGAGCCATCCACGGGATGCCGCGCAATTGCTCACCGCGCTCGATTTTGAAAGCGTGAATCACATCTTCCATGGGCAGGCGAATGCGCTGGCGGTTGCTGTTTGCGCCATCGTTCGGGTGGGCCGCAAAGATGTGCAAGGCCAGCGGCCTGCGGTAGGCATCAACTTCCACACCCATGATGACCGTGTTGTTGCCGTAGCGGCCATTGAACGTGGTGTCAATGCGATCAACGTCAATGATTTGAATGGCGAAATTGAATTTGTTGCCCGCATCGGCCCCGCGCACCTGACGCACCAAAAATTCGCCATCGCTGGGCAAAGCGCCCATCAGGGTTTCGCACATGTCGCGGAAATGCTGATGCCCAGTCAGATCGGCCATCGTTTGCCATTCGGTCCATGCCGATTCGATTGCCATGTTGGCAAGACGATCAGGCTTGCCTGGGCTGTCTTCGACTCGCACTTGCAAACGAATGCCAGCGGGGCCGATGACGTTGTTTTGCACCATGCCACGGAATTTCCGTGCATAGTCGTTGTTGTTGACCAGATCGCGGCCACGGGCTCGGAGTCGGTCAAGATCGCCGCGCAGCTCTTCATTGATGGATTGCTGGGTGCCAAGCCAATCGGCGGCGAGGCGATCAATTCGCGCGGCCTGGAAGCGGCGCAACTGGATGGACTTTTGTGGGGTGCGGCGCATGCCCTCCCAAATTCGGGTCAGAACATTCATTGACCAAACCTCACATAAACACGGCTGTTGTCGGGCAGGCCAGAGGCGATGCGGCCAGCCTGTTCCTCTTTGCTGACTTCAATGCGCAAGCGATCCCGGTGTGCCCAAAGCTCGGGAAGAGAAAACCGCTTGAGCCTGCGGCCCTGAATCTCATACTCAGCGGCGGAAAGATTGGAGGGGTTGGACAGGTACGCTTCAACGGCCTCAAGCGCTTTACGGGCCTGCGTCCTGTTGTCCAATGTGTTGGCCGAAAAACTTGGGCGCACAGTGATGCGGCCTTCGCCCACCGTGAAAACATCGCCCGCTTTTGAAACCTGCGCCCGGTAGTCGTAAACGCCAGCCGTCCATGCTGCCGTGGTGGTGGCCGATGCCTGAATCAGGTGGCTGTCACCACTGGCCGTGCCAGTGATGGTGATTTTGCTGGCCGCATTGATGAGGATGTACGACAGAACCCAGCCGAGACTGGCCGGGTAATCCGTCAGTGTCTTGAGCCAGCGCGTGGTGTCACCGGCATTGATGGATGATGGTTCGGTTGTAGAGATTTCTGGCATGGTTGGCGGACGCAAAAGCGCCAGGGTTTCGCCAACTGTGCCGATTCATGTGTGACATCGACAAGGCAAGCCATGTCACAAGGTGTTGTCAATGATTCGGTAAATTTGCCTAGCTGATAGCTTGAATTTACGCTCTAAGTACGACACGCGCTCACCGCTTTGGTGAAGCCGCCTGATTTCTTCATTTCGCTGGCTGGTGCCTTCACCAGGACGCCTTGCGACATAAAGCCGATCCCCCCCAAACACATCACGCACCTGTTTTTCGGCGGCATCAATTACGGCCCGCTCAAGACGTGGCGTGAGTGCCATGATGCATCGCAAGGTGTACTCAACCACATCATCGGTGTGCTTGACTGTGTGCAATGCATCAAAATCAACAATGGTCGATTGCTCAATGGTTGCTTGATTCTTGGGTGTGCGTGGATTTGTTGTTTTCACCATGATCGGGGCTGAATGTTGGGTCGGCGGTTTTGCCGGTTGATGATGGGGTTTGGTTTTGGCGCTGGATCGGGCTGGGCTTCGACTGGTTGCTGTGGTGCCTGCACTTCGGCATGCACCGGCTTGCCGTCCAGATAGGCTTCGATGCGATCCCAGTCCGTTTTGGTGGCCCTGTGCAAACGCAATTCGGGATGGTGGGCCGCTGAAAACGCATAAACCCAGGTGTCAAGCGGCTCATTTCGCGCACCGCGACGATTCTCAAAACGGTTTTTGCTGGGGTTGTAAATTTCGCCCACCAGGCCCGTGAAAAACTCCGGCTGGAGCTGGTCACTGAAATGGGTCATGCGGTCTTCGGGTTGCTTGTCAGCATCGGCGCTCAGTCGGCTGTAGAGCCAATGCTTTGCACCCACGGTGCCAACGTGGTAAACCATCACGCCTTTCTTGTCGCTTCGGCCCTTCCAGTCAATGTCATGGAGCTTGCCTTTGCTCAGGATTGGCGCATTGTTTGGCACAGCGCCAAAAATCGCCATTGGCCGTTTGACGCGCCGTTGGCGCACAAAGTTTTTGACGGCCTCAGTCCTGTGACCGCCAGCGTCTTGGCACATGGCCTCGATTCGCAAACTTCCTCCACCTTCGCGCTCGATGGGTCGGTTGAGCAGATCGGCCAATGCTGCCCACACCGGCTCATCGGCTGGGTCTCCGGGCAGTTCGATGTAGTCCAGCGTCCAGAAAGCCAAGCCACGGCCCCAGCCGACGATGTGCACGGCCAGCCGGTTGTCTTGCGTGTCTACGCCAGCAGTGACGACCAGTGCGCCGCGCGGCGCAACGCGCAATGGATAAGGTTCAGCGCGGTCAGCAATCGCGTTATGCCGCACAGCCCGCATGGCGGCATCTTCCCAGGGTTCGGCCAGTCGGTCATTGACAAATGTTTTAAGCCGCGCGGGATCTCCCTGAATGTCGCGCCACCGATCCACCAGATCAGACCATCGCGGCCCCAGGCCAAATTGGTAGTACAGGCAATTGATGTGATACCCGCGCACCTTTGCGCCGGGATTTGTGGGCCTCCATTCGCCCGCTTTGATCATGCTGGTTTTGTGGTGCTCATCAATCTGTGCGCCGCATTCTTGGCACGTGTACCAGACCTGAGAGTTATCGGCACTCCAATGCAGACCACCCCACTCCAGGTGCTGCATGTGCTGGCAGTGTGGACATGGCACAAAAAACCGGCGCTGATCGCTTTTGTTCCAGAGCGATTCGATGCGGCTGATTCCCTTGATTGTGGGGGTGCTGATGTAGAGGCGTTTATAGGTTGACGGGTAAGCGCTGGTGCGGCCATCCAGCATTTCCAGAGGATCATCGCCGCCGCTGAGGTTGTTGCTGAATTCGTCAACCTCATCCACGATCAGCTTTTGCACGGTGGTGGATTTCAGCCGTGCGGGGCTTCCTGCGTGTTCGATGTAGAGCTGTCCACCTGCAAAATCCTTAAATGTCCGGGTGTTCGATGAATCTCGGCTGGCAACGCTGGTTAAGGCACGTTTCATGGCTGGCGTTTCTTCAATGGTGGGTGTGAGCTTTTGCGCCACCCATTTGTTCATTGAGACTTCACCAGGAAGGCAAACCATGATCGGGCCGGGATCGTGATCCATGCAGTAGCCAAGCGAGTTGACGGCCACCTCTGTTTTGCCAAACTGAATGGGAAACATCAGCACCGTGTCATGCACCGCGCTCCGGGCGCTCATGCAGTCCATGGGCTCACGCAATGGCGGGTTGTTGTCAGTGATCCATTGCCCAGCCTGCGCACTGCCCTTGCTTGAAAGCCTGCGCTCAAGATCGGCCCACTGACTGACTGTCAGGGGTTTGCGTGGCGACAATGCGCGGGCCAAGGCCTTGAGGCCAGAGACGCGCGGATTGGCAAATGCAACACGGTCAAACATTCTCAGCCTCGCCTGCCATGCGGTTGAATTTGTCGGCCAGGTCATTCAACAGGCGCTCAACCTGATCGCTGAGCGTGGCGCGGATGGCGTTTTCATCGCGACCCACAAGCTGAGGCGGAAGCGTTGCAGACCATGCCTCCATGCGCCCGCGCAATGTGGCCCCGGCATCGGCCATCATGGCAATGACTTCGGCCTTTTCCATCAATTCGCCAGCCTCTTTGCGCCACGATGCATGCTCACGCTCAGCGGCCCAATGTTCGCGCTTGGCTTTGGCCGTCTGGAAGTCATAGCCGCGATTAGCTGGGCTGAATTCTTGCTCGGTGTCCTGTTCGCTTTCTGCCTGTGGCTGTTGGCCTTGACTCTCAGCATGTCCGGTCATGGCCTGAGCGCCACGGGCATTGGCATGCCGGGTTGCCACGCCCGCTTTTGATGGGTCTCTGGTCTCCACTATTCGCGCAATGCTTTCGGCAACGCGCACCATCTTTCCGTCATCCGTGAGAACCAGCCTGCCCTCTTTTTTGAGCTGATAGGCATACGTGCGCTTGCATCCGATGTACTCGGAAAACTCGGGGACTGAAAGCGTCTCGGGTCTTGCTGTCATTTTGCGGTTGCCAATGCCTTTTCAATTTCCTGATCAAGGATTTGCTTGAATTTGGCTTCAACAACAGGGCTGGCAATGGCCTCCATGTCAAGACGTTTTTCATACTTTGCGGGCGTGTCTTCAAACACAATGACAGGGATCAACTTACCCGGCCCCCCTGAGCTGCCGGGAATGCGCCGCCAAATGCCCAGTGGCGCGTTTTCCCACCCCTTGCCTTTGGGGATGCCAAAGAACAGTTGAAGCGGCTGGCCTTTCTGGCCTTTCCTTCGATTGGTGCCGCCAGCTCCAATGCGCCGAGCGATGGCCGCGCTGAGTTGGCCGTTTTCTGCGGCCTCTTTGAGTTTGACGATCAGGCCGCGCGGGATGTTGCCAAAGGCGTTGAGCTGGATGTTTCCGGGCAACCGAATGCCCGCTTCATGCGGATCGTAAATTCCGCCCTCAGCCTGCAATTGCAGGTACTTGGCCTGGATGTCTTTGAACCCGACTTCGGCCACCAGCTCTTCGCGCGTGGCCCGTTTGGTGTAGGTGCCATTTTTGGTGAACGGTGTTGGCCGATCAAAGGCCTTGTCCAGTTCGCCGGGAATAGCCTTTTTGACCTCGACAGCGGTTTTGGTTAGGGCCGAAGCCACCGCGAATTTGACTTGCTTGAGGCTGGTGGCCATGGCCGCTTTGACGGCGGCGTCATTGACATCAACTTTGATCTTCATGACTGACTTTCCGTTTTTGAGGCCGTAGAGGCGTTTTTCACGATCAGGGTATCCAACCCCCTGGACAATGTTTTTTCATCGCCTGTTAGCTGGATTTGCATGGCCCTGAGGCCGGGGAACAGGTCTTGATCCTGCAAAGACTTCACCAGCTCATGCAATTCAGGCCAGGACTTGACCACTTCCTGAAACTTTTTGGCGTTTTCAGGGGTGCACCGGATCAAGGTGGTTTGGTTTTTTTCGTCCATCTTTCTTTTTGTGCGGTATGTGGGGGATGGTGTGCGGTATGGCGGTTTGCGTAAGTGCTTGATTTGATTGGCGTGTGCGGTATGTGCGGTATGTGCGGTATGCATACACACCTGCACATGCACACGCACACGCATGCACACGCATGTGCGCCCGGGCGTCCGTGTAAGGGCTGATACCGCACATACCGCACAAGCCTTGAAAATCAAGGGTTTGATGCCGCACTTGATACCGCACCGAATACCGCACATACCGCACGGATTTAGCCGAATTGGGGTGCAATGGCTCATCGTCCAACACCTCCCATGCCTTTGAAGTCTTTGAGCGCCATCTTGAAGACGCCCACGCGCTCACCGATCCACTCGCTTTCAGACCGGCCTGGTGGCATTTCATGCCCTCCCTTGAGGAACGAAATGGCCGATGGCCCTTTGATGCCTGTTTCGCTGTCGTAGCGCTTGCGCTCCACATTGGCCCCGTGCTTGCGCTTGAGCGCATTGGCAAAGCGTGGCTGGTTGAGCGCCTTGAGCCCGACCCGCCTGCACCATTCGCAATACAGGTCAAACAGGTCTTGGCTCAGGCATGGCGACAGCAGTTTTGGCGTGTGCTTTCCCGGGAAGCCTTCAACATCGCCAGACTCAAAAGCCAGCATGAAGCGGCTGGGGCTGTCCAGGCTCAGGTCGATCAATTCCCGCTTGGCATCCGTCATGGGTGGAAGCGTGGCGGGGCCGAAATCGCCCAGGTCAAGGTGCAACAGGTAGTCATGCAGGGCAGGGATGCCGCCGTCTTCAATCTCAGACCTGACCGATGCATAAAACTCGCGGCTGAGTTTCTCGGGCGTCCAAATCACCGCATGGCGGCGGTCATCCTCTTCCAGCACCACCGGCATGGCCTCGTTCGACAGGAACACCATGTTCACATGGTTTTTTTCCTCGTAAGCGGCCATGTTCTTTGGGTTGATCCTGATCCACTCTCCAGTGATGAACGCCTTGAGCTTGTTCTTAACGTGGTACAGCTCAGAACGGGCCAGCACTTCATCGGCAATCAGGAACAGTTTGCGACTGGCCCAGTCGTTGAATTTGTCTTCAATGGCTGACTGGTCAATCACCCGGCCATAGCGGCCATAAATGTCCATGATGGCTTCAAAGAACATGTTTTTCCCGGTGCCTTGCGGCCCGTGAATCACAAGCGTGGTCTTCATCTTTGCGCCGGGGTGCTGGATCGGGTAAGCCAACCAGCGTATGCACCACAAAAAAAGCTCTTCTGGCTTGCTGTCCCCGGCGCACATGTAGCGCAACAGGTCAAGCAGGTTTTCACACCGGCCAGCTTTTGGCACTGTCGGCCAGCCTGCCCACAAGTTGCAATGGATGCTTTTGTCGTTGCAGGCCGGGTCAAAGCCAACCTCATCGGCGCGAACCAAATGGCGGTCAGGATGCTCTGCCCATGATCGGTGCAGCTCACGCGCCACGCATGCATCGCGCATGTCGCTCAAAGCCACAAGGCAATGCTCCTGGTGGTCAAACACCGTGCCGCCTTGGCCGTATACCAGTGAGAACCGTTCCAGCAGCTCATCAAGCGAATCAATGGGCCTGAGTGGCTGTTTTTCTTCGCTCCCCTCCCCCTGCGCTGTGCTGGAACGCGCGGCGGTGGGCATAACTGTCCAACCCAATTCCGAGATACGGGCCTGTACCTGAGCGCGGACAACGTGCAGGCCTTCGGCCATGTGCAGGTCATTGAAGTCAGTAATCTTTTCGCCCTTGGTCTCATAGGCTTCGCGCCGTGCAACCTCATTGGCAAAGACTGGGGCCACGTAAGCGCCGCCGACCTCAAGCGCCGCCGCACTAGCGCAAGTCACACCGGGGTTGCCTTGGCTGAATGCATCGTCATCGGCGCAAATCAGCATTCGGGTTTTTTTGTACCGCTTGCGCAATGCTGATGCCACTGGCGCAAGGTTGCCCGCATCAAAGGCCACGGCAACAGGTATGCCAGTGGCCTCATACAGGCTGGCCGCTGTGGCGTAGCCTTCAGCGATCAACAACAACGGCCCGGGCAATCCGATCAGGTGGAAATGGCCTTTTTTGATCAGGCCGCTGGGCCAAAATTCCTTGCCCAGTTTTCCATGGCCTTTTTGATCGCCCCGGATGATTTGGAGGCCATGAATGTTGTTGGCCGTGTCCAGCATGGGAATGACCATTGCGCCGCTGGTCGGACTGAATCGGATGCCGTGCGCTCCCACCCCCTTGCGGTGGAGATAGGCGCAATCGCCATCTTCGGCGCATTTCTTCCAGGCGGCGGAAGCCCTCCGCGCGGCCCGCTCAGCATCGGCCTTGCGCACCAGTTCGGCCCGCTTGCTGTCTTCGGCCAATCGCCTGCGAAGGCTGGCCCGTTGTTCCTGACTGATTTCCGTCTTGTGGATGTCGATCTTGACGGCGTTGTTTTCAGCGCCACGCCAGATGCCGTAACTGCCGACGATCAGGTCATCCCCGCTTGCCAGCCGCATTTCGTGCACGTGATACCAGCCCCGCTTTTCCCGGGTTCCCTCTACCCGGCATCGCGTCAGCTTGCCAAGCTCAAGGGACTGGACTTCCAGCCCTGCCGAGCGCAGTTGGCTCAGCACATCATCGTAGTTCGACGCCATCAGTAACTTGCGCCCTGACTGACTACAAAGCCATCGCGCCGCGAATGACCCTCGTATTTTTCAGAGGCGGAAGAACCTAACCTGGGGGGGTTCCAATCCTGTGCGTCAGTAAGAGGCTTTGTCAGTTGACATCCATCAGACGCGACAGGCCCCATGCGGGGAGCGGGGTTGCGTGTGCGCCTGGTCATGCGTTGCGCCCCTCTTCGGGACTATTAGCGCCCGTTGACTTGCAGCACTCCGGGTCGATATTCCCGTACATGTGCCGACGAACAATCACCCGAATCAACTCGCTGAGCTTGCGGTCTTCCCGCGCGGCCAGCTTTGTGAGGTCTACCAGCTCACGTTCGGTGAACCATGCCTTGATCGGCTCCGAATGCTTGCGATCATCAATTGTCATTTTTATGCTCCATGGTGAAAAAATCCCCGCCGATCCAAGCTCAGCACTGTCCGATGGAGTAACGGACGCCAACGCACAGACCAGCGCGAACGGTCACGCCAACATGGCGGGGAAAACTGGCGACCCGACCCTGACTCATAGAATGAAATTCCCTCAAATCACATCCCATAAGAAAGGGCCAGGTCATGAACAAAGAACAGATGGAAGTGCTGACAGCCATGCACGAGGTCATGCGTGGTGTGGTGTGCACGATTGCGGCGCTGAATCCAGATCGAACAGCGGACGTGCAAACCATGCTTGCAACTTTTGCCGAGCAACCGGGTCTGGAACCCATTGCTCGAAAAATGCTTTTGGATCTGTCCGAAGGGCCGGGGATTCTGGTTTCTGGGACTCACCGCAAGCAGTAAACAAAGGGCGCGATGCCCATGCCGCAAGTGCACTGGTTATTCTGTTCATTCAAGTCTCCAAGGTTTGTGGCTGGTTCATGCTGGCTTTGACCGAGCGCACCAGTTCGGTGGCTTTGGTGTCGGCCAGTTCAGGCCAGATGTGGGCGAAGTCTTCGGGCCGCATGTCGCGGCGCGTCACCGCACCATCGGTGAAGACCTCAATTGCGGCCATGTGGTGGATTGGTATCGGACGCTCACCAGATGCCAACTTGCTCACAAAAGATTGCGGCACAGACAGGATTCGAGCCAGCTCCGCCCGCCTTCCGCTTTCTTCATCCAGCCAGTTTTTGAGTTTCTTCATGCAGCGAATTGTATTCCCCATTGGGGATGGTTTCAACAACCCAACGGGTAATTTTTTTAATGCCCTGTTTTTGGTGCAATCGCCGTGATGCAGACATCAGAAGAAATCAGGCGTACAAGATTGGGCCTTCTAGTTGAAAAAATGGGAGGCATGGCAAACCTTTGTCAGCGTCTTGGTTATGCTCGAAATGACACTGCAAAGCTCACGCGAATCCTCAATGCCAACGTGCGGCATGAGCGTGGTGGCAAGACCTACAACATGGGCGATGCGCTTGCACGTGAAATTGAAGAGGGAATGGGACTTGAGCGCGGCTGGATGGATAACCCAATCTCAGCGGCTGAGCAGGCCGGTACCGGAAACCAACGCGCCAAGATTGCCCAGCTCATGGACAGCCTGCCCGAAGATCAATTGGCTGTCGCTCTACGCTTGCTTGATGCGCTTGCGAAACCAGCCGAAGGCAATGGCACCAGCAATTGAGCGCAGAAACGCGGTGATCCTTACTTTTCCAGGCAAGCCCAGACAAACACCAGAAGATTGATGCGATGCCTGAGTTTGAATTGATCATGAAGTCCATCCAGTCTTTGGTGGACATAGCCGCATCTGGAAAAATTCACGCCAAGCATCTCGATCTGTTGAGGGCTCAGGTGGCGGATGCGCAACATAGACATGCACAGTCCGAGGCATTGGCGAGTGAGCTTCAATCGAAGTGCCTTGCGCTGGAGCAGTCCCTTGAAGAGTGCCAGCTCAAGCTGAAGCGCTTTGCCAATGACAATCCGTTTGGGCATCGCTGTGACCGCTGTGGCGGCATTGATTTGCACCTGACCGGACAGCAACCCGCCCAGACTGGTGCCGAGTTTGGGTTGCGTGACGGCATCTATTTGTGCCGCATCTGTCAGCACACCAGCATCCACGCAATACCGCCACCAGGCTGACAGCAATGCGGCCCTAGCGGGCTGATCTGGCAGCGCATTTTCCTCTTCCATATGGTTCCTTGAGGCACCCGCCAAGCGCGGGTGTTTTTATTTTGCCAATTTATTTCCCCTTTGGGTATTGACTAGCATTCCCTTTGGGTAAATAATTTGCTCATTCGCAACCATTCAAGGAGATTTCGCATGAGCCCCTACCTGCTGGAAAACCTCTATCACCGCCTTGGCCGACCCGCCTGGTTTTGGCCTAGCGTCCTGACCGCATTGCTGGTGCTGATCGTGATCGGCTCCAGCGTCAGCCCCGAATTTGAGTTGCTGGCCTGAGTCCATCGCATGGACAAGCTGCCACCACCAACGTGTGAGCAGTTGCACCGCGCCTTTGAGCAGTTGGCCGCCAGGTGCAAGGAACTCAAGCCCCTGAATTTCGCGCAAGCCATGGAACACCCCACGTGGTCACGTGTGGTGCGCTGCAAGGCCAGTGCAGACCGAAAAGCCGAGTTTGTGCGCAACACCACCCGGCGCGTGAAGCTGGTGCGGCGCGTGAACCCAGCCACCGGCCAGTGGGCCACACAGCGAGTCCCCGGCGATTTCGACACCGATCAACCCCAGATTTTTTAACCACCACCCAAGACCATGAAAGCCTTTTCCGTTTTCCTTCAAGACCTCAATTTGGGGCAGACCCATTCACTTTTGACGCAAGACCTGCACGACCTGTTGCAGACCGTCAAAAACACCGGGCGCAGTGGTGCCCTCACGCTCAAGATCAAGATTGCACCGGCCACCCGCGCGGGCGATGTGGACAAGGTGACGATTTCCGCTGACCGCAAGCTGGAATTGCCCAAGCCCGAGCAACCCACCGATTTCTTTTGGCTCACCGACGAAGCCGAGCCGACACGCCAGCACCCCCGCCAGCACGACCTGGACTTGCGCGATGCCAAGACCGCCCAGGACGAGCGCCCCGCCACCTTCAAAACGGCCTGAGCTGACGCCCAGCCGCTTCCCGCATTCCCATTCACCCACCACAAACCAAACCAACCATGAGCAACGAAATCACCATGCAAGACACGCCCGAAGTTTTCGACATTGCCCAGCACATGCTGGATCAAGCCGCCGCCGCACTCAAGCCTGAGACCGTGCGCGATGCCGTTTTTGTGACCGTGCCACCGGGGTATGCCCACAAGGATGTGACCGAGCTGGTGCGCAAGGCCGCGCCCGCACCTGTTCGCAAGCAAGGCGTGATTGAGCTTGCCAGCGTGGACAGCTTTGTCACTTTCTGCAAAGAGCAACAGGCCGAGGCATCGGGCTACATCTACGCCAACCCGGACACGCGCTCCATGGTGGCTGTGTTCAACGACAACCGCGCGGCCAGTGCAGGATGGCGCGATCATCAGGCCAAGTTTCATGCCAAGTTCACGCCTGAATTCCAGCGCTGGCTGGAAAACAACGGCCACCTGAGGGCCAAGACCCAGACCGACTTTGCCGAGTTCATTGAAGACAACTTGGCCGACATCACCGAGCCAGCGGCCCAGCAATTGCTGGAGATTGCCACCACCATTCAGGCCAAGACGGACATCAATTTCAGCAGTGCCAAGCGCCTGCATGACGGCCAGGTGCAACTGGGCTACACCGAGACGATCAACGCCAGCGCCGGGGCCAATGGTGCGCTCCAAATCCCCAAGGAATTCGCGCTTGGCTTGCGCATTTTCAAAAACGGTGAAGGCTACAAGCTCCGCGCCCGCCTGAAATACCGCCTCAACAGTGGTCAGGTCAAGTTCTGGTATGAGCTGGATCGACCCGAGCGGGCAGTTGAAGACGCTTTTGCCGGGTACGTGGAAACCGTGTCCAAGCAAAGCGGCTATGTGGTGTTGCTGGGCAGTGCGTGAGGCGGTCATGACCAAACCTAAGGCCCGCACCGTCACCACCATTTCAGCACCCGCCCTCATGGGCAAGGCGCGTGACCACATGGAGGCCCGCGCCTCCACCTATGACCAGCCAGGGGGCGAACGCTCCATGGGTAAGGCCGTGGCGGCATTCAATGCCATCACGGGCCGCGCATTGGCCGAGTCCGAAGGCTGGCTGTTGCTTCAATTGCTCAAGGATGTACGGCTGTTTCAGCGCCCAGGCTATCACGCCGACAGCGCCGAGGATTGCATTGCCTATGCCGCCCTCAAGGCCGAGGCCAAAGGGGCTGGCCGATGAGCCGCATGACCGATTCGCAAGGCGGCTTGCATGTGCGCGTGTCGGCCCAGCGCAAGACCGACAGCATGCGCAGTCGCGTTGAGGCCGAAATCCTCAATGCACATGAGCCGATCAGTGCTGAGCGCATTGCCGTTCGCTTGAGCGAAGAGACCATTTATGTGTCTCGCGCCATTAATGCCCTTATGGCCCAGCAACGGGTCTATGCGGCGGGCCGCAAGGGCCGCGCCTGTCTCTACATGTGGGGCCGCGACCCCAATGGCAATACCGGCAAGGTGAAGGCCCGCATTGGAGGTGCTGGCGATGTGATGACGCGCCCAGCCTATGACGGTGCCGAGCTTCAACGCCTGCCCCTGCCCGCCGAGCGGTACCGGGCCTATGAGCTGCCCAGCCTGGTCAACGGCAAACAGGTGCCGCCGCGCGGTATTCGCGCCCAGTGCGTGGGCACCCCGTTCAAACATGACCTGAGCCGGGGAACCTGATGCGCAAGCAATCGGCCTATGCACGAAAACGTCTGCAATCGCGGGCGATTCCTTGCACCTACAGCATTTTGAGCGAACTGAATGAAAGCCCCACTGAGCCCATGTCGGCTGAGCGGCGTTCATACCAGCTCACTCGGATGTGGCAAGGGTTGAAGTCGATTGAACTGGCACCAGAGCCCACCAAAGACGATTGGCGCGTGTGCAGTGATGCCGTGAACCTGATGGAAACGCTGATCGTGACCAATGACGGCTGGTGGCTGGACTGCGATGGCGAACCCATCAGGGTTGAAGACACGCAAGGGCTGTTGAAGGATGCCATTGCCGCATTGGCAATGGCTGGTAAGCGAAACCTTGATGGCAAGCACATCCGCCTGGACGGCCAGGGCATCGGCGCGGTGCGCGGCATTCTGGAGGACTACCAGACCATTTTGGAGACGCTTCCAGCGCGGGTGGTGGTCAGGGCTCACCGACTCACCGAAAAGCGCCTGAGGGGCATTCTGAGCGGCCACGCCATGCCTCACGACATTGAAATCATTGACCTATGAGGAAACCCATGTTCATCAAAACAAAAAAGACCCACCCCAATGCAGTTTTGCCGGTTTACGGATCGGGCGGTGCGGGGTGCTTTGACCTGACCGCCGTTGAAGTTGATGGCGGGCTGGATGCCGTCAACGTCCTGAGCGGCGCACCCGTGCTTTGCAATACCGGGCTGGCCTTTGAGATTCCAGTGGGCCATGTGATGCTGATTTTCAGCCGCAGTGGACACGGTTTCAAAAACGCCATCCGCCTGAGCAATTGCGTGGGCGTGATCGACAGCGACTATCGCGGCACCGTGCAGGTCAAGCTGACCATGGACGCCAGCATCGAATACCGACCTGTGCAGGTCAAGCCCGGTGATCGTGTGGCCCAGGCCATGATCATTGCGGCCCCCTACGTGCACTTTGACTTGGCCAAAGAGCTGGAGGAAACCGAGCGCGGCGAAGGTGGATTTGGGAGCACTGGGGCATGAGCAAGACAACCGTTTTGGCCTGTGCTGGGCTGAATCCAGAAAACGCCGAACCGCTTTGTGAGCGCCACGATGAATGCGCCCACTATGAGGAATGGTGGTCATGCGTTGGTGAGCGCAAATGGTCAATGAACCTGTGCACCCAGGCCGGTGGTGAATTCAAGATGTTCACCGCTTGGAGAAAGTTGATCCGTGAAGGTGTGAAGGTTGAATTTGCCATGCATACCTCTCAAGGGGAGTTGTTCGCATGAACGATTGGAGCTGTTGCAGTCCAGCCGGGAAATGTGAGCGCGGCCCGGGCTGTCCGGCTGGTGGTGCATGCCACTCCATGCCCGGATGCACTGACACACATTGCCCAGGTCATCCGGGCGGTGCGAAAGTTGCCAAGGTCAAACGCCAGTACAAGGTCAATCAACCCAAAACAACGATTGCCGCCACCACATCCCGCGCATATCTGAAATACCTTGCACGGGCCATGTTGATGTTTCTGGCCGTGGCCTGCGTGTGCGCTGTGGCTGTTTCGCTGATTCCGCGCGAAGCACCCAAAAGCGATTGCACAAAGCTGATGCAGATGTGGGGTGGAAATCCGCCAGCGCATGTGCGGATCAGGTGTTCCGCTGTGCAGGGAGTCAAGCCGTGACGCCCATGCCCGCCGTTTTCAACCGATGCAGGCCGATTGAGCCGTCTGAGCGATGCCGAAACTGCAAACGCTGGATTGACCACCCTGACCAAACCACTTGGAATGTTGTCCCGCTGGTCAACGTCCAAAACCACCAGAGCAAAGCCTGTGTGCACGTACCAATTTCAAGGATGCAATGACATGAGCGAACACAAGACCTTTCGAACCAAAAAGCCGACATGCCCGCATTGCGGCCACGCCATGACCGATGACGAAATGTTGCAAGACCCGGGCGACCTGTACCGCTTGCCATGGCTGGAGGGTACGGGGTCAACCACGTGCCCGAAATGCGATCAAACCTATCACGTGCAAGGCGGCTACATCCCGCACTACACCAGTGCCAAGACAGAGGCCGAGCTGTGACCATGCAATCACTCAATCCCGAAGTGTTTGCGGCCATTTGTCTTGCGCTGTGGCACCACCAGGGTGGCAGTTCGCCCGTGGGCCAGCCGTTGCGGCCAATGCTAGGACTTGGGCAACACGACCACATGACGCCAGACCAAATTGAGGCGGCAAAACGACTTCACAAACTTTTTCATTCGGAGAACGACATGAGCACCAAAAATGACCCCTACGCAAGCGAAGAAGATACCCGCGCACTGTTGAGTCGAGACAAGCGCACGAATGCTGAAAAACAACTTGAAGCCATGCTTGAGGATCGCTTTGCCAATGAGCAGGGCGTGGAGCTTGAGGGTCGATTCAACATCTTGCGCCAGATCGCGCTGGAGCTGCTGGAGCCCAAGTCCTACCGCTTTCCCGCTGAGTCCGCGAAATTCAAGGCTTGGTATGACGCATGGTGGCTTGGCGATGGCTTCCAGGCCGAAAGCATCCCGGGCTATGAAGAGCCAGATTTCCCCAAATACCTGAATGGCTACACGCTGGCGTTCGGTGCGTGGATGGCCGCAAAACATGATTCCAACGTGAAGGGATGACCATGAGCCCCGAAGAATTGAAGATGATTTTGGACACCGTGAAATCGGTGGCCGATACGGCTGGTGTTGCTGGCATCACATGGATTTGCATCCATTACGCCACCATCGCCATCAGTCACATTGCCGTGCCATTTGCATGGGCCGGGGGCTTGATCATGGTGGCCCGCTACGGCTCCAAATGGCTGACTGAATCAGACCGGAGAAAGGGCGAAATCAAGCAACTTGCCAGCGCCGATGAAGTTGAGAAAACCAAACGCGCTGTTATCGGTCTTGAGCAGGCAAAGGAAGAGCTTGAAAAGGCCAAGGTCAGTGCCGCCAGCAGCGAGGCGACCATGCAGTTGAAGGCCATTGCGCTTGCCGCTGGTGTGCCACCTCCGGCTTATGGGGGTCTTTACTCCAAAGAATTGAATGCCGTTTTGGAGCGATTGAAAAAATGAAGATAGTCATTTACACAAAATCCAATTGCCCAAATTGTGTTACTGCAAAGCAATTGATTAAGCGGCATGGCATTGATTCTGTTGAATACAGCATGGACGATTCAGAGGTGCGCCGCAACTTTGAAATCAAATATCCCGGCATCCGACAAATGCCGCAAATCTGGATTGACTATCAGCATGTCGGAGGGCTGGCCGGTCTTCGTGTGGCCTTTGAGCAAATTGGGATGGCGACATGAGCATTTTTGATTTTTGCGAAACACCACGCACCATGGCCGAGATTCTTGATGAAGGATTCACGCGCGATCAGGTTTACAACAATGTCAAACGTGGCCGACTGGTGAATCTGAAGAGTCAAGATGCATGGGGAAGAAAAGCGCCACATGGTCGAGGCGTCTTCCAATCAGTCCAAAGTTGGGATGGGGTTTTTGGCAATCCGCCATGCGCGGTAAAGGTCAAATTCGATTCGAGCGCATTGGTTTCCGCTTGGGGGTCAACATCATGAACACCGCCTTTTTGCTCATGGCCCAGTACAACGCACGGGCAGTCATCCCGGTTGATGTGGTTTGCAAAGATTATTTCCCTCACTTGGACAGCGCAAAATTTGTGCGCAAGGTCAGTGCCGGTGAAATCAAGATTCCGCTTGTGCGAATTGAGGGATCACAGAAATGCGCCAAGGGTGTGCACCTTCAAGACTTGGCTGACTACCTGGACACCCGAAGGGCGGCGGCGATCAAGGAATGCGACCAGCTTGCGGGAGCCTCAAGGTGAATAGAATTCCAGCCATGAGTGAAACAAATCCATCGGGCCACGCGCCTCAAATGCACTACCGAGTGAGCGAATCGGGCTTGCTGACCTATTTGTGCTGGGTTGCATACAGGCCAATTGACCAGATCGAGAACGTGCAAGCCTACATGCGGCAACACACTCGGGCTGGTTTTGTCTATGAGGCTGAGGCCAAGTGGTTTTGCCAGCAATTCAATGATGCGGTAGCTCGAAAGGTAGAGCCGTTCCAGTGAACGAGTGTGCCGGGTTCGATTCCCGGCCCGCATCACCCATCGGCCTCAATTGAGGCCGTTTTTCATTGCGCCAATCCGTCCAGTGATTTCGCGCTGTTTACTGGAAAGACAGCGATTTGGTGCAACATTCGGTGCAACATGCCGATCTGACAAGTTCCCATGTTGTTGATTTGAAAGACGTTTTTTCAGTTTGTCGCATCAGTCCATCATCGGCGCAATGCTTAGCCGCCATGCTGTTGATTTCAAAGGTTTTTCTTCAAAATCAAGCACTTGCGGCGCGTTTTTCTCTGTCTTATTCAATGTCATCTGATGCTGTTTTTGCCTGTTTGGTGCAACAGTGCTAAATTTCGGTGCAACAAATTTTCAATGTTGCACCGGAACCATGGGAACTATTACAGCACGAAAGCGCCAAAACGGGACAACCGCCTACATGGCCCAGATCAGGATCAAGGCGGGCGGCAAGGTAGTGCACACCGAACACCAGACCTTTGACCGACTGCCAGCGGCCAACGCCTGGATCAAGTTGCGTGAACGCGAATTGAGCCAGCCGGGGGGCTTGGATGCCGCCAAGTCGGGCGACCCTTTCCTGTCCGATGTGATCGACAAGTACATCAAGGAATCGCGCCGGGACTACGGCAAGACCAAAAAACAGGTGCTGGCGACCATCAAGGCCGCGCCCATCGGCAAACTGCGTTGCTCCGAGATTGGGAGCCCTGAAATCATGGAATTCGCCAAGTCCATTGGCGGGCACCCTTCCACCGCTGGCAACTACCTCAGCCACTTGGCATCGGTTTTTGCCATTGCGCGGCCCGCATGGGGATATCCGCTGGACAAACAGGCCATGGATGACGCCCGGGCCGTGGCCGACCGGCTTGGCGTGATCGGGCGATCCAGCAAGCGAGACAAGCGGCCCAGTCTGGAAGAGCTGTCTAGTCTCATGGACTACTTTGCCCTTTACCAGATCAAAAATGGCAAAAAGGCCTACCCGATGCAACACCTGATTGCCTTTGGGATTTTCAGCACCAGGCGGCAAGAGGAAATCACCCTTTTGCGATGGGATGACCTGAATGAGGAAAAGGCCACCATCATCGTGCGCGACATGAAGCACCCGGGCGAGAAAATTGGCAACGATGTCCGAGTGGACATTCCACCCGAGGCCATGGCGATCATCCAGCTACAGCCGCGCGATGGGCCGCTGATTTTCCCGTTTAACCCAAAGACGATCAGCAGCTATTTCACCCGGGCATGCAAGGTGCTGGGCATTGAGAATTTGCGTTTTCATGACTTGCGCCACGATGGGATTTCACGCCTGTTTGAGCTGGGCAAGACCATCCCTCAAGCCGCATGTGTTTCCGGGCATCGGAGCTGGGTTTCTTTGCGCCGGTACACCCACATCGAGCAAAGCGGCGACAAATACGCCCAATGGCCCTTCATTGCGGGGATTCTTGAGCAGGCCCGCAATCAGTCGATGCGCGGTGGCGGCTCCAAGTCATCGGGTCGGCCTGTTTCGCGCTCATAGCGCTCAGCCAATTCGCGGGCTTCGGTGCGGCCTGCGCCAATGCGACGCTCTTGCAATTGCCTGAGCCGTTTCTTCCCGTTTTCCCTGCGCCAGTCGCCAATGTCCTGATCAGGGCTTTTGCGCATGCTTTGCCTCTTCAATGTCCAGGATCGCATTGAGTTGGTCGGCCAGCTCAGCATGGGCCATGCGGCAGACGGCTATTTGGCTGGCAAGGTCTCTTGCGGTGCTGAAATTGAGCCCGTGGCCTGAATTGGCGGAAGCGGCTGAGGCCTCACCCTGAGATTGGCCGGAAGTGGCTGGCACGGTGGTGCCGATGGCGTTGAGCAGGCCGACAGTGCCAGGGTCAAGGCAATCGCGCTGGCCGAGTTGAGCAATTCGCGCATGGGCGGCTCCAAGTTGTTGATTGAGTGAGCGCACTTGCTGTGCATGACCGATGGCCCGCTGATCGGCCATGGCTTGAATGGCTTGGCGGCTTTTCTCAGCCGCCGCCATGGCGTCAATTTCGGTCTTTGCGGCGATTCCAACGTGCCACCTGTACCCAAGCCATACCCCGAGCAAAAAAACGCCCAGAACGGCCATTGAGCGCCATGGGATCAGTCCAAAAAATGGCATCAGGCGAACTCCGTTGGGTTTTGAATGTCAATGGTCACGGTTTCACCCCGTTCGATTGCGGCCCTGACCTTGGCTTTGACCAGATCGACGGCTGGGCGACTGGTGCCACCCACCAAACTCACATCGGTGGCCCGCATGCCCAGCAACAGGCATCCTTCGGTGTCGTTGGCTGTGTTGCCAGCGTGGATTCGGATGAACTCAAACCCAGGCACATTGAGCAAGGTCATGGTGTCGGCACCAAAGCGCGGGGAGTTTTGCAGGGCAACCCGGTAAGCGCCAACGGGAATAGCGGTATTGCCTTTGATCTTCCATTTGTGCACCGGCTGGCCCGCCACTTCACGCACCTCATCTTCCAGCGTGTTGCAGGTAAAAACGCCGTCAATGTAGAGCTTTCCAATGGTGGCCCCGCCAAAGCTGTGGCCGCGCAAGACGGTGATTTGCATGGTCAGCCTTCCTTGATCCGGGTTCGCACGATCAGTACAGCGAACCCCAGCATGACCGCTGTTTCGGCCAACGTGGGGTTTTCGACGCGCATCAGGGTTCCAGCCGCAAGCTGATCAATGCCGAGCATTGGCAAGACTGGCGCAATGACTGCGCCGCCAGCACCCAAGGCCAACAGGCACCAGGCCAAGGCCTTGAGGCCGTCCACGATGCGCTCATGAGTAGAAATGCCCGGCCTGAATGGCGCGGTGCGCTCCAATTTGTTGAGACCTTCGGCCAGCACCACCATGGCCGCAACCCAATGCAGGATTCCAAGAGTGGATTGCATGTCAGATGCTCCCTGCGGTCTTGTCTGATCCAAACCGAACGATGGCCGTGCGTAAAACATGCTGTGCACCAGCTCCCACGGCAAAAGCGCCGCCCAAAAATAGCGAGTCAGGCACCCCGCCAATCATCAAAGCCAATGGCGTCAGATAACCCGAGGTCAGGGCGCTTGCCAACACCACGGCCATGCGGCGCAAGGTGGTGCTGAGCAGGTGTTGCCAGGTATCTCCAGTGGATGGGACGCTGTTGAGCAAAATGATGGCGACCAGCGAACCGGCGAAACCGGCCAGCAACACATCCGGGCGAAGGCCCAGCGGGACGCCAAAAGCGATCAATGACGGCACCGAAGCTGTCGCGGCCACCATGGTGACAGCGGCGGCGGATGTGGTTGCTGGCTCGGCCATTTACTTCATTCCTCTCTGTTTTATGCCTGCATGGGTTCCGGGTCATCGCGCCATTCTGGAAACTCTTGTGGCTGCGCATCCGGGAAATCCTCGCGTGTGAATCCAAATTTCTCGATGGTTGAAACATCTTCGACAACAACCCATTTTTTGGCGGCATTGTCTTTTTCGATTCTGAAAATACTGCCCTCCAGCATCTTCATGAATTGCGCATGCTTTTCCGTGTCCGAAATTGCATCAAGGTCTTCGCGCGAGTTAATGGCATTTGATTCCATAGGTGGACTCCAGGTGATTGAATAAGTTGCAGGTGTCAGCATGCGCCGCATGGCCGCGCCATGAGGCCATGAACTTGTCGAGTGATTCGCGGTCATTCGTTTGGATGTACCGCTTGATTTTTCGCTTTGCCGTTGTAACGGACTGTTTGCGCATCAATTTGTGTCGCGGCCAAATCCGGTAGCCCAGGAAATTGATGCCGCGCGTGACGGGTGAGATTTGCCACTTGCTCATGCGCAAGCCCAAGCGCTCAATGCTGAATTGTTCAATGTCTTCAAACCAATGGCGCAACTCATAGGGGTTGCTCGAAAGCACCACAATGTCGTCCATGTAGCGCGTCCACTCTTTGGCACCGAGCTTGAAATGCATGAAGCGATCAACCTCCCCGCCATAGACGTTGGCAAGTAATTGGCTGGTCAGACTTCCAATTGGCAAGCCCTTTCCTTGCGATGGCAACATGGCCTCAATGAGGCTGAGCGTTTGCGGGCAACTGATCTTTTTTCGGATCAGCTCATGCAAAACGGCGCGATCAACGCTTGGGAAAAACTTGCTGTAGTCGGTTTTCAGAAAGTGCGTGGCACCAGTTCGGCGCAGCCCAGCCTGGACATGCCTGACGCCTGCATGCGTTCCCATACCTTCACGGCATGCAAAGGTGCCCGGCATCAGGGTTTTTTCAAAGATCGGGCCAATCACGTTCACCAGCGCATGCTGAGCCACGCGATCCTTGAACTCCAGTGCATGAATGCTTCGCGGCTTGGGCTCATAGACGATGAATTCACGAAACCCACCCTGCCGCCATGTGCCATTGATGATTTCGGATTGAAGGCGCTCCAGATTCAATTCGGCATATTCCTTGAATTCCAGATAACCCCAGGTCATGCGCTTGCCAGATGATGTTTTGGCAAGTGCATCGCGCAGATTATCAATATCCGCAATGCGCTCAATCAGGCGTTTGTATTTTTTACCCATGCAAACACCCCTCCAAGCCGGACACGACTTTCACGCATGGTTGCCCATGGCTACTCGTCGTTTTTCCGAACCCCCAAAGGTGTTTGCCGAAGCAGGACAGCAAGGCTGACCACATGGAAAATGGCCTGCCCACCATGCCGTAACGATGGTGGAGCGTCAAAACAAAATTCCAGCCCTCACAGACGCCGCGAGCCCCGATGTTGTTGTTCGAGTTCGCGGGGGAGTTGTTCCAGTTCGAGCAACGCGAACCGGAGTTCGACGTTTCATCCCAGTTGCCCCCAAAGATCACGGCGTTATTACCCATGCTGCCCTCTGCGTTTTTGTTTCCCGATCCACGCCCCAAGAATTTTTCCAACCTCAGCCAACAGCGCTTGCGCGGTCTTGACTTGATGTGGGGTGATTCCTTTGACGTTTTCGCTGGACAAAAACCGCAGCCAAAATCGCAGATGCGACATGCCCGCATCGGCGATGTATAGGCGGGAAACCTGACTGGACTTCCCGGCCTCTACGAAGAGTTGTACCTGACCCATGAGGCACTGGATGAACATGTCGCGCACCACCCCATGCTTGCGTGGCAAGTTTTGCGCAATGGGGTACAGGTACGAAATCACGGTTTCGTACTTTTCAACCACGGCCATGGGCTCGTAGGTTTGGGTGGCGTCGAGTTCAGGTGTCATTAATCAGGTGGCGGCGGCTTTCGCCGCCTTAGTCAAGTTGCAAGTGGTCACAGACGCCGCGAGCCCCGATGTTGTTGCTCGAGTTCGCGGGGGAGCTGGTCCAGCCCGAGCAACGCGAACCGGAGATCGACGTGTCATCCCAGTAGCCCCCAAAGAGCACGGCGTTTTCCATTTGGTACGTGGAGCCGCGACCGCCCGTGTTGGCCGTCCAACCGGCTGCCGCCGCGCCGCCACCAAATTCATCACCCCAAATCCACAAATTGCCGCTGGATTGAGCCATGCCCCATTTGCTGATGTACGTGGCATTCCAGGTGGTGGAGCCGGGATCTGTTCCGATGGATGATGCTTCGGTGGTTCCATAGGCCAGCGCCGCAAATTCGGAGTAAGTCGGGGCGCGTTTGCCATGGTGGCGCAAAACCTCTGTGGCTTCCCACCAGGTCAGGGAGCCGTAGGCATTACTGCCGTTGCCGCCGAACTTTGTGGGGATCTTGGGCGGGCTGGAGCCATCAGCAATGGTGACGTTGTATTTGCTGGTGCCATTGGTCAGGTGGTCAACGCCGAGCAAATAAATGTCAGACCAGAAACCATCGGCCACCAACGCCATGCCGCGCGGATCAGGACATGCGGGACGGAATTTCAAATCCCACATCGAGTAGGCGTTGATTTGCGGGGTGCTGTTGCCACCGCCAGACGACCCGGAATGACCGCCGGGTGCGTAGTGGAAACCGCCGATCTTGCGCGATCCAGTCACTGGTGGAGATGTGAAACTGGAGGTGGCTTGGATGGATGCATCAGGGTTGACCCAAATGGCGTAATCGTTGCCAGCGGTCAGTGTTGGCATGGTGATGGCCGTATCGGCGGCAAAGGCGATCATCTTGCCGCCCACATCTACCAACGTGCCAGCCTTGACACTGGCGGTGCCGTTGCCCGTTTTGGTGAAAGCAACCGCGCTGGAATCGGCCTTGATGAAAACGCCTGTTGTGGATGGAAGAATGGGGAACGACCCGAACGTCTTGACGCCGGCAATGGATTGGTTTCCGGATGTGGCAACAACATCAGCACCCAGCTTTGCGCCTGTGGCAGCACCGTCCGCCAGCTTGGATGATGTGACGGCACCCGCGGCCAATTTCGCGGCAGTCACGGCCAAATCAGCCAGTTTTTGCGTGGTGACAATGCCGTCTTGCAAAGATTCAGCCCAGTCGGCTGACACGCCCGGCTGACTGGTCGTGACGTTTGCCAGGTTGTTCAGAAGAATCCAGAATTTCCCGCTGTGGATGACGGATGCAGGCTTGTTCAAAGCGCCGGTCAGGGTGTTCCAGTAGCCCTTAAAGTTGGCGGCGTCCAAGGCGGCTTCGGATGCCAGTTGCGTTTCGGCCAAGCTGACGGCAGCCTCTGCGGCGCTTGTCGATGTAGCAACTTGTTTAGCGTTGACATCGGCTTGCAAGGCATTTGCCTCGGTGGCGAATGTCGGCAATGCGGCCATGAATGCATCGGCCCGGGTTGCAAAGTTTGCCGGGTCGGTTCTGGTTGGCGGGGTTGGCAGTGCAGTAATTGACATCAGATCAATCCTTCAATTTCAAGTGAGCAAAATGATTTATTTTGATATGCAATATCAATCGAAAAATCCCTGTAGTAGCCATACATCAGCGTTGGCAAATAGTCATCGCCATCAGCGCCAATCCAAAGCGATGGCGTTGCGCGAATGTCTGCAAGGATTCTTTGAATTCGGTTGATTTGCGCCGTGTCCAGCATCAGCCGTGCACTCATGCGCTTGCTGTAGGCCCGCTGCACAAACGTGGTCACGCCAAAGTCATCGGTGTCTTTGCGGCTGTAATCCGTGATGCCGACATTGGCCCCATATTCGGCATCACCTAGGAAATAGAAAGTCCCGAAGCTACAAAGACCGATTTGAACCGTTGACCCGCCCGTGAGTGAAATCGTCACCTCCGAATTGCTGAATGGAGGAATGTCCGTCATCACCACTTCGGATTTTTGGACGAATGGCTCGAAAAAATACTGATACCAATCAGAAATAACGGTTCCATCCAGGGCAAACGTGGCCGAATAAATGATTGGGCCGCCCGTGCCATCGCGCACGGTCACGGCGACCTGGTTTCCAGACAATCCAATCAATGCCAAGCTGTTGAAAATACCAGGCTTGAAGACCACATTCAGAGGGGTGGCGCTAATGGTGGCCGTGCTGATTTGGTTGTCAAACATCGCGTGGATGTTGTTGGGGCCAATATCGAGCCAGTACAAAGGGCTGGTACTGGGTGTGTTCCCGAGATTGTTGTTGACCAGGCTTTGGTATAGGTGGGTTCCTGAATTGACAATCGAATCCTTGGCATAAGTAGTGCCAGCGCTGTAATTCGGGCTTGATTCCACCGCATTGCTGCTGACCAACATGGTTTCGGTGAAGGCGGTGGGTTTGATGACTTTCATGCCTATCCCTTAGACAACGGCCACTGTTTGCATGGCGTCCCCGTTTTGAGTCACACGCTCCAACAGGCGTTGTGACTTTCCGGTGTTGACGGCTGTGGCTCGGGCTTCGGCCCGAAGGTCGGTGACTTCGGAGCGCAAAGCGCTCACTTCGGACACCAGCGCGGCCATGTAGACCGTCTGATCTGGCCCGCCTTGCTGGGTGTAGATGTAGCTTGGCAAGGCACGAACCCCCAGCGCACCATCAGCCATGCGCTCCAGTGGCATCACGGCCTCAGGGCCAGCCTCACCCATCACGCCAAGCTGACCGCCATCGAACATGAATGGCGTTGGCGTGTTGTAAATTCCCTGCCCACCAAATACGCCGCCCGATGCGAATCCAAAGAAACTCAGCACTTTCCCAATCAATCCACCGCCACCGCTGGACTGATTCACAACAACCGGATTGGCGGCTGTTTTTGCGGTAGAGGCGTCGATATTGCGCAAGTAATCGCGCATTGGAGCCAGGTAATCAAGAGTTGCGGCTGTGTTTTTGGATACTGCCATGAGGCCATCGTTGTTCATGAACACCAGGGCTTCGATTTGCTTTGCGGACGCTTTGAGCGCATCCGCTGTGTTGTCCATTGTTCCGCTGCTGTAGCTTCCCACCGTGTCCACGGCAGCATTTACCAACTCCAAGGCACTCAATTGACCATCGCCATTGAGGTCAACAGTGCTGATCAGCTTGGAAATTTGCTCATCGGTTGCAATGCCTTTGAGCCCCTTTGCCAGCTCATCAAAAGTCAAAAGCCCATCGACATTGCTGTCAAGGCGGGCGAATTCTTTGACGGTGGTTCTGGCCAGCGTGTAAACCTCTGCACTGACGCTCTCGCCGACAAGTCCAATGGTTTCACGGATAGACGCCAGCATGTCCATGGTTTCTTGCTGATAGCCTTTGACCGCAGGCAAGCCGGAGACCTCAGCGCCAACTTGCGCCACGATGGCCGCAAACTGAGCACTGCTGGTGGCTTGCCCTTTGGCGGCGGCAATGTACTGATCGGCCATTCCCGTGATCGAGCCCAGGGCGGACTGGTCATTGGCGCGGGCCAAATTGAGTGTTTGCAGGTACTGAGTCCGGGCGGCTGACATCGAGACCGATGGCGATCCGGTGCTGATTTTCAGAGCCGTGAGCCATTCGCTGATGCTCTTGCCACTGGCCCGCAATGCCGCGATCTTGGTTTCGGCCTCTTTTTGCGCGGCATCGGCTGTTGCCATGGCTGCTTTCGTGACTTCGCCAAATGCGGGGGCAAGCTGGAGCAAAACGGCATATTGCTGTCGGCCCACTTCGGTGGTCAGGTCTTGCGCGTCCACAAGGGCTTTGTAAGCGGCCAATGTCCTTGGCAGGGCCGCACCACCAAATGCCGCAGAAAACGCCTTGGTGAGCTGTTCCTGTGTCTTGGCAAGCCTTTCCTCTTCGGTGTAGATGGCCTGATAGTAAGAAGTCGTGAGCGTGGCGAATGCATCGGCACCACCCACCAGATCAAGCAATTTGCTGGCCGCATCCGCGCCAACGGCACTGGTTGCCAAAAGACTTTGGTTCAAGGTGTCCAGCACCTGGTTGACCGTCATCAGGCTATTGCCCAGGCGGGCCAGGGTGACGGATGCCGTCTCGCCCTCTTTGGCAAACATGGTCAGGGTGGCACCGTAGGCGGTTTGTGCCATGGCATCGCCAAAGCCCGTGATGGCGGCGGCAATGGCTTTTTCCTTGGCCGCATCATCCAGGCCTTTGAGGCTGATGTTGATGGACTGCGAGAACCCATTGACGGCATCGGCGCTCAGGCCAATGGCGGTGGCATAGGCTTGCGTGGCCGATGTGGTCATGCCAACGGCACTGTTGAGGAATTTCCCCAGCTCGGAGTTGATGGCCGCATAGTCGGTACCGGAACGATCCGAGCGGAACCACCCGCCCTCCTGATACCAATTGCTGTATTGGCTCAGGTTTGCGCCGGTTGCGGAAAACTGACCCGTCAGACCGTAATCGCGCGTTTCCTTGGCTCCCATGCCGAATGCGCGGTTCACCAGCCCGCCAATGGCCCCGCCGATGGCCGCGCCGATGGGGCCAGCAATGACAGCGCCGATGGCTGTGCCGGTGACAGTTGCGATGTTTTTATTGCCAAAGGCGGCATATTGGCCGCTGATGGCTGTGCCAATGCCGTATCCGGCCAAAGCCCCGCCCGCATACGATGCGGCAGTGCCCAATGCACCAGCCGAAGACATGAGCGATGAACCGGCCTGATTCAAGACGCCAGTGGTGTTGTTGACCAGCCAAGCGCCGATGTCTTGTGCGGCAAATGCAACGCTGTCGCCCAGCACAGAAAATCCACTGACCACGGTGTCGTAAATGCTTTTGATGGTGCCGATAGTGCCCAGCGAAGACCCTGAAATGCTGGACGCTTGCGCCCCCGTCATGCCAAACGCACCAGCCGCCCCAGCTCCAACTGGCGCAATCACAGCCTGAATCATTGGCCGCAAGATCATCGTTTTGAACATGTTGACAATGGTGTCTCGCATGTTGGACGCGAAATCCTTGC
>JACCDX011559031.1_pt1 | contig 32974 bp, 33 predicted proteins | sample 7449681 | NCBI WGS metagenome assembly JACCDX01 (sample SAMN15323450, study PRJNA562643) | freshwater metagenome | isolation source: river surface water | place: USA:Blue River Watershed | collected 2017-08-18
ACTTGCGCGCCGATGCGGCGTCGGCGGTGCGTCAAATCAAGGGCTTGGGCCTGGACGTCTGGATTTTGTCGGGTGACCGCCCCCATGCGGTCGAGCGGGTCGCGCAGTGGGTGGGCGTGGGGCCTGCGCAGGCCATCGGGGCTTGCTCGCCGCAGGAAAAATTTGACCGCGTGCGTGCCCTGCAAGCCCAGGGTCGACAGGTGTTGATGGTGGGTGATGGACTCAACGACGGCCCCGTTCTGGCTTCGGCCCAGGTCTCCATCGCCATGGGCGGCGCCGTGCCGCTGGCACAGGCCCGCTCGGACCTGGTGATGATGGGGTCTCACCTGATCGAGTTGCCCGCCCTGGTGCGCCGCGCCCGATGGACCCTGCGGGTGGTGCGCCAGAACCTGGCCTGGGCTTTGTTTTACAACGCCGGTTTTGTGCCATTGGCGGTGGTGGGTTGGTTGCCCGCCTGGCTGGCGGGTTTGGGCATGGCGGTCAGTTCCTTGTGGGTCATTGCCCACTCCATGCGCCTGGCGCGTCCCTTGACGGGCGAGCCCTGCCCTGCAAAGGCCCACTGAGATGGACATTTTGTATTTGCTCGTGCCCCTGTCGGTGGTGTTGGTGCTGCTGGTGTTGCTGGGCTTGTGGTGGGCCATTCACTCGGGGCAATTCGAGGGTGTCGAGCAAGAAGGCGAGCGGATTTTGCGTGACGATTGACATGCATCAAATCGGCGCTTGGTGCAAACCCGCATACTTAAACGGTTAGATGAAAGGTTCCCAATGAGTACTTCAGCAACACAATCTGCTGTTTACACCGATGGCGTGGTTCGGCAGTTTGCCATTATGACGGTGGTGTGGGGTGTGGTCGGCATGTTGGTTGGCGTGTTCATCGCCGCCCAACTGGCCTGGCCCGAGCTTAACTTTGGCATTCCTTGGCTCAGTTACGGTCGTTTGCGTCCCTTGCACACCAATGCGGTGATTTTTGCCTTTGGCGGATGCGCTCTGTTTGCCAGCAGTTATTACGCCGTGCAACGCACCAGCCAGGTCAAGTTGTTTGCCCCTGCGCTGGCCAAATTCACTTTTTGGGGTTGGCAATTGGTCATTTTGCTGGCCGCGATCAGCCTGCCGCTGGGTTACACATCGGGCAAAGAATACGCCGAGCTGGAATGGCCCATCGACATCTTGATCACCCTGGTCTGGGTGGCGTATGCGGTGGTGTTTTTCGGCACTGTCGGGACCCGCAAGGTGCGTCACATCTACGTCGCCAACTGGTTCTTTGGCGCCTTCATCCTGACCGTTGCCGTGTTACACCTGGTGAACAGTGCCGCCGTGCCCGCTGGGCTCATGAAGTCGTACTCGGCCTACGCCGGAGTCCAGGACGCCATGGTGCAGTGGTGGTATGGCCACAACGCGGTGGGCTTTTTCCTGACCGCGGGCTTTTTGGGCATGATGTATTACTTCGTCCCCAAGCAGGCCGAGCGCCCAGTCTATTCGTATCGCCTGTCGATCGTGCACTTCTGGGCCCTGATCTTCACCTACATGTGGGCCGGTCCCCACCACTTGCATTACACCGCCTTGCCCGATTGGACCCAGTCGATCGGCATGCTGTTCTCGCTGATTCTGCTGGCCCCAAGCTGGGGGGGCATGATCAACGGCATCATGACCCTGTCGGGCGCTTGGCACAAGCTGCGCGACGACCCCGTCTTGCGTTTCATGATCGTGTCGCTGTCCTTTTACGGCATGAGCACCTTCGAGGGCCCGATGATGTCGATCAAGACCGTCAACGCCCTGTCGCACTACACCGACTGGACCGTCGGTCACGTGCACTCGGGTGCCCTGGGCTGGGTGGGCCTGGTTTCGATGGGCTGCATTTATTTCCTGATCCCGCGTCTGTTTGGACAAAAGCAGATGCACAGCGTCAAAGCGATCGAAATTCACTTCTGGACCGCCACCATCGGCATCGTGCTCTACATCGCCGCCATGTGGATCGCCGGTGTCATGCAAGGCATCATGTGGCGCTCGATCAACGAAGACGGCACCCTGACCTACACCTTTGTGGAAAGCGTCAAGGCGACCTATCCATACTACGTCATCCGTTTCCTGGGGGGGGCCCTCTATTTGTTTGGCATGCTGGTCATGCTCTGGAACACCGTCATGACCGTGGTTAAAGGCCGCTCGGTCGATGCCCCCATCCCGGCCGTGGCCGCCCACGCCTAAGGAGCACAACATGTCACCACACAACAACCCTGGCTTCAGCCACGAAAAAATTGAAACCAACAACTTCCTGATGATCGTGCTGATCATCGTGGTGGTGTTGTTCGGGGGCCTGGTCGAGATCGTGCCCTTGTTCTTCCAGAAGTCAACCACCCAGCCCATCGAGGGGGTCAAGCCCTACACGGCCTTGCAGGTCGCGGGACGCGACATTTATGTGCGCGAAGGCTGCTACAACTGTCACTCGCAGATGATTCGACCGTTTCGTGCCGAGACCCTGCGCTACGGCCACTATTCGGTCGCGGGCGAGTCGGTCTACGACCACCCCTTCCAATGGGGCAGCAAGCGCACCGGCCCTGATCTGGCGCGCGTGGGCGGCCGCTATTCGGACGAATGGCACCGCATCCACCTGATCAACCCGCGGGACGTCGTGCCCGAGTCCAACATGCCCGCTTACCCCTGGCTGGACAAAAACACGGTCGACGCCACGCAAATTGGCGCCCACATGAAGGCCTTGCGCGTGGTCGGCGTGCCCTACAGCGACGAGGAAATCGCCAAAGCCGGGGACGAAGTCAAAGGCAAGACCGAGCTCGAAGCCCTGATCGCCTACCTGCAGGGCCTGGGCCTGGCCCTGAAATAAAGGAGCACACGCCATGGACATCAACACCCTGCGCATCGCCACGACGGTGGTCAGCTTCGTGACCTTTGTGGGCATCATTTGGTGGGCGATGGATCGCCGCAAAAGCCAGCAATTTCAGGACGCGGCCGAACTGCCGCTCAAAGACGACTGAGGACATCACATGAGCGATTTCATCAACCATTTCTGGTCGGCGTACATCACCGCCATCACGCTGGGCGGGATCGCCGCCTGTGCCCTCTTGCTGTGGCTCACCTCGCGCAAGAAGGTGGCGGCCAACGCCGACAACACCACCGGCCATGTCTGGGATGAAGACCTGCGCGAAATGAACAACCCCTTGCCTTTGTGGTGGGTCGGGTTGTTCATTCTCACCATCGTGTTCTCGCTGGGCTACCTTTACCTCTACCCGGGCTTGGGCACGGCCACCGGTCGCTATGGCTGGACCTCGAAGGGGCAATACACCGACGAGGTGGCCAAGGCCAACGAAGCCCTCAAGCCGTTGTACGCCAATTTTGACGGTCAACCCCCCGAGCAATTGGCCAAAGACGCCAAGGCCATGGCCATCGGCGAGCGCCTGTTCATGAACAACTGTGCCCAGTGTCACGGTTCGGACGCACGCGGCTCCAAGGGCTTTCCCAACCTGACCGACGGCGACTGGCTGTATGGCGGCACACCCGACAAGATCAAGGAAACCCTGATCCAGGGCCGCATGGGCGTGATGCCTCCCATGGCCGCCGCGGTGGGCAGCCCCGATGACGTGAAAAACGTCGCCCAATATGTGCTGAGCCTGTCCGGCAGCCCGCACGACTCTTTGCGCGCCTCCTTGGGCAAGGCCAAGTTTGGCGCCTGTGCCGCCTGCCACGGCATCGATGGCAAAGGCAATCAAGCCGTGGGCGCCCCAAACCTGACCGACAAGGTTTGGTTGCACGGCTGGGGTGAAGAAACCATCGTGGCCATGGTCAACAACGGCAAGACCAACCAAATGCCGTCCCAGAAAGACCGCTTGACCGAGTCGCAGATCCATGTGCTGACCGCCTATGTCTGGGGCTTGTCCAACAAGTGATTTCAGGCTTGTAGATGTCCGAAGAAACCAGCCGCAAGACCATCCCCATTGCCCCGGTGGGGGGCGATGGGGACGTGGTCTCGCTTTACGCGGCCAGTAAAAAAATCTATCCGCGCACGGTTCAAGGCCTGTTTGCCCGTTGGCGCTGGCTGTTCGTGGTGCTGACCCAGCTGGTCTTTTATGGCTTGCCCTGGCTCGAGTGGGGGCAGCGTCAGGCCGTTTTATTTGACCTGGGAACCCGCCGTTTTTACATCTTCGGACTGGTTCTGTATCCCCAGGACTTCATTTACCTGACGGCCTTGCTGGTCATCTCGGCCCTGTCGCTCTTTTTGTTCACCGCGGTCGCGGGTCGGTTGTGGTGTGGTTTTGCCTGCCCGCAGACGGTCTACAGCGAAATTTTCATGTGGATCGAGCGCAAGGTCGAGGGGGACCGATCGGCTCGCATGCGCTTGGACGACGCCGATTTCTCGCTCGAGAAACTGGTCAAGAAATGGTACAAGCACATCCTCTGGATTGGGCTCTCCATCTGGACCGGTTTCACTTTTGTCGGGTATTTCACACCCATCCGAGACCTGGGGATGGCGTTTTTCACCACCCAGATGGGGTCATGGGAAATATTCTGGGTGTTCTTTTATGGCTTTGCCACCTATGGCAATGCGGGCTTCATGCGCGAACAGGTGTGCAAATACATGTGCCCCTACGCACGTTTCCAAAGCGCGATGTTTGACCATGACACCCTGATCGTGACCTATGACCCTGGGCGTGGCGAGCCCAGGGGTGCGCGTGCGCGCAGCGCCGACCCCAAGGCCATGGGCCTGGGCGATTGTGTCGATTGCACCCTGTGTGTTCAGGTGTGCCCGACGGGCATCGACATCCGCAACGGCTTGCAATACGAGTGCATCGGCTGTGGCGCTTGCATCGACGTCTGTGACACGGTGATGGACAAACTGTCTTATCCGCGGGGCTTGATCCGGTACACGACCCAAAATGCGATCGAGCACCATTGGACGCCCCGACAAACCTGGCGCCGTGTGTGGCGTCCACGGGTCATGATTTACAGTGGCATTTTGCTCGCCTTGTGCGTGGCGCTTTTGGTCAGCCTGAGCTTGCGTCACACCTTGAAGGTGGACGTGATCCGCGACCGGGCCTCGCTGGCGCGCATCACCGAGTACGGCACGATCGAAAACGTCTATCGCTTCCAGTTCATGAACGCGACCGAATCGGCGCAAACCTACCGGGTCACGGTCTCGGGTCTGCCGGGCATTTTGGTGCGTGACTTGCCCGAGGTGCTGGTGGGGCCCGCCGACTCGCGCTGGGTGGTGGTGCATGCGGAGATTCCCTATGGGTCGGCCGGCGCCGGCTCACACAAAATCGAGTTTGCGATCGAATCCCTTGACGGGCGGGCCTCGATCAAAGAAAAATCCGTCTTTTTGGTGCCACGATGAACCCTTTGCCCCCTGCCCCAGCCCCCAAACCTTGGTTTCGTCACGGCATGGTCTGGATGTTGATCGCCGGCCCCGCCCTGGTCATCGTGGCGGGCGTCATCACCGCCACCATCGCCATGCGGTCGCCCGATCCGGTCTTGGCCAACGACGCCTATGAGTACGGTCAAAAGACCGATGAGCAGGGCCCGCGCAGCTTGTTGCCGGCCCAGAAGGCCCGCAACCATGCGGCCACCCCGGCCGATGCGCCGATTCGATGAGACTGACCTGCACGGCCAGGCACAACAGGAGCTTGAGACATGCTGCAACAAAGACTGATGTGGATTCTGTGGCCCGCTTTTCTGGTGGCTGGGGTGCTCGAAATGGGCATCTTCGCCATGTTTGACCCCCACGACATGCACTGGTTTGGTCAGCCGATCGAGGCCTCGCGCCAGGCGGTTTACACGCTGTCTTTTTTTGCCTTGTGGGCGGTCACCGCTTGCGCCAGCGGTTTGAGTTGTCTGCTCGCACAGTCGCCCTTCGAGGTCAACCGCTGCCCCTTGCCGGCTCAGAACAGGCCCGATGGTTGTCCCAAGCAGGGGTGCGACCACCCCGTCTGACGACGACCGCCAGCCACGGGTCAGCTCCGTGTGCAAGCGCTCAGTGCGGTGCGCAGGTCTGGGGGTTGACGATTTGCTTGAGCGCGTCGGCGTCGAGAATTCGCACGTGGCGTTGCTTGACCTCGACGATGCCATCGTCGACGAACTTGGAAAAGGTGCGGCTGACGGTTTCGAGTTTCAGGCCCAGGTAGCTGCCGATTTCCTCCCGGGTCATGCGCAAGACCAGCTCCGATTGGCTGAACCCCCGCGCGTGCAGGCGTTGCACCAAGTTGAGCAGGAAAGCCGCCAATCGTTCCTCGGCGCGCATGCTGCCCAGCAACAACATGACACCGTGTTCGCGCACGATCTCGCGGCTCATGATCTTGTGGACGTGGGTCTGCAGGGCCGTGACCTCGCGTGAGATGCGCTCGATCGTGTCAAAAGGCATGACACAGACCTCGGCGTCCTCGATCGCCACCGCATCGCAAGTGTGTTGGTCGCTGACGATGCCGTCCAAGCCGATGATTTCACCCGCCATTTGAAAGCCGGTGACCTGATCCCGACCGTCTTCGGTCGTGACGCAGGTCTTGAAAAAACCGGTGCGAATCGCGTACAGGGCATTGAAGCGCTCGCCGTTGCGAAACAGCGCGGAACCGCGCTTGACTTTGCGGCGGGTGGCGACCACATCGTCGAGTCGCTTCATGTCGGTGTCGTTGAGCCCGATGGGCATGCACAGTTCCCGCAAATTGCAGTTGGAACAGGCGACCTTGATGGCTTGGATGGGGATGGGCGACAGCATGATGTGGATCAGCTCATGAACGGGATGGTTTGATTGTGGTCATGTTTCGGGCGCCTTTTATTGATCTGCGTCAAATCTTAGGTCTTGCAGACCGGGCAACATCGGGGCAACCACTGTCACGCACCATGTTGAACATTTCACCCGAGTTGTTAGAAAAATACGATGTGCCAGGACCCAGGTACACATCGTATCCTACGGCAGATCGCTTTGTCGAGGCTTTCACTGAAACCGATTACATTCGGGCCCTGCACGACCGGCGCGATGGCATCGTCAGTCGGGCCCAGGCGTTGTCGCTTTATGTCCACATCCCGTTTTGCGAATCGCTGTGCTACTACTGCGCGTGCAACAAAATCATCACCAAGCACAAGTCGCGCGCTGCCGAGTACCTGGGTCTGATCGAGCGGGAGGTTGAGCTACAGGTCAGTCACTTGGGTCAGGGCCATGCCGTGTCCCAGCTGCATTTGGGTGGCGGTACCCCCACTTTCCTGAGTGACGACGAGCTGACCCGCCTGATGGGTCTGTTGCGGGCCCATTTCAACCTGGTGCCGGGCGGCGAGTATTCGATTGAAATCGACCCCCGCACCGTGACCCCCGAGCGCTTGCGGCTGCTGCACCGGCTGGGTTTTAACCGTTTGAGCTTTGGCGTGCAGGATTTTGACCCCCAGGTGCAAAAAGCCGTGCACCGCATTCAACCCGTTGAGCAGACCTTCGCCTTGACGCAAGCGGCGCGCGAGATCGGTTTCGAGTCGGTCAACGTCGATCTGATTTATGGTTTGCCCTTGCAAACCGAAGCGGGCTTCGAGCGCACCATCGAGCAAGTGAATCGCTTGCGTCCCGATCGCATCGCCTTGTACGCCTATGCCCATCTCCCCGAGCGTTTCAAGCCGCAGCGGCGCATCCATGCCGAGCAATTGCCGGCGGCGGGCTCGAAAGTGGCGATGCTCGCGGGTGCGATGCGGCATTTGATGGAAGCGGGTTATGTCTACATCGGGATGGATCACTTCGCCTTGCCGCAAGATGCGCTGGCCGTGGCCAAGCGCCAAGGCCGACTGCACCGCAATTTCCAGGGCTACAGCACCCAGCCCGATTGCGACCTGATCGCCTTGGGCGTGTCGTCGATCGGGCGCGTGGGGGCCACCTACAGCCAAAACGCCAAGACCCTGGACGAATACGCCGACTTGCTCGGACAAGGCCGCCTGCCCATCGTCAAGGGACTGGCGCTGAACCGCGACGACTTGGCCCGGCGCGCCATCATCATGGCCTTGATGTGTCAAGGGCGTTTGGCCTTCGAGTCGATCGAGGCCTCGCACCTCTTGAATTTCCAACAAGCCTTCAAGCCCGAGTTGGATCGACTGCGCGAGTTGCAGGACCAGGGATTGGTGGTGGTCGACGGTGCGGGCATCGAAGTGACCGCCATGGGCTGGTTTTTCGTGCGCGGCGTGGCCATGGTCTTTGACCGCTATGTGCAGGCCGATCGCAACCGCACGCGGTTCTCTAAAATCATCTGATGCTGGAAAACCTTTTGCTCACCGCCTTTCTCATGGGATGGGCGGGTGGGCCCCACTGCCTGGCCATGTGCGGGGCCCCTTGCACGGCCATCGCCCAGGCGGGCGCACCGCGCGACACGGTCGCGCTGGTCTGGTTTCAGGGCGGGCGCTTGCTGGGCTATGGTCTGCTGGGCGTTTTGGCCGCTGGGGCCATGCAGGGCTTGGGTTGGTTGACCGTGTACAGCGCCGCGTTGCGACCGATCTGGAGCCTGTTTCACGCCTTTGCCTTGGTGCTGGGTCTGTGGCTGGTCTGGCGCGCCGAATTGCCCCAGTGGGCCCTGGCGCTGGGGCGTGCCACCTGGCGTCGCATTCAGGCGCTGGCCAATCGTCTGGGGTCGCCCGTCACCCCCGCGCCCTTGCTCATGGGCCTGTTGTGGGCCTTGTTGCCCTGCGGCCTGTTGTACTCGGCCCTGATCGTGGCGGCCTTGGCGGCCCAGCCCTGGCAGGGGGCGCTGGTCATGGGGGCGTTCGCGCTCTCGAGCGGCGCGGTCCTGGCCCTGGGGCCTTGGGTGATGTTGCGCTTTGGGCGCAAGCTGCGAGTGCCGGCTGTGGGCATGCGACTGGCGGGGGCTGCGCTGGCCTTCAGTGCGGCGTCTGCGCTCTACCTGGGCCTGTTTCACAACCAGGCCCCTTGGTGCGTTTGACGGGGGCGCAGCAGGACTTAGCGCAAGTGCCGCGCCAGCAAGCTGGCCACGTGGATCGCATGGCGTTGGCTGCCGTCCAGGATCTGATGGCGACAACTGGTGCCGTCGGCCACCACCAGCGCGTCGGGCGATGAGCGCAGCGCGGGCAACAGATTGAGTTCCGCCATTTGCAAGGAGATCTCGTGGTGCTCCTGCTCGTAGCCAAATGAGCCCGCCATGCCGCAGCAACTGGTTTCGATCAAGCGCGGTGCGGCCCCAGGCAGCAGGCGCACGATCTCCATCACGTCAGGCACCACGCCAAAGGCCTTTTGGTGGCAATGGCCGTGCACCAGGATCGGCTGGTTGATGGTGCTCAGCCGGGCTTTCAGCGCTTCGAGCCGACCGGCCTTGAGTTCGCGCGCCAAGAACTCTTCCAACAACAGGCTGTGACGGGCCACCCGATCGGCGTCTTCACCCAGCCCCATCACGCTGTATTCATCCCGCAGCGTCAGCAGGCACGAGGGCTCCAGACCCACGATGGCGATGCCTTTGTCGGCAAAGGGTTTGAGGGCGGTCAGCAGGCTCCGCGCTTTGGCGCGGGCCTGCTCCACCAGCCCATTGGACAAATAGGTGCGACCGCAGCACAGATGACCCTGGTTGGCGCCATGACCGGCAGGGGTTTTGGCGGCGATGTGCACATCGTATCCGGCGGCGCTCAAGACCCGGTAGGCGTCCAGCGCGGTCTCGGACTCGAAGTGCCCGTTGAAGGTATCGACGAACAGCACCACCGGTTGGTGTGACGCCAGCACCTCTTGGGCGCTCACGCCCATGGTGCCCCGATTGAAAAAGTGGTGCGTCTCCCAGCGCGGCAGCGAGCGGCGGGCGGAGATGCCCAGGATGCGCTCGGTCAGCGTCGCCAGCCAGGGGAGCTGGTTGCGCAGGTTGAGCAAGCCGGACAGGCGCGCCGCGTGTCGGGCGTAATCGGGCAGGGTGGCGACCAGGCGTTCGCGCAAGCGCAGCCCCTTTTTTTGCCGGACCTGGTGCAACACCTCGATTTTCATGCGGGCCATGTCGACCCCCGTCGGACACTCGCGCTTGCAACCCTTGCAGCCCACGCACAAAGACAGGCTGTCGACCAACTCGTCGCTGGTCAGCGCATCGGGCCCCAGTTGGCCCGACAGGGCCAGGCGCAGGGTGTTGGCGCGACCGCGTGTCAGGTGTTTCTCGTCACGGGTCACGCGGTAGCTCGGGCACATGGTGCCGGCGTCGAACTTGCGGCAATGGCCGTTGTTGTTGCACATCTCGACCGCTTTGGCCAAGCCGTGAGCGGGGTCACCGCCACTGCCAGGCGCGCTGGTGGCTTCGGTGCGGGGGTCGTTTTGCACGTTCCAGGCCGACCAGTCCAGCGCCGGCTGGATGGGGATGACCTGGTAGCTGGGGGGGAAGCGCATGAGCGAGGTGTCGTCCATGCGCGGCGGGGCCACGATGCGGCCCGGACACAGCAGGTTGAGCGGGTCGAGTTCGGCCTTGATGTCGCGCAGCGCGTGGTGAATCGCGTCGCCATACTGCCAGCGGATCCACTCCCCGCGGCACAGGCCGTCGCCGTGCTCGCCGCTGTAGGCCCCTCGAAAACGCCGCACCAAGGCGCTGGCCTCTTCGGCGATGGCGCGCATCTTGGGCGCACCGTCGCGACGCATGTCCAAGATCGGTCGCACATGCAGCGTGCCGACCGAGGCATGGGCGTACCAGGTGCCGCGGGTGCCGTGGCGCTCAAAGACCTCGGTCAGGGCGGCGGTGTATTCGGCCAGGTGCTCCAGCGGCACGGCGCAGTCCTCGATGAAGCTGACGGGCTTGCCGTCGCCACGCAGGCTCATCATGATGTTGAGCCCAGCCTTGCGCACCTCCCACAGGTTTTTTTGCGCCTGATCGTCGACCATCTTGACGACGCTGTGCGGCAAACCCAGGTCGCCCATGAGTTCTTCGAGTTGGTCGAGCAGGGGCTCGATCTCGGCTTTGCGGTTCCCCGCGAATTCGACCAACAGCACCGCGTCGGGCTCGCCGATGAGCGCGGTGCGCACGGTGGGGGCGAAAGCGGGGTTCTTGAGCGAGAGCTCGATCATGGTTCGGTCGACCAATTCGACCGCCATCAATTGGCCAGGTCCACCCAGTCGGACGATGTGTTGGGCCGCGTCCATGGCCTGGTGGAAGCTGGGAAAATTAACGACCCCCAGCACCTTGGTCCCGGGCAGGGGGCTGAGCTGCAACTTGAGCTGGCGGGTCAGCGCCAGGGTGCCTTCGCTGCCGATCAGCAGATGCGCCAGATTGACCGACCCATCGGCGGTGTAGGGTCGGGGATTTTGGTTGTGAAAGATGTCCAGGTTGTAGCCAGCCACCCGGCGCAGGACCTTGGGCCAGTGGGCCTCGATGTCGGGCGCGAGCCGGTGCGCCAGCTTGGCCAGAAAGTCGCCGATGTCGCGCGCGCGCCCGATGCTTTGCGCGTGGGGGCCCCAGTCCAGCAAGCTGCCGTCCGACAACCAGGCCTGCATGCCCAGCACGTTGTGCACCATGTTGCCATAGGCGATCGACCGACTGCCGCACGAGTTGTTCCCGGCCATGCCCCCCAGGGTGGCTTGGCCACTGGTCGAGACATCGACCGGGTACCACAGCCCGTGCTTTTTCAATTCGGCATTCAGGTGGTCCAACACCAGTCCGGGTTCGACCACGGCGGTGGCGGCCTGCGGGTCGACCTCCAGGATCTGACGCACGTGCTTGCTGTGGTCGATCACCAGACCCACCCCCACGGTTTGCCCACACTGGCTGGTCCCACCGCCCCGCGCCACGATGGGCACGTCGAGCTGACGGCAGATGTCCAACGCCACCCCCACCTCGTCGACATGGCGCGGCACGAACACGCCCACGGGCATGACCTGATAGATCGACGCATCGGTGGCGTAACGCCCCCGGTCGGCGGCGTCAAAGCGCACGTCGCCTTGGGTGTGTTGGCGCAGTCGGCGCGCCAACTCACCGGCGACCTCATGGGTCACTCGGGAGACTTGCTCGTAGGCTTGGTCAGGGTGAACCTGGGCGAGGGAAGACAGGGGCGCGTTCATGGGCGTGATTTTCCTGTAAAAATGGCCCCTTTGCTCTCTGTTGAGGATCACGATGCAACTCGACGCGCACCCCAGCGGCCGACATTTCCTGCAAATCCCGGGGCCTTCGCCCGTGCCCGATCGCATTTCCCGGGCCATGAGCCTGCCCACCATCGACCACCGGGGCCCTGAGTTTGGCCGCCTGGGCTTGAAGGTGCTGGGTCAGATGCAAGAGATTTTTCAGACCCGGCACCCGGTCATCATCTACCCGGCCTCGGGCACCGGTGCCTGGGAAGCCGCACTGTGCAACGTGCTCAGTCCGGGGGACCATGTGTTGATGTACGAGACGGGTCACTTCGCCGCCCTGTGGACCAAGTTGGCCAAGCGCCTGGGTCTGAACGCCGAAGTCGTGACTTTGCCGGGCATCGAGGGCTGGCGTCGTGGCGTGCAGGCCGATTTGATCGAGCAGCGCTTGCGGTCCGACGCTGGGCATCAGATCAAGGCCGTGTGCGTGGTCCACAACGAGACCTCGACCGGCGTGACCAGCAACATCCGGGCGGTGCGCGAGGCGATCGACCGGTGCAAACACCCGGCGCTTTTGCTGGTCGACACGATTTCGGGTCTCGCCGGCGCCGACTACCGCCACGACGAGTGGGGGGTGGATGTGTCGATCAGCGGCTCGCAAAAGGGCCTCATGTTGCCACCGGGTATTTCGTTCAACGCACTCTCGCCCAAAGCGATCTCGGCCAGTTCATCTTCCCGACTACCGAAATCGTTTTGGGCCTGGGACGAGATGATCGACATGAACAAGACGGGTTACTTCCCCTACACCCCCAGCACCAATTTGCTGTACGGCCTGAGCGAAGCCTGCGACATGATCCTGGCCGAGGGCCTGCCGCGTGTCTTTGCCCGCCACCAGCGCTGGGCGGCCGGGGTGCGGGCGGCGGTGCAGGCCTGGGGACTGCCGATCCAGTGCGCCGATCCCGAGGTGTACTCCCCCATCTTGACTGGGGTGATGACGCCCGAGGGGGTGGACGCCGACGCCGTGCGACAGCTGATATATCACCGTTTTGACTGCTCGCTGGGCACCGGTCTGGGCAAGGTCAAGGGTCGCATGTTCCGCATGGGCCATTTGGGCGACAGCAACGACCTGACCCTGGTGGCCATGGTCGCGGGGTGCGAGATGGGACTCAAGCTTGCCGGCGTCAAGTTGACCGGCTCGGGCGTGCAAGCGATCATGGACCACTTCAGCGCCCACCCGGGCGGACTCGCCGCCTAAAGCCCTGGGCGTTCAGTCGTCGATCAAACCCAATCGCTTGGCCATGCCGATGCGCTGCATCTTGCCCGTGTCGTTGAGCGGGATCGCTTCCAGGCGCAAGATGCGGCGTGGCACTTTGAAGTCGGCCACCCGCTGCGCCACGTGTTGGCGCAACTCGGCTTCGGTCGCCTCCATGCCATCGCGCAAGACCACGGCGGCACCCACCTCTTCACCCAGTTTGGGATGAGGGATGCCAAAGCAGACCACCTGACGCACGGCCGGGTGGTCCAACAACACCTCGTCGATTTCCAGCGGACTGATCTTTTCACCGCCTCGGTTGATGATCTCTTTGATGCGACCGGTGATGGTCACATAGCCGTCGTCGTCCATCAGGCCTTGGTCGCCGGTGCGAAACCAGCCGCTGGTGAAGTTCTCGGCGTTGGCCTTGGTGTTGTTTTCGTAGCCAGGCGTGACGTTCTCACCGCGGATCACGATTTCGCCGATCGTGCCCCGTTCCAGCAAGTTGCCCTCGGCGTCCATGATCGAGACCTCGGGGCCGGCGGGCAATCCCACCGAGCCAGGCTTGTTCACACCCGGGGGCAGGGGGGTGCAGCACATCTGGTGCGCGGCTTCGGTCATGCCATACGCCTGGATCACGGGCGCATTGAAGAGCTTTTCGAGTTCGGCCTGCACCTGGGGCAGCAGGGCCGAGGACGAGGAACGGATGAAACGCAGGGGGTTGCGCTCGATCACGTCGAGGTTGTTGGCCGCGCGTGACAGGATGGCCTGGTGCATGGTGGGCACGGCGGTGTACCAGGTCGGGTGAGCCTCGTCCATGGTGTTGAAAAACTTCAAGGCATTGAAGCCCGTGGTGCAATAGACCGAACCGCCGCGCGACACCGGGGCCAAAATGCCCGCGATCAGGCCGTGGATGTGAAACAGCGGCATCACGTTCAGGCCGCGGTCCTGTGCCGTGAATTGGGTGGTGGTGGCGATGTTGCGCGCCGAGGCCGTGATGTTGCGTTGGGTCAGCGGCACGATTTTGGGTTTGGACGTGGTGCCCGAGGTGTGCAACACCATGGCCACATCGTCGGCTTGGGCGGGACCGGGCGCGTGCGCGCGCACGGCGTTCATGCCCGAGGCGTCCATGGTGAAGCTGCCCGCGCCTTGCTCAGGCGTGGGGTCCAGGTAGATGACAGGCACCTTGAGTCGGGTGGCCACCATCAGGGCCGGGCTTTGTGAGCCGCGTTCCACGACCAGCGCCTGCGCGCCCAGGTCGCGCATGTAAAAGTCGTACTCATCGACCCGGTACGAGGGGTTGAGCGGCGCGGTGGTGGTGCAGGCCGTGAAGGTCATGAACGAGGTCGCCATCATGGGGCCATTGGGCATGACGATGGCCACCCGGTTTTCGCGACCGATGCCTGACTCATTGAGCACGCTCATGACATAGGCGGCCAACTGCCGCAATTTGGCGTAGGTCAGCGGGGCGGCGTCGGCGGCCGCAAGGCACACCGCGTCCGAAGCCCCTTGCCCCATCAACTCGACGAGGGTCTTGATGCGATTGGAATCCATCTTCGCTCCAGGCAGGCCGCACCCCTGCACGAAGCGCGTCCCCACATTAAAAGAAAGGGAAAACCCTAGATGGTATCGACAAAAGGCCACTTTTCCACAAATGGCGGGCCTTTAATCAAGCTTTAGGGCATAAAAATGGTATACACGACGGGTTTACAACACCAGGCCGTGACCTTTGGCCAGCACTTGTCGTTCCAACATGCGGGTCAAGGCATACACCGCCCGCAGCACCGGGGTGTCTTGCCCCACCACCTGCGCCAGTTCGATCACGCTGCCCAACAGCGCTTCCAACTCCAGGGCTTTGCCCGCTTCGATGTCTTGCAACATCGATGTTTTGTGGGCCCCGACGGCCTGGGCCCCGGCGATGCGCTTGTCGATGCCGATCTTGAATTGAACCCCCAAAAGTTCCCCGACGCGTTGTGCTTCGGCCATCATGACCGCGGCCAAGTTGCGGGTGGGCTCGAAGGTGCAGATGTCCTCCAGCGTGGCATGGGTCAGCGCGGAGACCGGGTTGAAGGTCAGGTTGCCCCACAGCTTGACCCACAGCTCGCTACGGATGTCGGTCGAAATCGGGGTCTTGAAGCCAGCGCCGATCATGGCCTGGGCCAAAGCGGTGATGCGTTCGGATTTTTCCCCATCGGGCTCGCCCAGGGTGAAGCGGTTGCCTTCGATCAGCTTGACCACCCCTGGCGCCACCAGTTCGGCGGCGGGGTAGACCACCGAGCCAATCACGCGCTCGGGGCCGATTTGTTGCCACAGCTTGCCGCCCGGGTCGACCGATTGCAAGCGACGGCCCTCATGCCCGGGCAGGCCATGGAAGTACCACCAGGGCACGCCGTTTTGCATGGTGACGACGGCGGTCGTGGCGTGACAGAGACCTGCCAGACTGGCGGCCACGGGCTCGACCTGGTGCGACTTCATGGTCAGAAAAACATAATCGTGCGGGCCCGCCTCGTCGATGGTACAAGCGCGCACGTTTTGCGCGTGCAGGACTTCGCCGTTGTCGAGTTCCAGCTTCATCCCCTTGGCCTGGATGGCTTTGAGGTTCTCACCCCGCGCCACAAAGGTCACCTCGTGACCCGACAGGGCCAGTTTGACCCCCAAATAGCCGCCTATGGCGCCAGCGCCGACGATGGCGATTTTCATTCCCATGATTGCTCCAAAAGTTAAACCGATTTCAGCCCTGCGCTTGCAGCGTGTTGGACAACACGCCGATGGCCTCGATGGCGACCTCGACGGTCGCCCCCATTTGCCAGGGCATGGCACCGAGCGAGGTGCCGCAACTGATGATGTCGCCGGCTTGTAGGGTCACATCGCGCGACAGGCGGGAGACCAACTCCAGGGGCGAGAAGAACATGTCGGAGACCGGGTAATTCTGGCGCTCGCGCCCATTGACGCGCGCCACCACCTGACAGGTGGAGAGATCAAGCTCGGTTTCAATCCAGGGGCCAAAGGGTGTGAAGCCATCCATGCTCTTGCAGCGGGTCCATTGGGCAAAACTGGCATCGGCGTGCAGCATCTCGAGTGCCGTGACATCGTTGACGCAGGTGTAGCCAAAGACGTGCTCGGCGGCCCGTTCCAGCGGGATGTCGCGCCCGGCGCGACCGATGACCACGGCCAGCTCGGCTTCAAAAATGATGCGACCTTCGTGGTGACGGGGCTTGGGGACGGGGGCCAGGTGGTGCGAGAACGAGTTGGCGCCCTTGAGGAAATACAAGGGTTCGGTCGGCTCACTCCAATTGTTTTTGGCGGCCGCGGCCTTGAAGTTGTTCCAAAGCGCAAAAAACTGGCGCGGCTCGCATGGCGCGAGCAGTTGTACGTCGGCCAGGGGCAAACGCTCGCCAGTGGGCTGTGATGGGTCAAACAGCGTGCCCTGGTGCACCTCGATCACGTCGTGGTTCAAAACGCCAAAGCCAATGCGCCCCTGGTGGGCAAAGCGCAACCATTTCATGGGGGCAACTCCGCAAAGTAAAGAGTGGTGTCTGCAAAATCCACCGGGCCGTCATCCTGAACGCAGGGGTTCAGGTGGGCGAGGGCAGACTGGCGTTGGGTTCGTCTGACGCGAGACGATCACGCTCACCAGACGATGTTCCAAGCCCTGGCTCATGAGAGCATTGGTTCAAGGAAATATAAAGCCCGACGGTTTTGCAGACGCCTTGATTTTATCGCCATAAAACCCACGTGCCAGCCAGATCTTGCGGCAAGGGGCCCCGGGCGGATCAAATTAAAGCAATTGACCGTCGGATTGCAGCGCGGCGTCGAGGCGCGCCAACAGGTCGTTCAGAGACGCCTGATCGGCCGCCGAGTCGGCGTGGCCATTGGCTTCGGGGGCGGCTGCTGCCACAGGCGTCAGGGCCGGGCGGTCGGCCAAGTCAAAGGCCAAGTTGAGCGCGGCCAGCACGGCGATGCGGTCGCGTGCCTTGATCTTGCCGGCGTCGCGGATGCGGCACATGGCCGTGTCCACCGACTGAACCGCTTGCTGCAAGCGGGCCTCGCCGCCTTCGGGGCAACCCAGCACATAGCCTTGGCCCATGATCTGAACTTCGACCTGCTTCATGGGGTGGCGTCAGAGGGTTCTTCGGGCAAGCGCTCGAGCAGGGCGTCGATGCGGTTGCGGGCGGTGGTCAGGCGGCCTTTGAGGGCATCGCGCTCTTGGGTCAGTTGGGCCACCTGCTGGGTCAGTAAATCGTTGGTGCGTTGCAACTCCTGGTGGCGAACCAGCAGGCGCTCGACGCGGTCGGTGATTTGCTGCAGCAGGGTGGACATGTCGCCATTCTAGTGAAAATTCCTATAAATCAAGCACCTAAACACATCAGTTTGGTGAAAGCCTGAGCACTACAATGGCAGGTGTTGGTGCTCGCACACTGGTTCACAGGGTGCAGTTCAACGGGAAGCAGGAGGGGGTTGGGTTCTTACCCACGCCCTTGTGCCTGCGCTGCCCCCGCAACGGTCAAGCGAACAGTCCCCCAGGACTCGCCTTTGTCCCACACAGCCACTGAAGGCCTTGAACAAGCCTTTGGGAAGGCGGACAAGGTTGTTTTCGCCAGCCCGGATACCGGCCAACAGGGGGCTTTGAACCCTGGTTCAAAGCCATGTCGTCCATGCACTGTCGGGGAAGGCGGTGAGGACACTGTTTTGCGAGTTCATCATGGCGTTTCAGTCCAGTCACGCGCATCGCGCCCTTACGGGTGTGGTGTTGGCCTTTACTTTGTTGCACATCATTCCCACCATGGCACAGACCACCCCCACATTGGGCGAAGTGGTCGTGCAAGATGTGGCCTCCACTCAAGACCCCCGAAAATTCGCGGCACGCACCAGCGTGATCACGGCCGAAGACATCCGTCAAATGGGTGCGAACTCGGTGAACGACGCCATCTTGCGTTCTGTTGGGGCATTTAGCAAACTCAATACCGCCGGGGGGCAAGACAGGCTCATTGATTTGCGAGGTTTTGGCGAGACCTCGGGCAGCAACTTGGTCGTGCTGGTCGATGGCGTCAGACAAAACGAAAGCGACATGGATGGCAATAACCTGTCCTGGATACCCATCGAAGCGGTTCAATCCATCGAGGTCACCCGAGGGGGCAGTTCGGTCATGTATGGCGAAGGTGCCACGGGTGGGGTGATCAACATCATCACGCATCAAAAAGGCATTGGCCCAGGCGGTCAATTGGGATTCAGGGTCGGCAACTTTGGGCAACGTGAAACCCAAGCCACTGTCGGTCAGCAGGTGGGTGATTGGGCGTTGATGGCCTCGGGATTCAAACGCATGAGTGACAACCACCGAGACAATTTCAGGACCGACGAACAGTCGGTGTTGTTGCAGGGGAGTTGGCGCAAAGATCAAAACAAATTGACCCTGCGCCATGCCTCCCAAGTCCTCAACAGCGGCCTGCCCGGTGGGATGACGGAAGCGGATTTCTTGAGCCGATCCCGAGTGAGTTACAAGCCAAGTGACAACGGCAAGACGCTGGCCGAATCTTGGCTTGCCAGCCTGGCTGGAACGACGCACTCATGGAACTGGGTGGCCGACTGGACACACCGGAGAAAAACTGTTGAATCCAACTACGTGGCAGACAGTTATGCCACCAAGACCACCACCCCTTCGGATCGATGGGGTCTGCGAGCTTGGCAAAAGGGTCAGCTGGGCGCTTTCTCCACGCAAGTGGTGTTGGGTTTGGATGCCGAGTCATGGAAGCAGACACGTCTGGATGAGTCGAGAATTGAGCAAAACATGCAGGCGGCCTATGGCAAATTTGAGCTTGGCCATGCCCCATCTGGACTGACTGGGTTTGTGGGTGCGAGGCGCACGTTGGCGGACAAGAAAGCCTCGGCGGGCTTGGATGGCGGGGTGTTGGACCGCAACACGAGCGCCGATGGTGGGCTGAGTTGGGTCATGAGCGAGCGATCGCAAGCCTATGTCTACCGTGGCAACAGTTTCCGACTGGCCAATGCGGACGAGTACGTTTGCTATCCAGTGTATGGCACTTGTGCAGCCAATCCGGTCAACACCTTGGCACCTCAACGCAGCCAGGACACCGAACTGGGGTATCAATTCACCACCGCCCAGATGCGGCAAGCGGTCAGGGTCTATCAGCACAAATTGACCCATGAGATCGGACTTGATCAAAACAACTCAAGCAACATCAACTACGACCCCACCGTACACAAGGGGGTCGAATGGGATCAAAGTCTGCGTCTGAATTCCAATTGGTCGCTCAAGACCCAAGTGGCGTCCAGAGACAACCGGTTTGTTGCGGGCACTTTTGCAGGTCAGACAATGCCTGCGCCGCAAGAGTCGATCCAGGCTCAGTTGACCCACGCCTGGAACAACAACGCGAGACTGACTTGGACCACCACCTGGTTTTCAGAGCAAAGAATACCGGGCGATTTCGCTGGCACTTGCGCCAGCAAAATCCCCAGCTTCAACACCCATGATCTCTTTTACTTCAGGCAAGTTGCCCAGTGGCAGTGGACCGCTGGCGTCAGGAACCTGACCAATGAGAACCACTACACCGTTCGCACACGATGCAGTCCGACCTCTCGATCGATTTATCCTGAGGCGGGTCGGAGCTTTTTCGTGGGTGGTAAATACCTCTTTTGATCGCCATGGGCCCGCAACGCATCGTCTGTTTGACTGAGGAAACCACCGAGTGGCTGTACCTGCTGGGGCAGGAACACCGCATCGTGGGCATCTCGGGCTACACGGTGCGCCCGCGCCGCGCCCGGGCTGAGAAGCCACGCGTGAGCGCGTTCCTGAGCGCCAAAATCGACCAGATTCTGGCGCTCGAACCCGATGCGGTGTTGGGTTTTTCAGACCTGCAGGCCGACATCGCCTCGGCCCTGATTCGCGCTGGGGTGCAGGTGACCGTGTTCAACCAGCGCAGCGTCGAGCAAATTTTTGACGTGTTGTTTCAAGTCGCGGCCATGGTCGATCAGGCCGAGCGCGGTCAAGCCATGCTGCAGGCCATGCGCGCCGACCTCGAACGCATGCGACAAGAAAGCGCCAGTTGGCCCCGTCGACCCCGCGTTTATTTTGAAGAATGGGACGAACCTCGGATCTCGGCGATCCGGTGGGTGTCGGAACTGTTGGGCCTGGCTGGTGGCGACGACATCTTCCCCGAATTGGCCCAGAAACCCATGGGCAAGGACCGCATCCTGGCCAACGATGAGGCCATCTTGGCGCGTCAGCCCGAGGTCGTGATCGGCTCTTGGTGCGGTAAAAAATTTCGTCCCGAGCGGGTGGCCTCTCGACCGGGTTGGACCGAGGTTCCCGCCGTGCGCGATCAACAGTTGTTCGAGATCAAATCCGCCGACATCTTGCAACCCGGCCCTGCCGCGCTCACCGATGGCGTGCGCCAGTTGCATCAGATCATGCGGCAATGGGTCGAGCGCCATGGCTGAGCGAGCGCCATGGTCGCGCTGGGCCTGCGTCGTGCTCGGCTGCTTGTGGGTCGGCTTGACGCAGGCGCAAACCGTGGTCAGCGATGACCAAGGCCAGTCGCTGTCGTTTGCCGTGCCTCCCCAGCGCATCGTGAGCCTGCTGCCCGCCATCACGGAAATGGTGTGCGAGTTGGGTGCATGCGACCGATTGGTGGGGGTCGATCGGCATTCCAACCACCCGGCCCGGGTGCGTGACTTGCCCCGACTCGGAGGGATGGAAGACACCCCCCTGGAAGCCCTGGTGAAACTCAAGCCCGACCTGGTGCTGGCGGCTGGATCGGCCCGGCTGCTCAATCGCATGCGGGGCCTGGGCCTGCGCGTGATGGTGTTTGAGCCCCGCGATGAGGCCGACACGGCCCGCATGGGGCAGGCGCTGGCTCGCGTGCTGGGTGTGGGCGACGACACCTGGGCGGCGTATCAAGTGCGCCAGCAAGACGCTTGGCGTGATTTGGCCCGGCGCGTCAGCGCGGGCATGATGGATCGGCGCATTTACATCGAGGTTGGCGAAGGCCCTTATGTGGCTGCGCAGACCTCGTTCATCGGACAGGCCTTGCAGCGGGTGCGATTGCAAGCGGCAGTTCCAGGCACCTGGGGGGTGTTTCCGCGCCTGAGCCCGGAGTGGGTGTTGCGCGAGCAACCCGACTGGATCGTGCTGTCGTCCACCGCCAGCCCGCCCGCACGACGGCCCGGCTGGGATCGCTTGCAGGCCGTCGTGGACCGTCGGGTCTGTGTCTTGAACCCGGCCCAGATGGACACCCTGGTGCGACCGGGGCCCCGCCTGAACGAGGGCATCGCGGCGATACTCGCGTGCATGAACACCCAACCGATTCAACCATGAGTTCGCGCGCATCGCTCGACCCTGGCGCGCGCCCCGCTCGATGGGCCCTGGGCCTGTTGGCGTTGGGTGGGCTTGGGGTCTTGCTCGGTCTCGGCGTGGGGGTGGATGGGTGGTCCTGGCCCTGGGGTTCAGACGGCGGACTGGCCCCGCAAATTTGGCTGGATCTGCGTTTGCCGCGTTCGGCCGGGGCTTGGCTGGCCGGTGCCTTGCTGGGTTTGGCCGGTGCGCTGGGCCAGTCGCTGTTTCGCAACCCATTGGCCGATCCGTATTTGCTGGGCAGCGCGTCCGGTGCCGGTCTGGGGGTGGCCCTGGGTCTGGTCCTCGCGCAGGGCCTGGGCCCGGCCTTGGGCCCGCATTGCGCTGACTGGCTGAGTTGGGGCACGGGGCTGCTGGCCTTCGTTGGGGCTTGGCTGGCGGTCATGCTGGTCCTGATCTGGTCGGGTGGGTTGGCCCACACGCCGCGCCTGTTGTTGGCGGGCGTGGTGGTGGGCGTGATCTTGTCGGCCTTGACCTCGGCCCTGATGCTGTGGGTGCCCCAGGCTTGGGCCGGGTTCCAGGCCTTCATGTTGGGCACGACCCAGGCCATGGACCTCTCGGGTCTGCTCACCTTGGCGCTGGGCCTGCTGCTTTGTCTGGCGCTGCTTTGGCCTTGGGCCTCGGCGCTGGATGTGCTCAGTTTGGGTGAAGACACCGCGCAGAGCATGGGCATGAACCTCTCACGCACCCGCGGCATGTTGATTCTGGCCATGACCTTGGCCACCTCGCTGGCGGTCTCGCACACCGGCTTGATGGCCTTTGTGGGCCTGGCGGCCCCGCATTTGGCGCGCTCCCTGATTCACCCCAAGCCCTCGACCTTGCCCCTGTGGTCGGTCTTGACCGGTGGCTTGCTCCTGGTGCTGGCCGATGGCCTGTCGCGCTGGTGGTGGTCGCCACTGGAGTGGCCGGTGGGCGTGCTCACCGCGCTGATCGGGGGGGTGTATCTCTTGCATCGGTTGGGGCGTCGGCCTTGGGGGGGGCGATGAGTCAACCCCTGCATGGCGACGCCTTGCGGGCTTCCATGCTGGAAGTCAGCGTTGGGGCCAGCCGCCTGATTCACGAGGCCTCCTTGCGCGTGTGCGCCGGTCAGTGGCTGTGCGTGTGCGGGCCCAACGGCGCGGGCAAGTCGACCCTGTTGCGCGCGCTGGCCGGTTTGCAACCCTTTGACGGGGTCGTCGAGCTCATGGGTCGACCGTTGGCGATGTGGCCTGCGCTGGAGCGGGCCACCCAGCTGACTTGGATGGGTCAGGCCCAAGCCGTGCCCCTGGATCTGACGGTGCGCGACGTGGTCCAGCTGGGCCGCTGGCCGCATCGCAGGCTGAACCCTCAAAGTGCCTCCAGTGAGCCCCCCTCGGTGCGCGAGGCCATCGCCACCATGGGTTTGGACGATCTGGCCTGGCGTGGCCTGGACCAGATCTCTGGTGGCGAGTGCCAGCGGGCCTTGCTGGCGCGTGCCATGGCGGCGGGCACGCCCGTGATGTTGTTCGATGAACCGCTCAATCACCTGGACATGCCGCACCAGCACGCTTGGCTGACTTGGTTGCGTCGCCGAGTGGCAGCGGGAGCGGCTGCGGTGACCGTCATGCACGAGCTCAACCAGGCGCTGGGGGCCGACCAGTTGTTGGTCATGCGCGACGCTCGGGTGCTGCACCAGGGCTCCCCCGATCAAGCAGCGACCCGCGAGGCGCTGCAAGAGGCCTTTGACCGCACCCTGTCCTTTCACGCCATCGACACCCACGGGACAGGCCCACGCTGGGTGGTCTTGCCGCGCTCGGTTTCTTGACCATAATCGGTCGCCAGGGCGGCACGATGGGGGTGACCGTCGCTCACACAGGAGACAACATGACGCAGCACAAACTGGTGCAAGACAAAGTGGTGGTCGTCACCGGCGCGGGCGGTGGCATTGGGCGCGACATCGCGCTGGCCATGGCGCGCGAAGGGGCCCGGGTGGTCGTGAACGACATCGGGGCCTCGGTCAGTGGCGAGGGCCACAGCGACGGGCCGGCGCAGCAGGTCGTGAACGAAATCAAGGCGCTCGGTGCGCAGGCCCTCGCCAACACCGACAGCGTGTCCGAGGCCAACAGCGCCGCCCGCATCGTGCAGTGCGCGCTCGATCACTTTGGGCGCATCGATGTCGTGGTCAATAACGCAGGCATTTTGCGCGACCGTTTTTTCCACAAAATGAGCCTGGACGAGTGGGACGCGGTGATCAAGGTGCACCTGTATGGGGCTTACTTTGTCAGCCGCGCCGCCGCCACCCATTTCAAAGAACAGGCGTCGGGGTGCTACATCCACATGACCTCGACCTCGGGTCTGGTGGGCAACTTCGGCCAGGCCAATTACGCCGCCGCCAAGCTGGGCATTGCCGCGCTGTCCAAGTCGATCGCCCTGGACATGCAAAAGTTCAATGTGCGCTCGAACTGCATTTCCCCCTTTGCCTGGAGCCGCATGATCGGTTCGATCCCGACCGATACCCCCGAACAACAGGCCCGGGTCGAGCGCATCAAACAGATGACCCCCGCCAAAATCGCCCCGCTGGCGGTGGCCTTGGCCAGCGATGCCTCGCGCGAGACCAATGGACAGATTTTTGCCGTGCGCAACAATGAAATTTTTCTGATGAGTCAGCCGCGCCCGGTGCGCTCGGTGCACCGAGGCGAGGGGTGGACCCCGCAGGACGTCCTCTCGCACGCCTTGCCCGCCTTGCAAGCCAGTTATTTTGGACTGGACCGCTCCGCCGATGTGTTCAGCTGGGATCCGATTTGAGGGGAGTCGAGCACATGAGCACCAGCAGCCAGGGCGTTCAGGCCCAATACCAGCAAGCCCTCGCCGAGGGACGCTTTGTCATCCAGCACTGCGACGGCTGTGGCCGCGCGGTCCATCACCCGCGCGAGGTCTGCCCGCACTGCGGCAGCGACCGCTTGCGCTTTGTGCAGGCCCTGGGGACCGGCACGGTGTACGCCGTGACCACGGTGCGGCGCAAACCCGAAGCGGGGGGCGACCTGAATGTGTCGCTGATCGACCTGGACGAGGGGCCACGCTTGATGAGTCGGGTCGCCAATCGGGCCCCCGACCAAGTGCGCATCGGGCAGCGTGTGCGCGCCCGCGTGAGCCTAGAACAGGGGCAAAGCCTGCTGGTCTTTGACGTCGAGGGGGAGCCATCATGACCTTGCAGGATTTGCGCGGCCAAACCGCGATCGTGGGGGTGGGCACCTTTGGTGGTGGCGAGGCCCACGGTTACACCGACATGGAGTTGTTGGCCAAATCGGCACACCAGGCGGTGCAAGACGCAGGGCTCACGATGCAAGACATCGACGGCGTGTGCACCGCCAGCGTGTCCTCGACCATGTGGGGCTTGGCGGTGCCCGAATACCTCGGAATCAACGCCCGCTTCATCGACAGCACCATGATCGGCGGCTCCAGTTTTGTCGCCCACCTGCTGCCCGCCATGTTGGCATTGGCCAGTGGACAGTGCAAGGCGGTGCTGGTCTGCTACGGCAGCACCCAGCGCACGGCGACCTTTGGTCGCAAAGAAATCAATGCCAGCCGCAAGTTTCTGGACCCGATGCCGTTCGAGCATCCCTATGAACCCATGATGCCCGCCAGCGCCTATGCGCTGGCCGCATCGCGGCACATGCACCAATACGGCACCACCCGCGAACAACTGGCCGAGGTGGCCGTGGCCGCTCGGGCTTGGGCGCAACTCAACCCCGAGGCCTTCAGCCGCGACCCGCTGACGGTGTCCGATGTGCTCAACGCTCGCATGGTGTCTGACCCCTTGAGCGTGCGCGATTGTTGTCTGGTGACCGACGGCGGCGGCGCGTATGTGTTGGTGCGCGCCGACCGGGCCCGCCATTTGCGGCAAAAGCCGGTCTATGTCCTAGGTTCGGCCACCGCCACCTGGCACCGTCAAATCGCTTGCATGCCCGACCTGACCGTGACCGCCGCCGCCCAATCCGGACGCGAGGCCTATGACATGGCCCGCATGGGCCCGTCGGACATCGACGTGCTGGCGCTTTATGACGCTTTCACCATCAACACGATTTTGTTCCTGGAAGACCTGGGCTTTTGCAAGAAAGGCGAGGGCGGCGCGTTTGTCCAAGGCGGCGCCATCGCCCCTGGCGGACGGCTGGCGGTGAACACCAACGGGGGTGGTTTGTCTTGCGTTCACCCCGGCATGTACGGCATCTTTTGCCTGATCGAGGCGGTCCGTCAGTTGCGGGGCAACTGCGGTGAGCGCCAGGTCCGCGATGCCCAGACCGCCCTGGTCAACGGCAACGGGGGCACCCTGTCGAGCCAATCGACGGCGGTGCTGGGCACCGAGGCCGCGCTGTAGGCATGATCTCGCTCCATCACATGTCATGCAGGTGCTCATCGATTCGTGCAAGCAGCTGATCAAAATCTGGCTGTCCCTGGTAATAGAGCGCAGAGGATTTTTTGTATTCCCGTGCAAAAAGTGCCCGTTGCTTTGGCTCGCTTAAAGTGAATGCCGGATTCTTGGATATCAGCAATTCATCGGCAGACCTAAATCGTTGCTGCTTGCGCTCTTGGTATGCAGGTGTTTTCATGAACTCCTGAACTTCCTGTAGATCCAGCAGGCAGAAGACATCGTAGTAGTGTCGTAGGAAGTTGGCCGGGAATTCTTGGGCCTCAGCCAAGCGCCGGTACTTGGTCGAAATGGTTTGGAGTTTCTCGACGAAAGTGTGTGTTGGCACGTGGCATGGGACGTCCACCGCCCGATTGTCTAAAACCCGCACGCCGCGTTCAAGCGCGAAATCCAAGGCCCATGAGGAGATCGTGACCGGTCGATTGGGTGTCGTATCGTCAAACCCCAGTTCCAACAAAATGCCGTCTTTCACCCCAACCAGAGGGGCTGAGCGGGGTGAGCACGACAGGCGAATGCCTGCGCTGCGCATTTTGTCGTCATCGAAAAAGGTATCGCGCTCTACGCTCTCGATGCCGGGAATGCTGATGCGCTTGGCCAGCTCTTCGTAATACGCCTGCCGAGAGGCAACGTGAGCTGGCTTGTCTTGGTTGCGGCCAGTCTTCACCTTCATGTCGGCTGGTGGCTCGATGCGGATGTCGATGTCCTCTGAGAACCGATGGATCACCCCCAAGCCTTTAGACAGAGAGGTGCCCCCTTGAGTTGGAACACAAAGCCCTGGGTCTGCAGGCCCCATAGCCCGAGCATGATCCAGTAATCCTTCTCAACCAGCATAGGGTCGAGGCCTCGATCGTTGGCAACAACCGTGAGCAATTGGTCGAAGTTGCTTCGCTCGTGAAGAAACTCAGCCATCGATCCACTCCCGGAATCGTTTGCGCGTGGCCATGTTGCCGTAGTTTTCTACGGCTTTTTGCAGGCGATCCAGATCGAAGGATGGCAACTTGCTGCGCGCCTGCTTCAGTACCACCTCCCGGTCCTCGGGCAGTTCTTCCAAGTTGTTGAGCAGGTCGACGTAGAGGAACTCACGCGTCAACTTCTTGGGAAAGCGAGGCTTCACCCGGAAATCGAACTGCCGATTTCCCAGACGGAAGACGCCATGGCGCTTGTGGTTGTAGACCCATGTCTGGTTATAGAGCTGGGTGGTGCCCAGTCCGACGGCGTTGTAAGACGACGGCGAGAACACCAAAAATGCCTTGTCCCGCAGAAATCCCTTGACAACCACATCGTCGGCTGGGGGGAGGGGGCCAAAGTTCGACTGCTTGGGGGCGTGATAGAGCCCTTGGGCCAACTTTTGAAGCTTGCCCATCGATACCAACTCATGCAGATGCCGGTCTACCGCATTGCTCAGGCGAGCGAGATCCTCGCGCCGATAGACATGACCGGCTTTCAGTGCATCCGCAAGGTGCGCAGTGGCACCCCGCAGGGATGAAGTTGGCAATGAGGTGCTGGCCATCATGAAAAATATTTCATTGAATTTTCATGCATTTTATCGTGCTTGAATCGATATGTCACTTTTGACTTGGAACTGGATCGGTTCAGCAAAAAGCACAAAGCCCAGACGCCCAGGGGTTTTTTTAGAACCTTCTTCGCGGTGTACTGGCGCAGGCGGCCTTGATTGCGAAAGTCAGTCGCCTCGGTGCGTCCGAAGCCGTGTCGCCGTCCTAAAATAGACGGATGCAAGATGTCAGACACCTGGACCCGTCTCTGTTGCCGCAATTGCAGCAATGGAACGGGCGCACCGAAACCCTGCGCGACCTGATCACCCCGGCCCCTTTGCGCGCCATGGCGGCGACCCTGGATCGCGATGACCCCGAACCCAAAACAGGCACCCCCTTGCCCTTTTTGTGGCACTGGCTGTTCTTTCTGCCGCACCACCGTCAAAGCGAAATTGGGCCCGATGGGCATGCCAAACGCGGTGGCTTTTTGCCCCCGGTGCCACTGCCGCGCCGCATGTGGGCGGGTGGGCGCCTGAGTTGGGAGGCCCACAACCCCTTGCGGGTGGGTGACGACGTGCAACGGCTGTCCACCATCCGTTCGGTCACGCACAAATCGGGCCGTACCGGCGACCTGTTGTTCGTGCTGGTGCAACACCAGGTCAGCAACGCCCGTGGTTTGTCGTTGACCGAGGAGCACGACATCGTGTATCGCGCTGCCGCCCAAGCCGGTGACCCCGTGCCCGCCCCCACGGCTGCCGAAGCGGGCGCGGCTTGGCAACGCGAGGTCACGCCCGACGACGTGCTGTTGTTTCGGTACTCGGCCTTGACCTTCAACGGACATCGCATCCACTACGACCGCCGCTATGTGACCGAGGTCGAGGGCTACCCGGGCCTGATCGTGCACGGCCCGCTCATCGCCAGTCTGCTGATGGACCTGTTGCGCCGCCACGCGCCCGATGCTTTTGTGACCCGCTTTGAATTCAAGGCCGTGCGACCGACCTTTGACCTGCACCCTTTCCGCCTGAACGGACAGCCCAGCTCGGACGGTAAATCCGTGCGCCTGTGGGCGCAAGACCACGAAGGTTGGCTGACCATGCAAGCCACCGCCACCCTGGCCTGATTTTTTTGTGAACGAAGATGAAACACGCCCCTGACGCCTACCAAGACATCCGCGACGCCGTGCGCGATTTGTGCCAACAGTTTCCTGACGAGTACCACCGCAAGATCGACGAGCAGCGCGCTTATCCCGAAGCCTTTGTCGATGCCCTCACCAAGGCCGGCTGGATGGCGGCCTTGATCCCACAGGAGTATGGCGGCTCAGGTCTGGGTCTGACCGAGGCCTCGGTCATCATGGAAGAAATCAACCGAAACGGCGGCAACTCCGGGGCCTGCCACGGCCAGATGTACAACATGGGCACGCTGTTGCGTCATGGCTCGAAAGCACAAAAAGAGTTCTACCTGCCCAAGATCGCCAGCGGCGAGTGGCGCTTGCAGTCGATGGGCGTGACCGAGCCCACCACCGGCACCGACACGACCAAGATCAAGACCACCGCCGTCAAAAAAGGCGACCGCTATGTGGTCAACGGGCAAAAAGTCTGGATCTCGCGCGTGCAGCACTCGGATTGGATGATCCTGCTGGCCCGCACCACGCCACTGGCCGAGGTGCAGCGCAAGTCCGAGGGCATGTCGATTTTCATGGTGGACCTCAAGCAAGCGGTCGGCCAGGGCTTGACCGTGCGACCGATCCCGAACATGGTCAACCACGAGACCAACGAGCTGTTCTTTGAGAACCTGGAGATCCCGGCTGAGAACCTGATTGGTCAGGAAGGGCAGGGCTTCAAATACATCCTGGACGGCTTGAACGCCGAACGCACCTTGATCGCCGCCGAGTGCATCGGCGATGGCTACTGGTTCATCGACCGGGTGGCCAAGTACGCCAAGGAACGCGTGGTTTTTGGCCGCCCCATCGGGCAAAATCAGGGCGTGCAGTTCCCGATCGCCGAGGCTTACATCGAGGTGGAAGCGGCCAATTTGATGCGCTTCAAGGCCTGTCATTTGTTCGATGAGCACCAGCCTTGTGGGGCCGAGGCCAACATGGCCAAGTACCTGGCCGCCAAAGCATCTTGGGAAGCCGCCAACGTCTGTATTCAGTACCACGGTGGGTTTGGCTTTGCCTGCGAGTACGACGTCGAGCGCAAGTTCCGCGAGACGCGCCTGTACCAGGTCGCGCCGATCTCGACCAATCTGATTTATTCCTACATCGCCGAGCACGTGCTGGGCCTGCCGCGTTCGTTCTGAGGAATTGGCCATGACCCGACCCCTGGATGGCATCACGGTGGTTTCGTTGGAACACGCGATCGCGGCCCCTTTTTGCACCCGCCAGTTGGCCGACTTGGGCGCCCGCGTGATCAAGGTCGAGCGCCCCGGTGTCGGCGACTTTGCCCGCGCGTATGACACCCGTGTCAACGGCGAGTCCTCGCACTTTGTTTGGACCAACCGTTCCAAAGAAAGCCTGACGCTGGACTTGAAACACCCGCAGGCCCTTGAGGCCCTGTTGGCCTTGCTGGAACGCGCCGATGTGTTGGTGCAAAACCTGGCGCCCGGTGCCGCCGCTCGCATGGGCTTGTCCTTCGATGCCTTGCACGCGCGTTGGCCCCGCCTGATCGTGTGCGACATCTCGGGCTATGGCGACAACGGGCCGTACCGTGACAAAAAGGCCTATGACCTGCTGATCCAGAGCGAGGCGGGTTTTTTGTCGGTCACGGGCACCCCCGAGACGCCGAGCAAGGCGGGCAACTCGGTGGCCGACATCGCGGCCGGCATGTACGCCTACACCAACATCCTCTCGGCCTTGTTGTTGCGCGACAAGACCGGACAGGGCAGCCACATCGACGTGTCCATGCTCGAAGCCTTGGGCGAGTGGATGAGTTTTCCCATGTATTACGCCTACCAGGGGGCCACGCCGCCGGCACGCGCCGGTGCCTCCCACGCCAGCATTTACCCTTATGGGCCGTTCCCGGCCGGTGATGGCGGCACCGTCATGCTGGGTTTGCAAAACGAGCGTGAATGGAAAACCTTTTGCGATCAAGTGTTGTTGCAACCCGATCTGACCACCGACGCGCGTTTTGCCAGCAATTCTTTGCGCCACCAAAACCGCAACGCCTTGTATGAACTCATCCAACAGGCTTTTAGCAGCCTCAGCACCGAGCAGGTGGTGCAACGTCTGGAGGACGCAGGCATCGCCAACGCCCGCATGAACGACATGTCCGGCTTGTGGGCGCACCCGCAACTCAAGGCGCGCGAGCGTTGGCGCGAGGTGGATTCCCCCGCCGGGCCGATCCCGGCCCTGTTGCCGCCTGGGCGCAACAATGCCTTTGATTACCGCATGGATGCGGTGCCACGCGTGGGCGAGCACACCGAGGCGATCCTTCACGAGCTGGGCCTGAGCGACGCCGACGTCGCCAGCCTGAAACAAGCCAAGGCCATTTAAACATTCAAGAGGTCTCTGATGTCCGACCACCCTTCTGCCCAACTGGCGACCTTTGCTGCTCAACTGCGTTTTGAAGACATCCCCGAGCCGGTCGTGCGTCGCGCCGAAGACCTGCTCGTCGATTGGTTTGGCTCGGCCGTGGCTGGACGCGGTGCCCGCGCGGTCGAATCGGTCGCCCGCTTTGCCGCGCACATGGGGCCGGGCGACGGCCCGAGCGAGGTCATCGTCAACCGGCGTGGCTCCAGCCCCTATATGGCGGCGATGGCCAACGCCGCCGCTTCACATGTGGTCGAGCAAGACGATGTGCACAACAGTTCGGTGTTTCACCCCGCCACCGTCGTTTTCCCTCCTGCCTTGGCCATGGCCCAGTCCATGGGTGCTTCGGGCAAGGCGATGATCACCGCCGCCGTGGCCGGCTACGAGGTCGGCATCCGGGTCGGTGAGTTTTTGGGGCGGTCGCACTACAAGGTCTTTCACACCACCGGCACTGCGGGCACCATCGCGGCCGCCGCGACCGTCGGCCACCTGTTGGGGCTCAACCCGACCCAGATGCTGCACGCTTTTGGCTCGGCGGGGACCCAATCAGCGGGCCTGTGGGAGTTTTTGCGCACCGCCGCCGACAGCAAGCAGTTGCACACGGCCCACGCGGCTGGTGCGGGACTGATGTCGGCATGGCTGGCGCACGATGGCTTCACCGGCGCCGAGCGCATTTTTGACGGGCCCCAGGGCATGGCCGCGGGGATGTCCAGTGACGCCAATCCGGCTTGCCTGACCGACCGCCTGGGTGAGCGTTGGGCCCTGGCCGAAACCTCCTTCAAATACCACGCCTCGTGCCGCCACACCCACCCGGCCGCCGACGCCTTGTTGCACGTCATGCGCGAACATGGCTTGAAAGCCGAGGACATCGCCCGCGTCGAGACGCATGTGCACCAGGGCGCGATCGACGTGTTGGGCCCGGTGGTGCGTCCTTCAACCGTGCACCAGAGCAAATTCTCCATGGGCACCGTGTTGGGCTTGGCCGCCTTGCATGGCTACGCCGGCCTGAGCGAGTTCGACCAACACTTTGACAGCGCGGTGACGCGCGATTTTTGCGAGCGGGTCAGCATGTCCCTGGATCCCGAGGTCGATGGGGCCTATCCCCGACGCTGGATTGGCAAGGTCACCGTGCACACCCGCGACGGCCGTGTGTTGCGGGGCCGGGTGGATGAGCCCAAGGGCGATCCGGGCAACACCCTGAGCCGCGATGAAATCACCGACAAGGCCATGCGCCTGGCGGCCCACAGCCAGGGTGCCACCCCCGATGAGATGCGCCACGCCTTGGAGCAGCTTTGGGGCATCACCCGCATCCAGCACATGGGGCGCCTGCTATCCTGACAAGTTCTGGGGTTGATCGGGGCGCGAACCATCCCCGAAACATGAAATAATTTACATTCGCTTCACATTTCAAACCGAGGAGTCTCACATGCAACCCTTGTTCAAGCGCTGTCTGGCCATGGCCGCCCTGTCCTTGGCCTTTGTGTCGGGCGCGCAGGCCCAAGCCTTCCCTGACAACAAGCCCGTGACCATGGTGGTCCCTTTTGCCGCTGGTGGCCCCACCGACGTCGTGGCCCGCATGCTCGCCATCCCCATGGGCAAGGCCTTGGGCACCACCGTCACGGTCGAAAACACCGTCGGCGCGGGGGGAACCATCGCATCGGCCCGCGTGGCGCGTTCCGCCCCCACTGGGCACACCATCTACCTGCACCACATGGGCATGGCCACCGCGGTCTCTTTGTACCGCAAACTCAGCTTTGACCCGCTCAAGGATTTTGAATACATCGGCCAGGTGGTCGATGTGCCCATGACGCTGTTGGCGCGCAAGGACTTCCCGGCCAACAACTACGCCGAACTGATCAGCTACATCAAGACCAACAAGGACAAGGTCTCGCTGGCCAATGCCGGCTTGGGCGCCGTCTCGCACCTGTGTGGTCTGTTGTTCATGAGCTCCAT
>JACCDX010650794.1_pt1 | contig 32924 bp, 32 predicted proteins | sample 7449681 | NCBI WGS metagenome assembly JACCDX01 (sample SAMN15323450, study PRJNA562643) | freshwater metagenome | isolation source: river surface water | place: USA:Blue River Watershed | collected 2017-08-18
AGGAGCAGGAGGAGGAGGAGGCAGAGGATGAGGAGGGCGCAGTGGAGGATTCCGATGAGGATGCTTAATCACTGCCCATAACTCCACCATCATACATACAATGATACTAAATATATACCCAGAAAATCCATAAAAATACCTATATATCATACCATATTATTACAGAATCCGTAATAATATAGCTTACGTTCCTTGATTTTGACCATATCCCCAAAAAGTGATTTGACTCACGGATTGAGGAGAGAGAGGGGAAGAATAGGTGTCTTCGATAGTCGATTTTGTGATTATTGTAGCATTTTTATTGATTTGATACCAGAAATGTCGGCCTCTTTCTTGATGACCGATTCAGGATTTGATGTGTGTGGCTTTGGTAGCCATATTCCTCTTCTGCCTCTTCATCCTCAGCGGAGTGCAGGGGCTGGGACAGGACCAGGGTTGGAGGGTGAAGATCCTCTAAACGATGGGCATCTATATCGCTACCGGATTTTCCCAGTAAGGGCTGCCTATGGGACGCTCTCTTTGAGCCCCATTCATCGGCTTCCCAATGGGACCTACCGGATGCATCTGATGACCTCGGATCATACCCTACAAACGACTCGGGCAGATATGGCTCCGGATTACACTCCAGGTTTGCGAAAGGTGATCTTGCAGACCAATCTGCTCCATCACTATGGCCTGACTACGACGGTGATGGGAATGCAGGAAACACATCCTATCTCCCGGATGAAGAAACTCTACCTCAATGTGGCGGATTTTGGCAAGGTGGATGGATCATCCGAAAAGACCTTCTTTGATCTTGCCCAGCGCATCGACGAGCTCCTGCTCGACTTTGTGAAAGTGCCCGATAACTACCGCTTTCTGACGGGCTACAATGTCACAGATGAAACGGTAATGACTACCAGGACCGCTGCATATTACTTGAAGCGAGCCTTTACCACTTACGGGAAGGTCAAGCGTGAGACGCCCACCCCTGGGTGCAGCTTCTCATTCCTTTTCCATCATCAACCGGATGGAACGCCGAATGTGGGCGTCTTCCATCGGTCGGTGCCCAAGCGATTCCATACGATGACTGAGCTCCTGGAGCTCATTCCTCAGGGAAAGCTGGTGAAGCTGATCTTGAAGCCAACGATCTACCTCACCCCCAATTATGAGGGTCTGGATGAGGCGAGCATTCGGCTCTATCGTCACGAAGGTGTGCCCACTTTCTCGATCCAAGTGATCTATCAGGTGTGCACCATCAACGTCGATATGCCGGCATAAGTGCTCGAGATGGAAATCGAGATCTATATCATATATCTATTTATCCATAAAATATAAAAATTTCTTATAACATCTATTACCAAGACTAAAGGAGTACCAATCATATAACCTACAACGATACCTAAACAATGGAGTGTCCGATCTGCTATGAGCTAATTGAGGCCGAAAAATGGGAGCCATCTGATATCGAGAATCACGTAATCTCGACTCTATCCGAGGTAGATAGACCGATAACCACCTATCAACAAGGTCCGAATCATTCTATTCAAATCCCCGTTCTTCAATGCCCTACCCGGAAACACGATCTCTGCAATCCGTGCTTGATCAAGTGGATGAAGGAATCGGTCGAACATCACAAAGATATCCGCTGTGTGATCTGTAATCAAGTCATTCATTTGAGAAGAGAGATCCAGCGCCAGCAGTTTCAAGCAGAGGCTGAACGACGCCGACAACAAGAAGAGGCCGATATCGCCGCTGCAGAGATCCGTCTTCATCAAATGATTCGAGGAAGCTTACAGAGAAACATCGCCGATATGAACCAGTTGATGAGCAAGTTATGCATCGGGTCGAGTATCGGATTTAGTATTCTCTTTTTTATCTACCTCTTTACCCCTACTGCGAATACTGAGAAGATGACCTACTTTATGGTCTTCTATATCTGCTTTGTTTCATTGATGCTTCTCGGAATGTATCTTAATCGTCTCTTCTATATCTCCCAACTAAACAGTCATAACAGGATTCATCCCGAACAGAATGGTCCTGTCCAAACTGCCGCTCAAACAGTCTAAACATATACCTAATCTAAACATATAACCTAACCTAAAGATATCGCATACTATGATAGATAACGATCATAGAATGCATTTGGTTCAACAAGAGAACGCAAAGTATATTGCGAAGATGCCCATTCGGCACTTCTTTGTTGGCTACTTTATCGGAGAAGATTTTCAAGTAGTCAACCGTCACGATGTGACCCATCTCTCCTATACCCCCGGTGAGAAACACTTTGATATGGTCCTTACCAAATCCGACCTAAAACGCGTAGACTTTGATACTTCCGGTCGCACCAAAACCCACGCGCACAAGCTCTTCTATCACGCGGAAGAAGATGCTCTCTTTTACCAAATCCATTAACATATACTCTACTCTGAGAAGCAGTAATCACCCACTTCTACCTGTTTCTTGGTAGTAATACTGGGGAGTTTGATTTGATGGTACTCATAGACCAATCCAAACTTATCTTTCATCAAGTAGATCCTCGGTTGAATGATTCCCCGAAGTGACGTCCCCTTCTCAATCAGTACCTCAAAATCATCCCAACTATGAATATCAATCGGCGTCTTCGAGTTCTTAAATACCACAATCTTCGGCAAGACTCCATATCCATTGTTATTTACAATGATCTTCGGGCTAATCTTGTCTGGATACGGATTGCCGCTCGCATCCATCTTTCCCCGCACCCCCGGATCATAGATCTCCTTCACCTCCCCCTCCGTCATCTTCTTTCCAAACAACTCTTCACTATACTTCACCCCATACGCAATCATCGCATCATCGATCTTTCGGAGTTGGGCAAAGAAGGTCTGAATCGTCTCGTGGCTATCCGTATAGGTACCCGTTGCCATCAGTGTGATGCTATGTCCCATCCCCGAACCCTTCATAAACTTCGTCACTCCAAACGGATTCTTTAAGTACGGTGTTTCCAGCACAAAGTGGCAGCAATCATACAAGATCGTCGCATTGTAGATATGGTTATTCGGGTTGAGAACAGGCTTTGCGATCGAAAGATAAGCCGGAATATTTAGTTCCTTGAACCTTACCACCTTCACTTTGGCCTGGGTCGAGGTGCTCATTGGATTGCTTGTGATTGCGATTGTGATACTGTATGATATTGATAGATGGATATATTATATATGTATATAATATCTCTTTATATTGAACTACGTGGGGTTCTATGTAGAATATCCGATATAGAAGCGCGGGATTAGGCTCCTTCCGCAAACTGGGTGAGATCATTGAGCTCATAGGCATTCTTCTTGCCCTCTTCCCCAATCAGCTTTCCAATATGTAACCGGAAGATCCCATCCAAGAACGCCGTTCGCCAACCCGCATTGGTATACCGATTCGCATAATCCATCTCAAAGTGCCTCACATCCTCCCGGAATGGCCCCAAGTACTTGTAAACATCGGTTGTCATCACACTGGGATTGAGGGAGTAATAGGGCCAATAGCACGCGGAATAGCCCCCACCCACGCGCCTCCAGAACTCCTGCTGCTCCTCGCTCCCATTCGGATGGAACTCGTGCAAGATAAAACGGGTTTGATCTCCCAGATATTGCTGAATACCACCTTTCAGATCAATGTCCCTGGGACGGATCAGCTGAACATACTGGCGATTGTGAACGACTTGTTGGATCCCGAGACCAGGAATCGCCTCCTCAATGATCCGGATCGAGGGCCGGATAAACTCCATCTCGGCCACCGTCTGCCAATCATCCTCAAAGTGCATCGTGTACTTATACCCCGACTTGATCACATAATCCCGGACCATATTCATACTTCGCGAATGACCCTTCTCCTCCGGACCCTTTAAGATAAAGTTGAAGAAGGGATAACGCTCCCGCATCAGCTCCCGATCCTCCTCGCTCGAATTATCATCGACACATAGCCACTCCTGAATCATCTCCACATCGAGCGTTGCATTGATCAGCGAATTGATTGTCTTCTCAAACAGATCAAAGCGCTTGCATGTCGTCACCGTGAAGATTACACCGTCCTTGCTCTTCTCCTCGTCAGGGCGACGTGCTCGGGCCGTGACCTGGGCAACCTTCTCCGGATCATACTCAATAAAACGATCCTTGATATGCTCAATGCAGTACGATTTAAAGTGGCTCAGCTGCTTGATCGCACCATCCCCAATCACCATCTTTCGGAGCATCACACGATTACAATACTGATAAGCCGGCTCAAATCTCCCCGTGCTGAAAAGCGCAATGATCACCTCAAACTCGAAGAGATAAAGATAGGTATAGAGCGCATCAGCCAAGTACCGGTTAGGCCGAACCACATCGTCAATCCAGCGATCATACGCTGCCGCCTTCTCCCGGTCCCCAAAGAGGGTAGGCAGTCCCCCAAAACGCCGAATATGGGGTATCGCAGTAGAGAGTGCATCTTCGTAGAGACCCGCACAACGGTAGAGGGCAACGGCTTCAAAGAGTGGGGCGAGATTATCAGGATAGTCGTTGTATGCTTCAATATAGGTCTCTATCACCTCCATCTTGGTAAACTGATCGGGCATCTCCTGCATACACTTGGCCATAAACTTCTTTAACAAAGAACGGCGGATACATTCAACTTTCTTGGGATCTCGAAGAGACCCAGAAAGTTGCAGCGCCCTTTGGAAGTCGTCAACCTTCTTGGCTCCCATTGGGGAGCAGAAGGTTGCAGCGCTCTCCAGAATGGGAAAGTCGTCAGGGTCCTTCTCTTCTAAATCGCAATCTAAGTAGTCCCGCAAAAGCGTGTAACTCTTTGCCCAATTCTTGGGCCCCTCACCATAGATCGCTTCCTTGATATACTCATAAAAATAGTTGAACTCCTGGTAATCGTTCTGAACAATCCCAGTAAGCTGGTGCGGCTTTAGCATCACAATGGGTATATCAGGCCTCGCTTTTAACTCTCGCTCAAACGCCATCCACTCAGCTAACTGGCTCTCCCGGGATGTATAGATGAAGATCTTCGCTTCAGAATCAGTGATGTTGTTCGAAGCAAACCATTCCTGAATCGCTTTATACCACTTTTGAGTGGCAGGGATCTCCTCCTTACTTGCTATACAAACATAGTATTGCATCTTTTTGCCTCTCTCTTTGCCTTACTTTCGCTGTCTACGCTATCCATATATTTCTTTTGTCCATCTTAAACCCACTACCTTCTTGGGTGATCGAAGATCACCAGAAGGTAGCAGGGAGTCGTCTTTTATTACATAAAAATGTTCTATGGATAGAGTAATACGACTTCAGCGATCAATGGGGAAAAAGATCGAAAAGATAAAGATTATTAAACGGAAAGGAGGTACTCACTCTCCAGTTATTTTATCTACTCAAGAGTCTCCTCCAGAGTCTCCTCCAGAGAAGATAGAAACGAATGAATCAAATGAGATAGATAAGATAGATAAGATAGATAAGATAGATGAATTAAATGAGATAGAGAAAGAGAGAGAAAGGTTACTCTCCTTACTGGAGGACAAGGATGATGAGTATCTATATCATTTTATATATCATTTTATAGAGAATATGAAAGGTAGAGAAGAGGAGATCCGGGAGAAGGATCCCCAGATGGTAGTGCTCTTGGATGAGCTAAAAGAGATGATCAAAGATCCGTGATCCGAGATCACTCATAACTGATCTTTTTATCCATCAAAAGATTATATCCACGATACATCTTGTGGAGATTGCACAGAATGTACTGGAACTGCTCTTCATTGATCATATGCCGGATGTTGTTATAATGCGAGTTCAAGATAAACTCGGATGGGATTGGCGAGATCATATGCCGGTCCGACCGCATAATCCGCTCCCGAAGCTTGAGAACAAGCTCCATCAAATCTCGATAGATGAACTGGTTAAATGAGCGCTCGTGAAAGTGCATCATATACGGGAACTTCACTTGCTCGCTCTCCGTCAAGTAGGCCTGGAGGTGATTAAACCAGCCAATGAATTCATCGTTATAGGCATTCGCGAACTCTCTCATATAGTACTCGATCAAGGTACGCACCTTACACATCACAATATGATGAATAGTCCTCTGGTAGTATTGATACTTTTCATCAATCATATAACGGAATGCTTGTATCTGATAAAAGGAGTCCGCAGGAAGTGCCCAGATCCGCCTCGCACCCACCTCGAAACTCTTCATATCTTCAAACACATAGAGCGCAATCTCATCCAGGCGATATTCCGCATAATTGCGGCGATGTCCATCAAATGGATCATAGGTATATCTTTGCTCGATCTCCTCAATGGGAATCAAGCGAACTCGGGACAGATCTCTTTGAGGTACCATCTCTTTACCCTTCTCCTTTTCCCGTGCCATCATCGCAGCTGCTAAATAGGGCGTGGGACGCGGCAGCTTAGGTGGATCTTGTAGAGTGACTTGAAAAGGTGACGGAATCTCTTGTTCTTGTTCTTGCTCTTTAACCTGCTCTTCCAGGCGATTCCGGGGACTCCACGGCTTAGCGTAAGGTTTTAATGATTCCATTCTTTTGGTTCTTGTTTTGTTTCTTCTGTTCGTTTCAGTTACTTGCTGCCTCCCTATCCTCCCATTCCTTACCATCGATCCTATCACTTTTTGATTTTGATTGATAAAAAGTATGATGTTTTTATCAATGAATTCGTGTAGATGTATCTGTATCTTAAGCGTTCTCCGCCGGTTGGAAATCGAGCTTGATCTGAGGTCCTGTAACAATGGAAGGAGGGGCCATCATCGCCTGCATCTCCGCCTGAGGCAAGTGATATGCGATTAACGGCTGGATAAAGTTATCCGGGCGATCAAAGAACTGCGCATCGTGTTGATACTTGTCGTGATGTGGCTCCAGGATCGACGCAATCTTCCAATGTGTGCACGCCTCCTTCTCCCGACCCGTAAAGTGATAACCCCAATAAGCGATCTCGTGAGGCAGTCCAAGATAGTTGCAACTCGGCTCCGCAAATGCCGAAATGCGGCGGACCGAAAGCGCCGCCGTCGCGTAACAAAGTCCTCTCTGGAACTCATCCGTCCTCTGGCACAGTCGCGCCATCTTGAGAAGCGGCTCCCTCCAGCCATTAAACGCCACAAAGCCCTTCTGATACGACTCAAACGCCATCGGGAAGAAATCCTTACCCAGATACTCATAGCAATTGCCAATCAAGCAATAGCCCGATGAACGCTCCGGAACCCAGCAATCCGGACGACCCACGTATTTCGTCAACATCTTGATCGAGGATTTGAAGAGCCCCGCAAACATCAGCTCACGGCCGAGATAGTAGAGCGTACGCGTATGATCCGGCTTCTCCAGAATGTCAGTAAAGAGACCCGCCAAATAAGTACGCTTCTTCTGCTGATAGTTATGGACCACCGTCAGGGTCGACTTGTCCAGCATCTCAATCTTATTGCCACCACGATGAGTCAAAATCTCGTGCGTTCGCCCCTCCCACACATCCACACTCTTGCTATAGAAACGCGAAATGGTCAGCTCCACTGGACCATAGATCTGAGTGTACTCGAATCGACGAGCACCCGCACGAATCATCGCATTGATCTTCCGGAAGTCAAATGCGGCAAGCGTATCAGAACCATCCAGCTGGATCATCACATCATTCGTCACATACTTGTGTAGCTCATTACGTGCCCTTCCAAAGTTAAAGAATGAGATGTCCGTCTTGAAAATCTCCCGGGCACTCTTCTCATCCTCCTCCTCAATGTGAAGCCTCTTGATGTTCTTAATATTCTTCTCCGATAACGTCTCCACAAATGAACGGCTCGCAATATAGGTCTTGAAACCCATCTCCTTCGCAAGATGAACCGTGTTATCCGTGCTACCCGTATCCAGAATCACCGCCTCACCACCCGCCTCAATAAACTCCTTAATACACGCATAGAGCTTTGGCAGGGTATTCGCCTCATTCTTCACAATCAACGCGATCGAGAATAGAGGAACTCCTCCTCCCCCTCCCAAATCCTCCGGGCTTGCTGATACCATCGATGCCATTATGATGATCTGTTTGGATAAAGAGTAAGGTTATATATGGTTAGATATAGTTTTTGATTGATAAAATCTCTTTATATAGATGAATATGGTTTTTTTATAGAGTTTTAACCGAGGATAGGAATCGCCTCAACTCTCTTGGGATCTCAAAGAGATCCAGAGAGTAGCAGGGAGTCGTCAATAGTACTTGAGGAAATTCTCTTCTTGCTTACTCTTCTTCGGGAAGCTGATATAAGGCGTGTACTCAAAGATCGCCTCAAATCCCTCCACTTTATACGGCCTCTCATACTTCGACTTGAAGACGCGGATGGCAATCTCCGGAAGAGCCTCTTCCTTACCTTCCGACTCCTCAATCCGGAAGTGCTGCAGGTGATGTGTCACCTCCTCCTGATACGGGATATAGATCGAGATCGGAGTGATCTTACTTGATCCTGCGCCAGCCCCAGCCCCACCACCAATCTCCTTTGCCATATCGAGCCACTTCTTTCGCGCATCCTTCGATGGGTTTGTCGAATCAATCACTGCCGACTTCCCCGCCTTGAGCCCATCCTTGACGCTCTTCTCCATTCGCGTCTTCAGCTCATCCGCCGCATAACACATAAGAGCTGGGATCCTCTGGCAAAGGATCTTGGACAATGTGCTCTTCCCGCTTGCCGGGCTACCTGTCAAGACAATCAGCAATTGCTCACCTCTTTTCAACATCTCCCCAATCTCCTTGAGCATCTCCTCCGTCGCCTCCTTCGTCTCTGCTGCTCCCATTTTATGGATAAAATCCTTCTCTCGCTTCCATAGACGAGAAGCTGGTTGATAAGGGCCTTTCGACATAAAGAACGCCTCTGGAGTATAGACCCGGTCAATCCCGCAATTGTGGGCGAAATAGAGATCCGATGCGCTAAAGTCGGCTTTACCGCTACTACCTGCTTCACTGGCGGTGCGACCCAGGGCATCGCCGCAAAAGAGGGAGCTCTTAAGATCGACCTTGATCTTCCCTTCCTCTTCCAGGAAGTGGAAAAGGCCGGTATGAGGCTTCCGATAGTAATTCTCTCCACACGCGAGGGCGATGTAGAGGGAGTTGAGGTCGGCGATCTCGGAAAAGACGTTCACCAGCTTCTCGGTCATCGCGTCGAGCTTCGCTTTGTTCTTGGCGGCGAGGAGGGAGCTCTGGTTTGAGACAACATAGAGGATGTATCCATCCGCGATGGCGGAGTTAAGGACCTCCATCGCATTGGGATAGACCGATTCCCAATCATCGGCGGACTTGGGAAACTTCCGGCCGCCTTTCGGGCGAATAATCGTATGATCCAAGTCGATAAAGAGAACTGAGGTAGGTTCGCTCGATCTCTTCTTCCCAGGGAAGTGGTAAAGGATCTCTCGATCCATATCCTTTGTAAAGCTTGCAATGGTAAGTCTACTGGGCATTCTTCTTCTACTATACCATCAGATTCATATCTGATCCTTCAACCGCTCCTCTTATCCCTTTCTCTATTTGATCTACCAAAAAGGGCAGTCTTAAAGGAATTTCCGCACCAAAGGCGGGAGTGGTGGCAATCTGTAGGAAAGGATGTGTGGTTAAGTTTAAAGCAGGTAAATTTTATATTGGATATATTTATAAAAGAATCCATCATCGGATCATTAGATCATATCTATTTATCGATCTATACCATAGATACTATACGAAAAGACAAAAGATGCCCGCACCCACACCCGCACCAATTCAGAACTTTTTTCAACAAACGATTACCCGCAACCAAACGATTGTAAATGGCGTCGTAGAGGAGTATTCCGAAGAGATTGTCTCCTCTTTTAACCCAAACCTCTTCCACGAAGAAGCTACCTATTGCCCTTGTGAAGATCGAAGTGACAAGGATGGAGATGAGGATGTGGATGGAGAGCTTTCCATTTCATTAGAGAAGATCTATGAGATTATGGCATCCTTGGGAGTTTCGTCAAATGAGTGTACAGTAGAGCTTCAAGAGAATGGATCACTCGACTTGAAGTTTGCATCGACTGGATCAGGAAGTCTGGAAGACCACGCCAAGAGACGTGAGATCCATTTCAAAGTGATGCAGCAGATTATGGAGCATATGTATCTTCAAAAGATCAGCCAACAAGCCCATCAACTGAGTCAACAGTTCCAGACAGAAAATCAGAATGCCGCCGCTTTGCATAACTTGATCGGTGAGTTTACCATTTTCCAGCATAACCAGCCATTAACTACCTATGAATATTCCTATGAAGATGAAGATGATGAGGAGGAAGGAGAGTTTAAACCCGACTTTTTTATCGATGACAAATTGATCAATAAAATCATCGGTAAGCCCGAGAAGATCAAGAAGGGAGATCCTCTATTGACCAACCAAGAGGAGTGTTATATCTGCTTTGAGAAGTACAAAGAGCGCGAAATGAAGCGAAAGCTCCCCAAATGCGGCCACTACTTCCACAAGAAGTGTATCGACAAGTGGCTCAAGTCCAAGTCCTCCTGCCCCAATTGTCGTTGTGATCTGATGGAAGACGCCCAGATCGATGATGAAGATCTTACCCGGTACCTCAAGACCTACTACTGCAAATGCCCCCACTCTTAGTCCCGTCGTAGTCCCATCGTAATCGATGGATCTATAAATACCTATGGATAAAGAGATTTCCCCTAAAAAGGGTAGATCCAAATCGATTTAGAACGCAGAAATGGCTACGATGATTACGGCAGAGACGACACAGGAGGAGTATCTCCAGATCTTGACGGAGGTGGCGTCCAGGCTCGGACTGGGCGATGCAGGGCATTACACCACGAATGCCGATCACTATTGGAAGAATAAGGGACAGTTTATCAGCGTGATCAATAAGCAACTTCCCGATGACAAGCTAAAGGTGATCTTCCAGTCACACATTCAGAGGATTGCGAATCCTGTGCAGGGGAAGGAGCAGAAGGATGCCTCAGATCTTTATGGCGGGGATGAACACTATCCCTATCGCAACGAGAAGCGGATTGTTTACGAGAATATGGTCAAGCTTGTCCCTACCACTCGCTTCAGCACTTTCAACCTTATTGGCTCCCTGTAAGGAAGCAGAAGGTTGCAGGAGTCGTCGTTTTTGCTTAAACAATAACAATAGGTGCTCAATGTATCAAATCATTCTATATACTTGGTGTATATAGAATGAGGGGTGAAATCATCGCGATTCTTCTTGCAACGGAACCCATCCATCTTCGTTTGGCTATTCCATTGTAGTTGACTAACCACCTTTAGGCCGAGGCGATAATCATTGCTGATTAACAGGGATGATCAGGTGATCAAAAAGAGTACGTGATGATCCACTCTATCCATCGATATTTTTTTGAATCAAATTGCAAAATGGATCCAAGACCCATCTAAAGAGTTCTTCCCTAAGAAGTGTAATAAAAGAAGATGGCATCTGTTACGATATCACAAGAGATCGTTTATCAAAAGGTCTCTACTATCCGGGATACATTGCGGAAGTATACCGACTATAAAGAGCTGTTTGAAGAACCCGAAGAGAATCCCTTAGAGAAGGATTTAGAAGGCTTTTGCACCAAGCTTCATCAACTGATCAAAGACCAGTATCAAGGCGTCAAAGATGCCGTTCAAGCAGAATATTCCCGAGAGAACATCGCTAAGTATGTCGATATATTACAACATAACTTGGAGTATGTCAAGAGGCGATTTGATAGCGAGACCATAGTAGATGATAGTCGACTCTATATGGGCCTCTTGGAGATTGTCCGGACTTTCCTGGAGTCGCATCTCTATGAGATCAATGAGGAGCTTTTTTGGATCTTGCTCGATCAATTCCCGGATGCGAGGAGTTGGGCAAACGAGTATGTTCGCAACTATGCAATCATCGTTACCCATACCATCCTTCTTGGGCCGATTAACTTGGACCAGACCCTTCCGTCAAGAACTTGATATCCCGAATCTTGAGAATCAAGGAATCCTCTTGATGGGTAATGTAATGATGAAGAGGTACATAGGTAAACTCCTTGATCGCCGATGGAGCCCAGATAATCTCAATCTGTTGATGGCGATTGTTCAAAAAGTAGGTATTGAGTAGGTACTTGACCGGGATACCCGTCTCACGAGAAACTCGAACGACATTGTCAATCTTTTGGCGAAGCTTGGTAATCAGGTCTTCCTTCACCCGCTTCTCAATCTGATACTTGAGTAGCTGGCAGGTATCGGTCATATAGTTCCGGAACTCGTTCATATTGAGCCGCATCTCAAAGTACTTGTCCTTCTCATCAAAGAGGATAATCCCATCATAGTAGATATGCACAATCACGTTCTGTTCAAAGTCACTCATCCTTCTTACTCTTCTATTTTACTTATAATCTTCTATATCACAGATGATATCATCCATCGATCCACCGAATCTATAGATGTTTGCGGAATTTTTGAAAGAGATCGAACGATCCAGGATCCAGGATCTGGAAAAGATCGCATCTCATAGTAGATGCATCCGTGATGTTAAGCTTTCTATTTGGTAAACCCAAAGAAAAGAGTGCAAAGAGGGAAAATGGTGCAAAGAGGGATAACGGTGTAAAGAGGGATAACGGTGTAAAGAGGGCTGCTTCCGCTCCTAAACCTTCCCCTCTTTCCCATTCCACACCTCGTTCCCGCCCCGAAGCTCCGCCATTCCTTCAAACCCAATCGTATCAACGACCCTCCCCCGAGCTCCCTGAACAAGTCCCCATTGACTTTTCTGGGTCCGTTCGCTCTAAGAAAGTCGAACCGGTCAATCCCGACATCATTCTCCTCAAGAATCACAACAGTATCCTCTATTATGACAAACAGCTCAAATACCCTACCTTAGTCATCGAGGTCTTTAAGACCACCGCCCGTAACGCAGGGATCAAGCGCAAGGCGATGGGCGAGCCCTTCGGCCCCGATCCCCGAATCCCCGCCGAGTATCAGTACACCAAAGAGGATTATATTGAATACTCCAAACTGGGTGGCAGCTTTGGCCACAATGCCGCTGCGTTCCTTCATAAATCGTCCGAGCAAGATTACCGAGATACCTTCCTCTTTTCCAACATCTGCCCTCAAGAGATCGTCTTTAATACGGGTCTTTGGCTCCTCTTTGAACACGTCTCTGAAGAGATCATCAAGCGATATCGGAATGCAATCATCATCAACGGCTCCGTCCAGCAAGGCGGATCCACCGTTGTCTTAGGGAACGGGACCAAGATGCGCGTACCCCGTTATATGTATAAGATCATCTTATATCAAAAGTATGGTAAGAACTATTACCTATGCTTCGTGGCGGAGAACAAGCCGCATTACATTGCGAAGGAGTTTGGGGAGGCGTTTCGGCGAAGAAAGGCGTTTGACTTGACCAAGTGGACCCGGGATCTCGATTTGGTCCAGAAAAAGGTGGGGATCCAACTGGCAAGCCTTCCGTCACTTGCTGGGAAGAACTTCTTGAGAGATGATCGTGATGCGGCGATCTATACGACCAAGTTCCGGAATGATCAGATGATCAGTAGTGAGCTTTATGGCAAGATTATCTATTCGCGTTCGATGGATGAGCTCCGGAAGATTGTTCCAGATCCCGCCAAGCTACAAGGCTTCTTGCCGATCTTCTATCAATACGCCGTCGAGAACCATATGCGGAAGAGGGCTGGGGCTGGGGCTGGGACTGGGACTGGGTCGTATTAAGGTAGATGTGAATTATAAGTATTTTTATGGTAATGATATCACTGCGTTCCGTAATATCATTGAGAGTATATGTTTGCATATGTATGTATGTACAATGTTTTTAGGCAACAGATTTAGCAACCGGTTGAAACACAGATACCGTGATGGAACACAGGCAGAATCATTTGATTCGGGCGGATGATCTCCACACGCGACTCAAAGCGTTGTTCGGGACCTGAAACGGTCCCGTGAATCGACACCTTTGGGTCGAAATCGTGAATGGTCACACAGTACTTCTTTGCACTGTGTGACCCGATCACCTTCTGGATATAGAGCTCCGGGTTTGCCATCGAGGCGATCACCGGATTTACATCCGTCAGGTCCTGAGACGCAGCGCGAATCATCTCAATCGTACTCACAAGCTTCGAGAAGATCTCCCCCTCGATCTTGCCACGCTTGAATGTCCCGCGCTCCAAGACCATCCCGGACTTCGAGTAAACGGCATAAGGGCCGTGAGGAACATTGTCCTCATACTCGATCTCCACCTTGAGTTGGCCCGTTGAGTAATAGCACTTGTAGGTGCCATTGAACCCGTCAGCGAGTGTCGCATCCCGGTTAGGGAAGACCTCGTCCATATGGCCATTCTCGTAAAAGGTGGTGACATCGCCCGTCTGCTCGCCATTCTCATAGTGAATGATCATCTCCACCGGAGGAAGACCATCCCGGCGAATGTGCCGCTGCTCGTACTCCGTGTAGAAGATCATCGAAGGGCCGTGAAGCTGTCCGTGAACATACTCGGACATCTCGATCAGTTGCCCGTTCTCGTACACCTTGTAGGTGCCGTGAACCTGGTTATGCCTGTACTCGATCCTTTCCAGAACCCTGCCATAGATGTCCATCACAACAGTGACGCCATTCTTGGCTCCGCTGCGATTGTTAATCAACAAGCGCGGGTTGTTGTAGTAGGTCCGGATCTCATCCAAGGTGTACCGATAGCTGTTTAGCTCGATCTCATTCCCCTCGTGGTCCGTCAGCGACATTCCGTCGAAATAGAAATGATAGATCGCGTATTGACCATTGAGTGGGATTGCCTCCGGGTACCGGATGGGAAGATTGTAGACCGATTGAGGCGCCGGCAAGAGGGACGGCTTGACAGCCGACCGACACATTGGGCACTTCATCTGAATCGGCATCTTCTTCTTCAACTCTTCAAAACAAACATTGCAGACGGTGTGCGCATCCGAGTTCGAGCAAAGCAGGATCAAACGATCCTGGCTAATACCCTCCTCCAGGCAGACAATGCAGTTGCAGCAATCCGAGATGGGATGAATAGAGGCCATTTTGATCTACGTTATTAGTAAGAAAAGTAAGAAAAATACAACAAAAAGTGTTATATTGTCTACCTTTCTTCTCTCTTTATACTACTTATGGTATCTATAAAATCACTTTTTATAGATCAAATAACGTAAACTCATTTCTATGTTATGTTTACGATATACCTTAATCAAGTCCCTCATTCTCGTTACCCAATGACTCCCCATCTGAGAAGTTGAACTTGAGGAGGGTTTGCTGGATCCCCTTTTCTGTTACCTTCTGACATTTCCCTGCGCCCTTTACTTTCTCCTTCTCTACCCTCTGCTTGTTCTTGAACTTTGGGTTAGATGAGTAGAGATTGCACGGATAAAAAGATTGCCGATGCAAGTCCGTAATCCCATACTGGGCAATCGCATCCGAATGCGTCTTCGTTAAATAGCCCATATTCGACCCAATCCCATACTTCCCATACATCCCCGTTGGGGCATTTCCCGTGCCGCCAGCGCCGCCAGCATCGTTGCTGGCCATTTCCTCCTCTAACAAATCCGCAATCCACTTGTCGTGCTGAACCTTACACAAGATCGAGGCACACGCGATCGAGGCATAAGCCCCATCACCCTGTTCAATGCACTCGTGAGGGATTTCCTTTAAGCTCTTCGGATGATAGTATGGGTTAAACTTGTTACCATCCACCAAGATCTTATCGAGATGGGTGTGCTCCAAGATGTTGGTAATCGCCTCGTGCATTCCCTCAATCACCGCCTGAAGGATATTGATCTCATCAATCCGCTTGCAATCCTTGCTCACAATTGAGTATACCAAGGCATTCTCTTTGATAAACGCGGCGGACTTTTCACGCTGTTTCGCGCTCATCTTCTTGGAATCACGAATTATGATCTTGGCCGCTTGGGCCTTCTCCATAAAGTCCTCTGGGAGGACAACCGCCCCAATAAAGGTCGACCCGAAGACACAGCCTCGAGCACACTCGTCAATCCCCACCTCGATCTTACCAGGGGTCTGACAAGATGGAAGAATCGGCTCCACCTTCTTGACTCGAGGCTTCTTTTCCTCTTTGATCTCCATCTTATCAAATACTTAGAGAAAATGTTTGATCTATCATTATAATCAATGCATTCTCTTTAGATCCAAGATTGGATAAAAGTGAAAGAAGAGTGAAAGAAGTGGAATAGAAGTGATCTAAGTATTTATAATTTTTATGGTATGGTTATATGATATAGGGTTATATACACTATGATACACTATGCTGCATACACTATGCTACACGAAGCACCTCGTTGGAGGTGACTACTGACTGATCATCCGCAGAGGTCCCTGGTAGAGGGACCCGTGAGAGGCAACCAGCTCATCGACCATTTGGTCGAAGCGAGCGGGGATCTCATCGATCATCACGCCTTCCTCAATATGGGTTCCATCCGGTGCGTTCACACGAGTGATCGCACGGAAGGACCAGAGGGTTGGCGTGATCTCAATGAGCATCGTATTGGTGTACCCATCGAGAGTGACTGCAGCGGGTCCGGGGACCTGCTCAGGGCTGATCTCCATATGAAGGGGATTGGCCGGATTGGCCACTCGGTAGACGACGGCATTAAAGTAGCCATCAATGAAGTCACAGAGAGACTCTGCAAGCCGAGCCTTCTCAGGGGGAATCGATGCCATCACTTCAAGATGAAGGATGACGATCAGGTCCTGATTGGGAGCTCGGATATTACCGAGGAGCTGGAAGATGTGAGTGAAGATAGAACAAGTGTAAGTATTTTCCCTCTCATTCAGCTCCATCGAAACGTTCGCAGACCTCTCTGTTCCATCTGGGTTGATCACCTTGGTACAAAGAAAGAAAGCAGGTCCACAGGTCTCAATGACCGAACGGGTCTGCTTAACCTGAGTATTGATCATCTGTTCAGTGGCGTTCATTGTTGATAAAAAAGATAGATACAATCAAGTATTGTATGAATCGGCTTGATTATAAGATAAGACAAGTATATATCTACACTAGATTCATTTTTTCAACTACACGTATAGGGTACGTAAACGAACGTAACCTTTGTAAGAAGTCATTAACAAGAGGGTACGTAAAGGGTTTATAATTTTTTTTTTTTTTTTTTTGCTCCCTCGCTTCCACCCCTAGGGGGTGTCACGAGAAAGCGGGTTTTTGGGGGGGTCCCGGTCATCCTGCAAGCAGGAGTCACGGGGTGGGTGAGGGCGCGGCCAATGTGCAACCGCGCGCGCTCACGCCTAATGGCCAGCACCAGCCGAGCCGGCACCAGCAGACGCGGGCTCCTCGGCACCGCGAGACACGGGCTCCACGATCACCTGGATGCTGTCGCGACGAGTGAACATCACGCCGACCGTCTTCGTGGTCTGGCCCGGGTTGAACTCGATGGCGTAGCCCCACGACTCGATCTTCTCACTGCGAGCAAGGATGTCACGCAGCATGTTGCCGTTGATCTCCTGCAGGCCGTAGAAGTCGGGGCGAAGGCCGCCAGGAGCCAAGCGGGGCAGGACCACGTCCTCAAACGTGACCGGGGTGCCGAGGGCCGCCAATGCCTTCTCAATGAAGAGCTGCATGTAGAGCGGGTGCAGGACATCGTCCGCGATCAGACGCTTGTGGTAGTCGTTCAGGTAGTCCGCCTTCTCGCCGTTCGCCGGTGAAGTGACTGCCGCACGCTGTTCAGCGTACGTCCTGTTGCAGAGCTCCGCGTATGCGAGCACCATCGCCTTCTGCTCGTCCGTCAGGTCCGCGCGAGTATCGAGGTACCCGTGAAGACCGAGGGGACCGGGTTGGGTGTTCTGCGCATCCTCCTTGCGAAGCGCAATGCCGAGGACCTTCTTCTCTGCGAGATTACGCCCACTGAGACCGTCCAGTTCAGGAAGCGCATCGACGTGAGCGCGAATGGCAGCAGTAGCTGCGCCCGTGAAGAATGCTGGGTTGGCGAACTCCATCCAGTTAAGTGGTGTGGAGCTCTTGCCAGTCCGAACAGACTCACCGAGGCAGTTGAGCGTACCGCCCGAGATGCTGGTTCCGTCAGGGAACGTCACCGAGAAGTGGACCTCCGCGTGGTCTGAAGGATGCTCAGGGGTCGTGGTGAGCTCGTTCTGAGTAAGCTTGCGCCCACCCATATACACGCTCACATCGACCGTCGGCTTGTCACCGATGTAGCTCCTGGGCAAGAGGAGAAGGGCGCCGTCGATAGGCGCACCTGACTCCTCTCCGTGCTTGGCGACCTGGGGGCCACCAACACGTTCCTTCAGCGTCGTGCAGATGTCCGGGAACGCGGCCACAATGCGGCCGTGATACTCCTCGGGGACAGCCCACTGGATCGGGTACTCGCCCGTCTTCTCGTCCTTGTCCTTCGACCGGATGGCCACCAGGGTGCCGTCCTCCGCGGTCTCAGCCTTGGCGTTGAAGTCGCCGAAGAGTACGATGTACGCCTCCGGAAACCGCTTCGCCAGACTGTTCGTGATGAACAGGCGCCTCTTGGCAGCCTCCTCCTCCGACAGGGTCTCGCCCTCCGGCACACCGAGGTCATCGATGGGGAAGATTGAGGCCATCTGAGCCGGAATGGACTTGGCCGAGAGATGAGCGTTCACCAGGATCCAGAAGCGTCCGTCCTTGATGACGAAGCGAACCACCGTATCCGGGCCCAGCCGAGCAGTCCAGTCATTGGGACCAGTCTGGTTGATCAAAGTGTTCTCAGCGTTGAAAGCAGACATCTTGATAGAAAATAATCTCAGGATCGAAGTGACTCTGGGAGTACTTGATCTTGAGAATTTGATTTTTTATCATTCTCTATCCGTCATTTTTTGTTCCAATCGGAATAGAGACATTCTACTTCTACCTCGATGATCTACTCTAAATACTTAGCGTTTTTTTTTCATATAAACCTTGTTTACGTAGGATGATTATAGTGGCTTATTATAATTTTTATGTGTATATGATATGATATGATATGATATGATATGATATGATATGATATGATATGATATGATATGATATGATATAATATGATATGATATGATAAGTATTTATCTATGATGATCGATTGGGTATCTACCAACCCATCTTGGCTCAAAAGCCGTCCTGGTCACCAGATCTACTCCGAAAAGCGGCAGTCATAATCTGGCTCGTCATCATAGGATGTGCCGCAGAACCGCATCACCATTCCCGGGCACAGTCCCGACCTCTCAATCCAGTTAAACCCGAGCTTCGCCATCGGCATATAGAGCCGATAGATCGCCGGGTAGGCCTGGGTCGCACGCTCTCCATCAGAGAGCTCTGCTGACGCCGCCACCTCCTGGAGGAGCTGGAAATCGCCCAGAATAGCCGCCTGGTCCTCCCTCGGCAAAGCAAGATAAGCCGCGCGCATAAACGCCAGCTCGTTCTTCCTATGCTGCTCAAGAACCGCCTCACGCTCATCCTCCGGCAAGTGCCGGAAAGGCTGGCAAGGATGGGCCACAATCAGCCTCCAATAGAGGAAACGATCGGGTTCCTCCTCTGCGCCACGGGGAGGAAGGGCGATCCCCTCCATACCCAGGCCGAGGATCACCTGCCTCATCCGGACGATCCACTGATTGATCGCGTAAACCGCGCTCGAAAACGAGTGGTTGTAGCCACGAGCGAAAAGGCCGTCCATAAAAGGAAGCCAGTGCTCGATGTCATTCGCCTCGCACTGCCCAGCGATGTAGTCATAGTAGAATTCCTCCCACTTACCATCCTCCGGGTCCTCATCATTACCCCTGTTTCGGGTGAGGAATACAGCGCGAAGCACCGAAATCCTGCCCCACCTCTTCAAAGTATCCCCGATTGACCCAAAAGGAGCCCCAAAAGAGGCTGCCGGATCATAGAGAGGGGGACCCGATAGAGGGGGAGCGCCGGCCGAAGCGGGCTGCTGGGTAGGTGCCGAAGCACGGGCCATAGCAGGCGTTGAAGAAGATGCAGGTGTTTCACAATAATACATCATCGTAAACAAAAATAGATGAATCAAATAAAAGTATCTGATAGATCACACTCACTTTAACCCTTCCCACTTATCAATCTTTTGATTGATAAATTTTTAGATTCACCCTCTTATTCTCATCTACGTTTCACGTTTTTTTCTCTTTCGTTTAGGTAGATAACTCATCCAACAATGTTCCCGAAACTCGTCGCTGAAGCCATCGGCACCTTCATCTTCCTCTCCGTTATCATCTTCACCGTCAACGGTGCCAAAGATATGGGCGTCAATTGGCTTAAGATTGGCCTCGCCCTCGGCATCTCCATCCTCCTCTTTGGCGCCATCTCCGGCGGCCACTTCAACCCAGCCGTCTCCCTGATGTTCTACCTCAATAACCAGCTCGCCGCCGATGAGCTCGGCCTATACTGGGTTGGACAAGTGATCGGTGCCTCCCTCGCCCTGATTCTTTACCGCTACTTTGACCCCCTTCTTCGCGCACAGAAATCGGTATAAATCAATGGGCTCTTCTGATGTTTCAATATAGGTCAACATATCATCTGTTACAAGCCCCATTTGATGCAATCGAAGATAATAGTTATACATCTTATATCCCCGTTGAATCACCTGAACAGGAATCATCGGGGTAAGATCCATCGTTCCATCGGTCAATCCAATCGGACCCACTTTTTCAATGAACTCCTTCGTGAAATGTACTGAATCATAGCCACTTCCAAAGAGTATATGATTGCCTTTCATCGAGTTATTGATACAGTTGAGCATTCGAAGCAATCTCTTTCGGACCAATCCCTCTATACATTTGGTCGATGATTCGGCCAGATCTTGCGCAACTGAACAGATCGAACACTTGCCGACATTTTGTTGATGAATCTCAATATCTCGAGGAGATCTCAGATGTTTGATCTGAATTGCCCAAGAGCTATAGCCCGGAAGATTTGGCATCGGAACCCAACAAGGCCCAATGCTGGGATGTTGATAAAGGGTAAATGAGACAAGACCTGTCTCAAGTCCTGTATAATCATCATCATCTAACTTTGTTACAATCACGCGTGTACCTGGAATTCTCCAAATCCGAAGTCGAACATATGGAACTGGAATTTGTAGTTGCGGTTCATACAGTACCTCTTCCGGTTCTGGTCGTGTAGACTCCTCCATCTGTCCTGTATATATATTATGTATATGTAAATTGCCCTATCTACTCTATTATCATATTCCTTTATGATAATAGATATCTATATATAAAATCGGGCAAAGACTTATAATACCGCTCACTCAAGAGAACCATCCCGTAATAGCGATTCGGGGAATCGGGACATTGGGTGCGACGTGCCCCACAAAATGGGGGATACCCTCCTCTTCCGGCACCTCAAAAATCATCATTGTGTTAAACTCCGGTGTAAACGTCTCTATTACCTTCTCTCGGGCCTGGTCGAGGAAATGTAGATGGCCACCGTATGGAGGCTTCCACCCCTTCGTCATATGCAAGACAAAGGCGAGCCGGCCATTTCCTTTATCACTATGTGTGGAGAGAAAGGATCCGGAAGTATACTTCGAAACAAAGAGTGTATTCAACGTCGTAAGGCCCATACCGGTCACTTGATTGAGCATCTCAATGAAGGGCGGGGATGAGAAGTACGTTCGGATTTCAAACTCCAATGGGCTATATTGTCCAGGCGTGGCATTAAAGGTGCGATAGAAGAAGAAAGAGAAGTCACCTCGCCCGAAGGCCTCCTTCACGGCGCGCTCTCGGACAGGGATATGCTTGTGATTGAAAGGGAACTCTTGGCGATCTCGCTTGACACACGTGGCACAAACCCAGTATTGGGGAAGAAGCCGATGGAGAAAGAGGTAGATCTGTTCGGCTTTGGCAGGGATAAGAAGCTGAGGGAGCTGAAGCTTCCGGGTTTGCCGAAACTCCTCATAGTATTTGGCAATCTCCTCAGGACTCTTCTCTTGGAGCATTGTGGGTATATGAGTGTTTATGTATGGATGTTTGTATTATAATATTTTATGGATATATATGTATGATTGATATATAAAATAGAGGGTTTGAGCGGAGCGGACTGATCCATTTGATTAGATCTTCTGCCCAGGCTTGTCCTCAAGGTGATCCAGAGGATCAAACTCCTCCTCAGCCTCGACATCGTCCAGATTGGGATTGCCTACGGTAAAGTCGGCAATCTCATCCTCGTGCTCGGGAGTATTCCACGCGCCGTAGAAGATGGTTCGATGATTGAAGTGCTCATAGTCCGGGGTGCCATCTGGCAAATCAGCCGTGAGTACGCTTACATACATCTCGTATGCCATCCGACCCGGCGAAAGCCGCATCACGGGGAACTGACCCACATCCCACATCTCCTCCTCGGAGAGCTTCAGTGGCACTTCCACCATCGATTCCCTCTTGAGCTTCTTGCTATTCCGCTCCTTCATCGCCTCAATGTGACGGCATCTCTTGCAAAAGCGGAATGCGGGGCAAGTGCACGACCACGAATGATCTGCATACTCGTAGACCCCGTAGTAGAACTCGGGGTCTGATGAGGATTGGACCAGGGCGACGCCCTCAATGGCGTTGGTCTCGGTGTAGCTCGACCGCATTGAGGAGAGATCGATCTTGATCTCATCGCAAAAGTTGGATCCGGGCTCAATGCGCGAGTCGTCATACGCGTGGATGTAAGGTGCCCGGAGGCACGTCCTCGGCGTGAAATAATAGTAATCCGGGCGAGTCGGGTCCAGGGGAAACATTCCACCTAGATGATCCGCGTAGAAAAGGAGAGTATCCCCACCATTATTTCCCATATTCTTGAAGGACATCGAGTTCATCTTGAGCACCTCATCATCACTCTCTTGGATGATGCAGCTCACATAGATGCCTTGGGCATTGCTGCACAGATTCGTGTGAAAGCAGCCCAGTTCGGCACTCCACTCATCGCAGTTGCAGATCCGAGTGCCATCTTCCAAGAGATAGAGCATACTAAAATGCTCCAAGTCATCCTTGTCTTGAACAGGGACCACCATCTTCACCCGAGATATTGAGGTGGAGGAGGGGGTAGGGGCAGGGGTAGGGGCGGGCGCCTGCTTCTCCTCTGCGATCTTGGCACGCTTCTTACCACCATCCGTACTTCCGGGGAAGTGTGTTTGGATATGCTTGCAAGCGGTCTCGGGATGAAACTTGAACGCAGGGCAGGTACAGCTCGTCTTGGTCACATCATATCGGATCTTGGGATCACGATCGGATGGGACCTGAATCGAAGGCTCTGCATCAGGTTCAGTCGCAGGTGCAGCTACCGCAGCAGAAGCTGCTGCAGCAGCAGCAGGCTCTGGGGCCTTGCGCTTCCCGGACTCAGGCTCAGCCTCAACCTCTTGTGCATTAAGGCTCATCTTCGCGATCATCTTCGAGAGAGCCTCCTCACTATTCGCGGGGAGGGTCTCATCGATGCGGAAGCCTGGATGAGTGATGTACTTGAGCGACTTGCTATAAGAAGCAATAAACTGCTTGATGTACTCGCTCTCCAGGTTGAGCCGACAGCGGCTTACCCACTGGGTAAACGGATCACGCTCCACCTGGATATACTCCTTCTCGGCCAGCTGATCAAAGATGATCATCATAATGCCGCAGATCTCATTGATCATTGCGGAGTATCCGGCGACATCCTTGTGGGGAATCGCCTTGATCGCAGGGTTCGTGCGGGTCACCGCAATGTAAGACGCAATCTCAACGACAATCTCTTCCGCAGAGGCATAAAGCTCTCTGTTCCCGTGATCAAAGGCCTGGTTAGCCAAGTAGGTGATGATCAGCGTACTGATATCACCATATGGACCGGAACCGGCGGCTCCTTGCTGGGACTGGGACTGCATAAGTTGGCTTACGTTCATCTTTATTTGATGTATAAAATAGATGATTACAATGAAGTATGTAATAATCTACCTATGCAGAGATGATGATTCGGTCTACTTTTGTTGATTGAATCGATTTTTGATAGGGGATCTAAACGTGTTTACGTTAGACGATTTTTGGAGGGTACTTAAAAATTTACCAGGAAGGAGTTATAAGGTGATCCCCTTGAACAATCGATTGGATTATCCGAATTTTATCAGATAATACCTATTTTGTTTTAAGATGATGCAATCCATTGTTACGATCCCTTTTCCCACTCAGTCGGTCTCCGAGACCATTGAGCTGTCGGACGGGAACATAATAACAGGGGTGATCAACACCTACACAGCTGCTGTAGTGGAAACCAAATTCGACAAGTCTGGGAGCATTACCACAAAGCTGAAACCCGTTTCCTTTACGGTAGGTGCTGGAGTAGTGGGACCCGGGCCCCGGCTACGGCCCCGGCTCCAGTCCCAGCCCCAGCCCCAGCCCCAGCAAGAAGAGCCTAAGCTCAGGCCAACAGCTCAAGCTTTTGTTCCGAGAAAGCTGCAGGAGGTGCCGAGGGATTCCCGAACGGACTTTAACGGCAAGCAGATGGTAAGCTTCTGGAAGAATGCAGTCGTTTCTGACCTGCGCAAGTGGGCCGGTTTGACGGACACGATCCCTGGCTTGCAGGGACGCCTGATGATCCATCCCGACATCGATAATGGTTACTCGGAAGAGGAGAAGAGGCGCCGCCGAGTAATTCGTGCGCGGATTTTAGCTCCGGACATTCGCTTTGCCGGTCATACGGTCGAGATGCTCCAGCTGATCCGCCGGGTCTACACCATCCATAAGACGGAGGAGCTTCTGAAGCTCTGTGCAGACTTCCTCACAATTTGCGGGGAGATTCAGATCCCCGATGTAGAGGCAGGTCGTCTGGTTGTCAACTTCAACAACCTCTACGACGCCCTCGAGGAGGCGAACCAGATCGAGTCTGTCATCGGGCCTCTTGACCTCTAAACAGGGGTCTGCACCGCGTGAGTGCTGACGACTTCCAATGGGCGCTGCAACCGCCACGGCTCTTCGAGCCTGGTTCTGCACCTTTAGGTGCCAAGAAGGTTGTTAGGTACTCAACCAGGAGAAGTCGATATTATCATTATCATTACTGTATATATGAACATTGATACATAAAAAATTATAAAAACTTAGAGTGATATAGAGTGATATCAATAGATGAGATCGATCTTATCAGGACTTGGCCTTTGATTCCTCTCTTGCATCGAATAATGATCAAAGTATTTGATCTATAAAATAGTTTAGTAGATGCATATGTATAGTAATGTGTATGGTAATGTATATAGTAATGTACATAGTAATGTATGGTAGTGTATGTGGTAATAGTGTGATAAGGTTTTATAATTTTTTTATGGTTATATATATGATTGGATATAGTTATATACAGTCATTTACAAATATATATTATGTACAGGGGTGTGGAATGGCTTGGGAGCCCGCTTACGCGGTCTCCTCCATCTCCATCTCGTCCGCGCTCTCCTCAGCGCCGTCAGGCGACTTGATGAGGAACGGCATATACTGCATAATGAACGTCTGCGGGATGTTCTCGTTGTAGTCGAACGAGTCACCCTCGGGGAACGCACCATCGACGTAGAGCTCCTCAGCAACGGGAGCAGGCTTGCCCTTCTCGGCCGCCTTCTCCATCGCCTTCTTGGTCGGAACACGAGTTTCCTCACGCGAGCGCATCTTGGCAATCTTCTCCAGGATCTTGGCATCACCGCTTGCAGCGGCGGTCACGATCGTCTGGCGAATCTGCTCGAAGTATTGCGTCTCCGCAGCACCGTAAATCCGGAAGTGGCGCCCCGAGGGAACCTTTTTCTCGCTACCCTTCTTCTCCACCATCAAGGTAGAGAGAGTCTCGTCGGGGTACTTCTGGCACATATGGGACTTGATGAAGTTGTTCAAGGTGAACACCTCCGTCTTGGTAAGAAAACCCGTCTGATAAAACGCCCGCTTGAAGTTGTTGAACTTCTCAACATCGGCCGCGTTCTCAGGGACGTGGTCAAAGTATGACCCCGTAACCCCAAAGACAATCTTCTCTTCCTCAATCTCAGACCCGTCTGCGTTGATGTACTTCACCTCGCCGTCCTTTATCGCCTTAATGCACTCGTGAGGACCGAGAACCGGGGCCTCGTCCAGGGTCTCCCCTGTCAGATGGTCCCGAATCTCCGGCTCCTCATCGTCTGCATTGTAGACAACCGTGGCGCGAATGGTGTAGTACCCATTCTCCGCGTAGAAATTCCCGTTTGCAGGGCACATTGCGTCGTCATCCTTGAGCGTCAAGCTGATAATCCCCTCATTGAGGAAATAGTCGGCCATAAAGTCCGCAAGGATGACCGGCTTACGGGCAGGAGGAGCACGAGGCTTCCTCTCCTTCTTACCGGCCTTGGCAGTTGCCGTGCTGGTCGCGCCCGCTGCCGAAGCAGAGGTCTCCTTAGCCGGAAGGCCAAGGTTCTCGCGCAATTCCGCACTTGCAGCTGCCTGCTTGGCCTCAAAGGCCTCAACAGCCGCCAGCTTTTCAGCCAGCAGCTCGGCCTTGGTGGCACGCTTTGCACGGGGCTTCTTTGCCTCTGCTCCCTCCTCTGTGGACGAATCCTCAGTGGAAGAATCAGTTGCATCCTTGCCCTTCGCAGCAGCGGCCGCGGCCTTCTTGTTAGCCCGGGGCTTCTTCTCCTTCTCCTTCACCGTTGCCGGCTCCGAATCAGCATCCGCCTTGGGCTTGTTCTTGGAACCCTTCGGGCGACCGGGCTTCTTACCCTTACCCTCACCATCGCTGGCGGGGTTCGTAGCAGCAGCAGCCGTGGCACTCGCAGGCTCCATCTCGTTCTCGCTACCAAAATCAATCTTGATAGCAGTGTGATCCGCATCCTCCTCCTTCTTCTCCTCCTCCTTGCTCTTACGCTCCTTCTTAGGAGCGTTGGGAGCAGCAGTAGCAACCATCTCGACCTTGGGGGTCTTGGGGGCAGCAGCGGCGGCGGCAGGCTTGGTAGTAGTAGTAGCAATCTTAGCGGACATTTTAACGATAAAATAGGAATTAAGGTAAAAGTTAACTTAATCCACTCAAATAATGGAGAGATCGACTTTTACCCGTCCTCAAAAATCATTTTTTTGATTCCTGTTATCAAGTCTATTTACGTTCCGTGTTTCCCCCTCTTTACCTATCTACCAAGGTCATCCACCTCCCCAAAAACAATGAACGTAAGCTACTATCTATCTATATTGATAGATAGTATGTATGGTATGTATGGTATAGGATTGTTTATAAATATGTAAGTATTTGATACATATCTAACGTATATGGATATAAGGTTGTTATATAGGTTCCTACCAACTAGATCTTCTCGAACTCCTCAATCTTCCAGTACTCATAGGTATTATTCGGCAAAGTCCGGACAATAATAAAAGGGGTCTTTCTCAGCCTCAGCTCCTCCTCCGCAATCTCCCGAATGCTGCTCAAGCCCTTCGTCGAGATATTAGGCTTTGCCCCATTAGAGAGCTGCTCCATCCGAACACCAATGATACGGGTCTTTTCATACTTGGTCAAGAAAGGGAATGTCTTTTTGGTTGTCTTGGCAATCTGATTGACCACCTGTGTATAACTCTGAATCTCCGACTTACCCAATCCACTCTCATCCGCCAATCCCTCATCATCATTTAGAGGCTCATCCGCAAGGATCTCCTCCTCATCACCCATCATCCCATCATCTTCATAGTCGCCATCCATTTTATAAAGTGTTACGTGTGAAACGTTAAGCGCCGGTTATAAGGAACTCTCAAAGGGCTCTTCTACTCTCTCTTTCTATTATTTCTATCTCTTTATACCCGCCTTCTTTCACTTTTCCCTTTTGATCCATCAAAGCCAAAGTTAAAGTCAGAGTTCGAGGTCTTAAAGGAACTTTCTTACCTGTCCAAATGCTTAGGATAAAGGACTTTTAATATATCAATGATATAGATTCATCCAATCGCGTTTAAATTGATAATTTTGGGACTCTAAGAGAGTAGAGAAGATCCAAAGATGTCTGCATCTGCCCCCGCATCCTCCACCGCAGTGACGGTTGACAAGAAGAACCTTCCTAGCAATCCCAACTATATCGTGGAGATTGACACAGCCCAGTCAAGCGCCTTCAAGACACTGATTGAGGCGCTGAAGGAGATCATTACCGAGACGAACATTGATTTCCTGCCGAATGGTATCCGGATTGTTTCGGCCAACCCTTCCTCGACCATTTTGGTTTGCGTGAAGTTGGAGGCGGAGAACTTCGAGAAGTATTACTGCAAGCACAAGTTCTCGGCGGGTGTGTTGATGATCAACTTCTTCAAGATTGTCCGTGTCCTCTCGGGAAATGATACCCTTAAGCTCTTTATTGAGGAGGGGAATAATCATCAGCTGGGAATTCGCATTGAGAATGCGGATAAGAACACGATCACAACCTACTATATGAATCTGATTGATGTGGATCATACCCAGTTCAATATTCCCCAGATCACCTTCTCGTCAATCATTACGATGCCCAGTAATGAGTTTAACAAGATTTGCAGGGATATGCATAACATCGGCAATGTGATCGAGATCAAGTCGATTGACAATCACTTGATGTTCTCGTGCCAGGGTTCCTTTGCGACCCAGGAGACGATTATGGGTGAACAGGCGAATGGGCTGAACTTTGTAAAGTCCTCGGATAGCAGCGAGATTATCCAGGGATATTACAACTTGGATCATCTGATTCTCTTTACCAAGTGCACCAATCTGAGCCCCAGTGTGGAGATCCTGATGAAGAATAATTATCTGATCATCTTCTCCTTCCTGATCGGCTCCCTTGGACAGATCTCTCTGGCTCTTTCGCCCAAGGCATCCGACGATTAATGGTAGGAACCAAGGTGAGTTGCCCCTTCGGGATCACCCCTCCTTTTATCCTTCTTTTAAATTTAAGATACACTTCATAAGATCGATACAATCCTATGAAGAGTCGTTTAAACCGAACATTTTAAATCGAAAGAGAAGGGAGAATAGAAGAGAGAAGAAGAGGAAGATGGAGAGTGGATCTGCAACAGGATTGATCTACCCTGAGAGTTTAAAGAAGTATGCGGGCACAGTCAAGCAGAATATTGACAAGCACTATTACTCCTACACCTATCAAAGCAAAGATGCCGCATTGACGATCAAGAAAAAGTTTCCCTATCACGACGATCCATCTTGCCAGATGGCCTACAAGCAAGCCCTTCAGTTCAAAGTGGATTACTCAATCCAGAACCATTTGGTCTACAATGCGTATACCATCATCTCAGGAGAGGAACCTGGATCGGAATATGCTCGAGTTACCTTAAACGTTCCGGAGAAGTATCTCCTGGTCGATATCAAAGATATCCCACTGATTGAGCGGTTCGATTGGCGGATTCAGAACAACTCCAAGTATGCGACGTGCTATATGAATGATGTGGACTATCAGCGCTTTCACGCCTACGTTCTCTCGATCAAAGATGCGAGCGACAATCCCGAGATCAAGTATATCTATGAGAATATGCTGGAGATCTTAACTGGGTCTGGGTCAGGATCGTCTGAAGGAAAAGCTGCTGAAGAGGTGACCCCTGATCCAGTAACTGGGAAGAAGCGTCACTATATCCCCTTTCACTTAATGAAGTATGGCTTGGACCACATTGATCATCTCAATAAAAATCCTCTGGACAATCGGGATGCGAATATGGGGCACTTGAGCAAGTCGCAACATTCGTGGAAGTCCCAAGTGGGCGACGCCAAGATGCGGATCAACAACAGTTCCGGGAAGACGGGGGTTTTCTATGGTTGTTGCGGGAACTATGACTACTGGGAAGTGCGTGGGAAGGACTTCTTTGGGAATAAGATCTACAAAAAGTTCAGCATCAAGAAGTATGGGTATGAAGGATCCAGGCATATGGCGATTCACTTCCGTGATATGATCATTGATAAGTCCTACAAGCCCCATCAGATTGACGAGATTTACAAGAAAGTGATCTATGATATGGAGAAGTTTAACCAGAATGTGGAGACACTCCTCGCTCAAGGGGAAGAAGGGGAGGAAGTAGCGAATGAAGAAGGGGTAGGGGAAGCAGCGGATGATGTGACTGTTATCTCCCGTGTAGATACAGTGATATCTAAAATGGTCTCCCGGCGCGACGAGACCGAAGAAGATGAGAACTTTGTTTTTACATAATCAATCATTTATATCAATACTCATTCTTTATTATATGATTTTATTACCATACACTCGTAATAAAATCGTTATATATCATCACATACTTTTACTCTTCACTCTTTATGTTGTAGGTAATACGAGCTCTCGAGGTAGGTGCTGAGGCCATCGATATCCTTACGGATGTCCGTTGTCTTCAGCTTGGCATAATCACTGTTCCAGATCTTAAAGATGCAGTTGTTGATCTTCGGACTGATGCTCAGACCATTGATCTTCTTGCTATGCTCTGGGTTCTTCATCATCTTCTCAAAGACGATGTGATAGATAATCTTCTTGAAATATTCGTGGGAATCCTTCTTGACCAGACGAAGTGACCAATACCCACCATTGAGGTTTTGAGGATCCTCATAGATCGGCTTGATCCCATCTCGCATCACAAAGAACATTCCACTTGAAACATTGGTAATGTGTTTGATGATAAACAAGAGATCGTAGTAGGTCTTGATCTCAAATACCTTCTTGTAGGACTCCATTGTCCAGTTGCTGTCATCCGTTGCGTGATACCACAAGACCCACTTGCTGGGAAGGTCAAAGTTCTTGGTTGATGACGATGATTCCTCCATCTTAAATATGAGTATGTAAGGCTAAAGAGAAGCGTTTGATCCGGTCCGAGGTCTTCTTATATCTCCTTATATGAAAATTCTTTAACCTAAACTCAATCATTGCCCGGATCCCTCTCTTTTTGCAAAAGATTCCATAGCGGCTGTGATGATATTGATTGGCTTATCTTTATCCGGAGTGGGATCTACATACAAGATCTTCTCGTGCATATTCAAGGTTTCCTCATACACCCATACTCCATCCTCATTTTGGACATACTTCTTGGACGATGATTGGAAAACCGGCGTCCGGCATAGCATACAGATCGCCACTTCATTCTCACTCGTCTTCATCCACTCGTAATAGCAGCTTTTGTGAACAGCGTGCCTACAACGAAAATAGAGGACTTCCTTATGATTCACTAGCTTCTCCGTGCAACAAAAGCAACCGTCCTCCATAATATCCCGATTGAGCGGCTTATGTGCCTCACAACAAAAGAGATACTGATTCTTCGTAAGTCGCGTCCGACAATGCTTTCCATCTTTTTTGAGGCCCATACACCGGTTTCTCACATTCAGTTTTCCTAACTCTGCAAATATACTCTCATCATTCATCTTCCAGCTTTGGTCAATTCCAGTGCCGATATTCTTTTTCATTCAAAATCTCTTTATACCGGCTCGATATTGATGGATCTAAGACAACTCCCATAACTTGCGCAGTGAGATACGAGGGGATTTGGACTGGGACTGGGACTTCTTAGACTGGGTGTGATGATTCTTCTTCTTACCACCTACTTGTTGAGAGGGTGTAGATGACTGGGGTGGAGGAATTGCAGGAACTGTAGGTGTTGCATTAGTAGCCGGAGAGGTAGCATTACCAGAAGTAGGTGCCGGAAGTGTGGAAGCAGCATTAATGGGAGCAGGTGCCTGAGTAGCATTCGTGGGAGCAGGTGCCTGAGTAGCATTCGTGGGAGCAGGTGCCTGAGTAGCATTCGTGGGAGCAGGTGCCTGAGTAGCATTCGTGGGAACAGGTGCCGGAGTAGCATTACTGGGAACAGGTGCTGGAGTAGCATTACTGGGAACAGGTGCCGGAGTAGCGTTTGTGGGAGTAAGAGCTGCACTTTGCTTATAGATTGACTTTTGGGAAAATGCAGTAGCAACTTTGTTGAGGATCTCTTGAATTGGCTTTAGCTCTTCTTCTCGTTCAGAGGATAGAGTGCTCTGGATAGATGACGATACTTTGTTGGCCACCTTGGTAACTGTGGATGCAAATGTAGATAATAGACTATTATTTTGGGGGACGAGTGATGAGGTAGATGCATTGGGTCCGATTAAAAAGAGAACGCTCTGACCTGCATTGGAATCATACTTATCTGGCGCTTGCCCGAAGTTCGCGAAGGAGTGGAAGGTCATAAAGAATTCTTTGTTATCTTTGATCTGCGACTCCGCTTCACACATCTTCTGATACATATCCATAAATCCAGTGACATTATACATCGCCTTCATCGCTTCTAAGATCCTTGTCTGAAAGTGCGCATCTTTGTTACCTCGAATCTGGGCGGCCTCGGTCCCCTCGACAATCTTCGGAAAGAGAATCTTCATCGCTTCATCCAGTTTACTCATATAGTTCTCCTCTGTAAAAGTAATCTGTAAGATCTGTAATGCGGCGGAAGCTTCCTCATCACGACGACCTGGACGTTTTAGATAAAGAATCACCAAGAGAAGAAAGAACGAATAAAGCTTCCGGAATCGCATCCACACCTGATGTTTTTTCCTCTTCTCCTCATTCGCATTCTTCGTCGCATTTGCAGTCACATTCTTAGCTTGATTCTTACTTGCGTTCCCAGCAGTGTTCATTGATTTACTTGGAACGATCTTGTTTGAAATGTTACCATTCGCAGTTGGATCCATTTTATGGATAAAAGTGTACTATTTTATCTATAGATTAAATTGTCAACCTTCTTGGCACCTAAAGGTGCAGAAGGTTGCAGTGCCTTTGAGAAGTCGTCAATCTTGGCGTTTCAGCTGCGCTTTGCGCAGATTGATCGCAAGTCGTGATAGACAGTTGATTCAAAGAGAGGTAGAGAGTCTGATAAGGAAGATCCTCCCTGAAAAATCTTGCCTCAATATAGTAATTGATCCTTTTATCCATCCATCTCTTTGATATACCCTTACAATGATCCAAAGCATTCGATCCATCAAGCGATCCGATCTGATTACCCTCCTCCTCGTCCTCATTCTTCTCTATCTTCTTTACCTATTTATGCATAAAAATATGGGATGGAATATGGGAATG